>ERZ1292623.885-Hain-H51-01um-R1-885-length-30459-cov-11_pt1 | contig 10254 bp, 6 predicted proteins | sample MGYA00564398_ERZ1292623 | MGnify/ENA primary metagenome ERZ1292623 (study PRJEB36523, sample SAMEA6512633) | groundwater metagenome | collected 2019-01-07 | study: AquaDiva: Metagenomics assemblies of 32 groundwater samples
CTTGAGATGTAGCTCCTTGGTCGGTGTATGATGAACCTTGAGTTAATGTGACAGAAGAATCGCCAGATAAAATTATCACTGGTCTTGAATTAGGAGATGAAACACTATTTACTGTTATTGTTCTTGTTTGTTGTATAGCAGTTGCTCCACCACTATCAGTTACGTTATAAGTAAGAGTATAGACACCAGCAACACCGGTATTCACACTCCCACTTACAACAACACTACCAGTTATATCACCGTCTTCATTATCTGTGGCAGTAAATCCAGGTTCAATATATGTGTCGCCTACATTTAAGGTTAAATCTCCACTAGTGAGAATTAAAACAGGTCTTGAATTTGGACTTGCCGGCAAGTCAATTGGTGAACTTTCTATGGCTATTATGTTTTTTTTGAATGTCCTTGATGAATCCATTATTTTTTCTAATAAAGGGTCATTATTTGTCCTTGATATACTATCTTGGTTAAAGAATGTCCTTAAAGAAATTTGGCTGTATGGACTATTTAGGTCAATTCTATTATTACCAATAGAAATGATTAAATTATTATCATTTTTGGCAATATTGTTGTATACATTCAAAATAATAAGAGTTTTGTTAGGATTTTCCTTAGAAAGTGTCAAAAATCCTAAGGAATCACCATTCATATTATGTTTATAAAATTCTGTCTCTAAAGAACTATCGTTAAAAGAACTATTATCCCCAACACTATTGTTGTAAAAAGAACTAAAAGAACTATCATTTTGCACTTGATTATAATAATAAGTGCCTAAATTTAAATTTTTATATGTAAAACAATTAGCATCTGACCCCTCGATGTCCTTTAAAACATCGGAATTTATTTTTGTCGTATCAAATTTCTTGTTTCCAATTGTCCCAGCATTACTATTTGTAAGATTTTGAGAAAATTCGAAAGGTTTTACTATATTTGAATCATTTATTGGTTTAAAATTCTGGTCAATAGAAATCGCGCAAACCTTTATTGAACCAGTTAAAACAGCATTATCTGCATGAACACTTTGTGTTGGAACAAATAAAAAAATAAATAAAAATAGTATGACCACAGAAATATCAAATTTCTTTGTTTTATTATTCAAAATCTTATTAAATATTGATTTTTTACCCATAATTTACTTGAATGACAAACTGTTTTTATAAAATACATTCTTATTTCAAAATGTCAATAAATTACCGTAAAAAATAGGAGAAAAATATAAAAAAACTAATTAAATTTAATAAAAATAAAGATAACCCATATAAAAATATGGGTGTCCTTTATGTCGCGCCTAAAATTTTAGGTTTATAAGAGACATTTTATTATAATGTCCTTTATATTTAAAATTGTCCTTTATACTAAAACATTTTAAAAAAATTTATGACACAAGAAAACGGTATGTCAAAATAGTACGGTAACTAAAATCCAATATATTATATTTCTTCAATCAGGTCTAATTTAAAATTCTTTTTTATTTTGGTCTTTATTAAATTAATCATATCAACAAATATTTCGGGAATTTTTAAATTTTTGTTTTTGGTGAATTAAATTATTTTCTTAAAAATGGGAAACCACTTGACGAAAAAAAATGCAAATTTCTTGATAGAGATAATATCAAACACAGATTACATGAAGAGGTAAGAGATTTGCAATTAGAAAAAGAAATTATGAAAACATTTGATTTCACATCTTAGTTTTAAAGCAAAAGAGCCGATTACTCGGCTCTTTTTTATTTCCCAAAAAATAAGGAGTGAAACGACTATATTTTTTGAGGACCCAGCTCCACTTTTCTAGAAAAGATAAAGTGTTACAAAATTGGAAAAGAGTTACAAAATTTAAAGTAAAATTTATGGTTTATTATAAGAAAGTGGGGCTGTGGGTTTCTTGCCCCAGTACCATCAACTTTCAGTTGAGCTATGGGGTAAACTTTTTTACTTTCTTGCTTTATTGCTTTCTTGATTTCTTGATTTCTTGATTCTCTTCCGGTTTCATTAGTGGAAATATTTGTGTCTCACGAATTGGTTTATTCATTAAAAATGCAAAGAATCTTTCACTCATACCAAACCCGCATGTCGGTGGCATCCCGTACTCTAAGGCCTCAACAAAGTCCTTATCATACATTTGTGCCTCTTCATCTCCTGCTTCTCTTAAATCATTTTGCTTTTTAAATCTTTCGGCTTGGTCGAGTGGGTCATTTAATTCTGAAAAACCATTTCCTAACTCACTTCCTGCAATTATTGGTTGAAATCTTTGTGTGATTCGGGGTTCTTTTTCATCTGATTTTGCAAGTGGTGAAACTTCTTTGGGAACTCCAACTACAAATCCGGGGCCAATCAATTTTTTCCTACAATATTTCCACAAATTATCTATAGCTCTGTTTAGGTTAAAACCTTTTTTATCATAATCAATTTTTAATTCTTGTAATTTTGATTCAACTTCTTTAACCGTAGTTTCCAAAACATCAATGCCAGTAAATTTTCTTACAGTATCCCTATAATCATATCTTTCCCATTTTTTATCCAAATCAATTTTATGACCTTTTATATTGAATTGTAATGTCCCAAAAGTTTTTTCAGCTACATATTTATAAAGCTCTTCAACAAGTTGCATTCCTTTTTGATAGTCAGCAAACGCCCAATAAAATTCCATCTGTGTGTAATCTTGTAAATGTTCTACATCCATCCCTTCATTTCTAAATTGCCTTCCAATTTCAAATGTTTTTTCTATACCAGCGACCATTAATCTTTTTTGCCACAACTCTCCCATTGAAATTCTTAAATAAACATCAATATCAAGAGCATTATGATGAGTCATAAAAGGTTTAGCATCTGCACCACCAGCAATTATCTCAAGAGTTGGAGTTTCAACTTCAATAAAACTTCTTTCAAGCAAAAATTCCCTAATTGAATTCCAAAATACGGATTTTTTTTCAACCATCTTTCTGACATCTTTATTGAGAAGAATATCCAAATATCTTTTTCTTAATTTTTCTTCTTCGTCCTTAAGACCAAACCAATCTTCCGGTATTGGTCTCAAACTTTTTGTTAAAATATTCCATTCTCTTATCAAAATACTTTTCTCACCACTTTTTGTTGTATATGGTTCACCTTTAATTTCAACAAAATCTCCTCTATCTATTGTTTCATCGAAAAGTTTGTATGACTCATCGCTGATTTCATCTTGTTTTAAAAAACCCTGAATCTTTCCGCTCCCATCAAAAATATCAAAAAAAGTAGACCCACCATGTTTTCTTAATGCAACAATTCTTCCAGCAACAAAAATGCTCTTACCTTCAAATTTATCAAACAAAAATAAAATGTCTGAAATAACATTAGACCTATTCGTAATTGCCGGATAAGGATTAATTCCCTTTTCTCGTAATAATTTAAGTTTTTTTATTCTCTCGTTTTTTAATTCTTCCAAAGATGCCATATATAAAAATTAAAAATGCAAATCTCAAAATGTAAAATTGTGGAATCTGCCGTTGGCAGATAAACAATTAGTTTTAAATTTTCTTTCAGAAAATTTGTTTAATGTCTTTTGCGTTTTTTATCTAAATTTCTAGTAAAAACAAAATAAACTATACATTTACAGTATAGCTTATTTAAAATTTTTATTCTATTTAGAAAATGTTGATTATTTCAAGTCCAAAATGGTATATTCAACACTGCCACCGGGTGTGCAACATTTAACTTTGTCACCTTTCTTTTTTCCCATTAAAACTGACCCGAGGGGAGATTTGTGGGATATTCTACTTGCGCCAAGATTTGTTTCTTCTGAACCAACAATATGAAATTCTTTTTCTTTTGGGTCTTTATCTTTTTTAACAACAACTATAGTATCAATACCAACAACCCCAACTTTTTTGTGAGTTACAACAGTGGCCGATTTTAATATCAAATTTAATTTAGCAATTCTTTCTTCAATTATAGCTTGATTTGCTCTTGCCTCATGATATTCAGCGTTTTCTTTTAGGTCACCAAGAGATTTTGCTTTTTCAAGGTCTACAGCAATTTCTTCTCTTTTTGTACCAATCAAATATTCGTATTCTTTCTTAAGTTCGTTTAGTTTTTCTTTTGTTAAATAATATTTGTCTTCCATAAATTATTTTTTAAAAGACACATTTTGTGTGCCGTCCTGAAAAGGGGTTCTTTTAGGGTTTAACTATAATATACGCAAAGAAAGAAAAGTCAAGGAAGTGGACAACTCACAAGACCATCCCAGTAGTAGAGCAGAGCTCACTACGGGACAAGTAAAATCATCCCAGTAGTAGAGCAAAGCTCACTACGGGACAAGTTAAAATCATAAAAACATTTTGGATTTAAATACTGGCACGATTCTTTAAAAGCTCACACAAAAAAACACCAAGGATTAAAAACCTTATTCGGAGGTTTTTAATTTAGGGGTTTTAAAGTAAGAGCGTTTTAAAAACAAATAAATTATGGATTCAAACGCTCAAAATAGGATTAAAACCGACACGATTCTTTAAAACCTCATTCAGAGGTTTTAAAGTAAGAGCGTTTTAAAAACAAATAAATTATGGATTCAAACGCTCATTAAGAGCGTTTGAATTATGGATGAAAAATGCCATTATGGGCATTTTTCATTTGATGTATTCCGGAGTATTTTGAATCATCCAATCAAACAATCCTCTCATTACAAAAACAGACCCTATCACATTATCCCTCGGTCCTTTTTCCATAACCATTGCAAAAGCATATTTTGGATTTTCATAAGGAAAAAATCCAACTGCCCACGAATTCACCGATTTTTTGATAGAACCCAATTCCGCAGTTCCTGTTTTAGCGGCAATATTAAAATTAGATATATTTAATCCTTTTGCCGTACCAGATAAAACGGACTCTCTCATCCCCTCCTTAACAATATCGAAGAATTTTTGAGGAATATCAATTGGTATTTTTTTTAGATTAATTTGGTCACCAAATAAAACTGTCGGTGTAACTATCCATCCATTATTAGCAATCGCTCCAATAGCTCTAACCATCTGAATTGGCGTTACTTGAAAACCATACTGTCCTATCGCAGTATTGTAAGTATCCCCCAATCTCCAAACTTCTCCGTCAAAATTTTCTTTTTTCCACTCTGGACTTGGAATAATTCCTTTTGATTCATAAAGATTAATTCCAGTTTCTTTTCCTATACCAAAAGCTTTTACATAGGAATTTATTTTCTCAATTCCTAAACCTCTTTGACCACCAAAACCGCCGCCAATCTCATAAAAATAAACATTTGAAGAAACCGCCAACGCCTGTCTTAAATCAACCCATCCGTGTGCTTTCCAGTCCTTAAAAACTGATTTTTTAGTTGAATCATATGGATTTTGTATTTCTATCTGACCTGTGCTTAATATTTTAGTTTCTGGTTTTATAATATTTTCATTGAGAGCACCGATGGCAATAAAAGGTTTTACAATTGAACCGGGTGTATATAATCCTGCATTTACCCTATCAAGAAATGGTTTGTTGGGGTTATTTACAAAACTTTTAATTTTTTCTTTTTCGGCGCCTTCGGATATGATTTGAGAATCAAATTCCGGATAATTTGTAATAGCAATAATTTCTCCGTTCTTAATATTCATGATGACTCCGGCTCCGCCACTAAACCCAACATTTTGAGAAAGATTTTTTATATTCTCATATAATTTATTTTGTATTCTTGAATCTATTGATAACATAACATCTTCGCCATCAATTGAAGACCACACGGTACTTTCTGATTTTATATTCATTAACGCATCAATTTCAGATATTTTTGAACCATTTGTTCCTCCTATTTGTTCGTTGAAAAATTTTTCTGCGCCACTCATGCCAATAATCTCTTCTTGATAATAAAATCCATTACTATCTTTTAGTGGATAATTTATAAATCCAAGTAAGTGCGAGAAACCGCCAAGATTTGTATATTTTCTTAAATAAAAATCTTCGGTTTCTTTTTTTGTATTCCAAATGAGCAATTCTTTATTCTTATCATACATAACTCCTCTTTTTGCAAATATTATCGTCTTTTTTAAATGATTTTGCTCACTCTCAATGAGATAGTTTTCACCTTTTTCGATTTGCAAAATCCATATTTTAGAAATAAATACAAGAGATATTATTAATAAAACAATCCCTAAATTAAATATACTTTTTTTGCTAATTGGTTTTTCAAGACGGCCTTCAAATTGACTTTTATCAAATTTAGGAAAATTGTGAGAATCAGCAAAAATTTCATCTGGATCTATATCACTGTATTTCGGTTTTTTGGTCTTTCTTTTTTTTGATAAAAAAAACATAAAAATTATCTAAAAAAATTAAATTTAATTATTTTTTTCATATAATAAGAAAAAACAAAAAATATAGAAACAAGGATAGAAACTGCGAAGAAGAAATTAATGTTTGAGAATAAACTAAAGCTGTATGCAGAATCAATAAAAAAAGCAAAAATAAGTGACTCATAAAAATTATCAAAAATAAGTATACAGAACAATATTAAAAACAAACTAATCCACCATGGGAAAATAAAAATACTTAAAAACAAAATTATATCTATAAAAAATCTAATCATAATATTTTTTATCCAGCACTACTTTTACAAAATAACAATTTCAATTTTTGGTCTTTCATATTAAAAATTATTTTCAATATTTACAAAATGATATAAAACCACTCAGTAAAAAATTGTTCCATAAAAGTGGTGCTGGGTGAATTATCCTTCGTTTAAAACATGAACTTCTTTTATATCAAATATATTGAATGGGCTTCTAAAAAAAACATTTTGAAATGCATCGGATGGTTTAGTTTCCACATATTCAACGATTCCGAAAGGACTTACATTTGTATCCGGTAATAATATTTTATCCCCATTTTTTACATCAATACCTTTTGGAAGTTTTATAATAAAATTTCCACCGCCTATTCCTTCCGCAGTAACTGGAATTTTTTCATTTAACACCACATCTGACTTGGAACCATTCGTTGAAAATAAATAAACGAGAGATGTGTGGTCAAAAACATCATAAATTTCTCCAATAACTAAATCGTTAAAAAATACTTTATCTTTTTTTTCTACACCTTGATTCATTCCAACATCAATAATCAATGTGTCATACGGGGAAGAAGGTGGCCATGAAATTACATATCCTAAAATAATATTTTTATTTTTGTCTCTGTTTAATATTTCATTTAATTTTTTATTTTCTTTTATAATTGCCTCTTGATTCAAAAGATTCATTTTCAATTTTGTATTTTTTTCTCGTAAAGATTTATTTTCAGAAATTAATGAATTTTTAGTTTTAAAAAAATTAGATGTGCTATAAATAACATCGCGAACACTTTCTCCAAAAGACCAAAACGGAGTGCCTATCCATTGCACCGTTCCGGATAATGCGTGTGGCGATAAAAAATTCAATAAAATTATAATAACGACAAAAACAGAAACCACTAAAAATGGTCTTGGTAATTTTTTAATAGCATTTTTTCTATTTTTGAAGAGGTAATTCATCTTTATCGTGGATTAAAATAGCGTCAAAGTCATTCAATCTTTCAAAAAGAACACCTGTTCCTCTGGCCACTGCTGTTAATGGGTCATCCGCAATAAAAATAGGAATTTTCAAATAATTACTTAATAATATATCCAGGTCTTTTAACAATGCTCCACCCCCCACTAGAAAAATTCCTCTATGCATAATATCTGATAAAATTTCCGGCGGAGTAATTTCCAATACATCTTTTATTGATTCCATAAAACTACTAATTGAATGCGACAACGCTTCTCTAATATCTGAGTCCGTTATAATAACTTCCTTTGGTAATCCAGTTATCAAATCTCTTCCTTTCACTGCTTTTTCCAAACGAGAGTTCCCTCCTATTACTGACCCAATACTAATTTTTAAATTTTCCGCAGTTCTTTCTCCAATAAGAATCTTGAATTCATCGCGAATATATGAAATTATATCATTATCAAAACGATCACCTGCTATTTTTATATTTTTTGAGACAACAACTCCGTTCATAGAAAGAATTGCCATATCCGAAGTTCCACCACCAATGTCTATAATCATGCTCCCAAATGGGTCATGAATTGGTAATCTTATTCCCATAGCCGCCGCGATTGGTTCTTCAACTATATATACTTCTCTGGCTCCCGCATTTTTTGTCGCATCTTGTACCGCTCTTCTTTCGACATTTGTTATTCCAGATGGAACACCAACAACAACTCTCGGGCCAAGTATTTTTTTTGAAACTTTGTCTTGTGTTTTTTTTATCAAATAAGAAAGCATTTCCTCGGTAACTTCAAAATTGGATATCACGCCGTCCACAAGCGGTCTTATAGCAATAATATGACTGGGTGTTCTGCCCAACATTCTTTTAGCTCCGTGGCCGATATCAACAACCTGACCAGTTTTTTGATTTACAGCAACAACGGAAGGTTCGTTTATAACAATTCCTTTCCCTCTCAAATAAACTAAAGTATTCGTTGTCCCTAAATCAATACCTATATCGTTTGATAAAAACGGTAATATTTTATTGTTTACCATGTTAAATAATCCGCCTACGGCGGATTCCTGCTTTGCCCTTCCGGGCGAAGTAGAATCTAACAGGATGAATTTTTTATTAAAAGAAGGCATAATAAAAAAATTAAAAATGTAAAAATCAAAATGTAAAGTTATGGATTAAAATCTGGCACTACTCTTTAAAATATCGTTAAGAGATTTTAAAGTTGTGGAGTCTGCCTACGGCAGACAAAAACTATTTAAATTTCTCGAATAATTGTTTTTTGTTTATCAACTCACTTTTATCTTCATTTCTCTTTTTGAATTCAAATTTATTTTCTTTCAATGTTTTATCACTAACAACAATTCTAATCGGAATTCCAATTAAATCCGAGTCAGCGAATTTCTGACCAGCACTAACTTCCCTATCATCGTATAACACATCAACTTTTTTTTGTTCCAATTCCTCATATAAATCATCTGCGGATTTTTTAGTTTTTTTATCATCTCCAACAACAATAAGATGAACATTAAACGGAGCAACTGATTCAGGCCAAACAATACCTTTTTCATCACACATTACTTCAACGATTGTTCCCATCACTCTCCCTGGGCCTATCCCATAACTACCCATAACAACCGGTTTTGAATTACCTTCGTTGTCTTTATAATAAAGACCGATTGATTCTGAAAATTTCGTTCCCAAATTAAATATGTTCCCAACCTCAATTGATTTTTCTTCGATATATGATTTACTGCCACATTCAGGACATTTTTTTTGTTCTTCCCAAATATCTTTATTTACAGCCACCTTTTTACAGCCACCGCATAAATATATCTCATCTTCCCCGTTTGATATCACAGTTTGAAATTCGTGAGAATACTTTGAAAATGAGCCACCGGAAGCAAATGTAATATATGTTTTATTTCCTAAACCAACTCTTTCAAAAATTTTTATATATGCATTCTTCGCTTTTTCATAAAAATTTTCCTGCTCTTCCTTATCCTTACAAAATGAATATAAATCCTTCATCAAAAATTCTCTTCCTCTCATAAGTCCGCTTCTTGCGCGAACTTCATTTCTAAATTTTGTTTGTATTTGATAAACAAAAGTAGGTAAATCTTTGTAAGAAGAAATATGCTCTTTCATTATTCTTGTGAGTGGTTCTTCGTGTGTAAATCCTAACCCCAACTCACTTCCACTTTTTAATTTTGTTTTAAACCAAATATCAACAACATCATCACTCCATCTGTTTGTTTGTTCCCACAAACCCTTGTCTTGTAGTGCAGATAAAAATAATTCCTGTCCTCCAATTGCATCCATTTCTTCGCGAATAATATTATTTATTTTAGTTAGCACGCGATACCCAAGTGGAAGATATGAATAAACTCCCGCCATTTCTTTAAATATAAAACCACCTTTTGTAAGGAGTTCCGCATTTTTAGATACTTCATCTTTAGGCGCTTCTCTTTTTGTTTTTGTAGATAATTTTGATTGTAACATTATGGCTCTATTCTACTTTAAAAATATGCCTTGGTCAAAACTGTATCATTTTTAAAAACACAATTGCTAAACAAAACCCTTCAAGATAATAAGTCAGTTGTTATTGATTCATCACCTGAAAACTTGTGGGGGTCATCAATAGCACCTAAAAAACCGATTACAAACAAAATTTAATTACTTGCGTAAAAACCCGCCCAAGGACGGATTTTTTAATATAAAAAAAATAAAAAGGGATGAAAAATGCCATTATGGGCATTTTTTT
>ERZ1292623.3930-Hain-H51-01um-R1-3930-length-12442-cov-5_pt1 | contig 10250 bp, 11 predicted proteins | sample MGYA00564398_ERZ1292623 | MGnify/ENA primary metagenome ERZ1292623 (study PRJEB36523, sample SAMEA6512633) | groundwater metagenome | collected 2019-01-07 | study: AquaDiva: Metagenomics assemblies of 32 groundwater samples
ATAGCCCCGAAGATAATCTTCGCATTAGGATCGACGGACTCGATGATCACCTTAGCCGCTTCTTGGATTTCAAACATGGTCATATCTTTACCGCCCGCGATGGCGAAGAGCACCCCCTTCGCGCCTTCAATTGAGACGTCGAGGAGCGGAGAGTTGATGGCTTGCTTCGCCGCTTCGATCGCGCGATTTTCGCCCGAGCCGCGGCCAATGCCCATCAAGGCCGAGCCCGCGTTCGACATAATCGCTTTAATGTCGGCGAAGTCGACGTTAATGATACCGGGCGTGGTGATGAGGTCGGAAATACCTTCAACCGCCTGCCGGAGCACTTCGTCGCAAGTAGCGAAGGCAGAGAAGGCGCTCGTGTTTTTATCAATCAAGCCAAGCAGGCGATCGTTCGGGATGATGACGAGCGCGTCCACTTCCTTCCGCATCTCTTCCATGGCTTGCTCGGCGATCTGCATCCGCTGGGCGCCTTCGAAGAAGAAGGGTTTGGTGACGACGGCGACGGTGAGTACCCCTTGGTCCTTTGCCGTCTTCGCCACCACGGCCCCGGCACCGCTCATGGTGCCACCGCCGAAGCCGCCAGCGAGGAAGACCATGTCCGCCCCCTTAATGACGTTCTGGATTTCTTCCACACTTTCTTCGGCCGCCTTGCGGCCGAGTTCCGGATTCATGCCCGTACCGAGGCCGCGCGTTAAGTTCTTGCCAATATGGACCTTCTGCTTCGCCAGCGAGTGATGGAGATCTTGAGCGTCGGTATTGATGGCGATGAAGTCCACGCCGCGGACCTTCGACTCGATCATATGGTTGACGGCATTCTTACCCGAGCCGCCGACACCGATCACTTTAATCCTCGCGAAGGCCTCAATATCCGGGTTAATATTTGGCATAATCTCCCCAGATTAGCAGAAAAAAGTTAAAAGGCAAATGTTTGCCGAAATTAGCTAAGGTAAGAGCTGTTTTAGCCAGAGGATGAACTTGTTTTTTGCCTGTCGAAAGCCCCGATTGATGATCGATTCTTCAAGGTTATTACCCAAACCGAAGAGACAGAGACCGTAAGCGACGAGGAAACCATTATCGCGCACCTGCCCCTTGCTCTCATGATTCACAATATTAGGCGAATGGATCTTGGCCGGCAGGCGGAGCGCCTCTTTCGCCAACTTCTCAATGTTCGCCACTTGGCCGCCCCCGCCAGTGATGATGATGCCGGCGGGCAAGAGACCATTGCGGCCGATCTTCTTCAAATGAGTTTCGATCAATTCAAACATGTCGCCGAGGCGAGCCTCGATGATCTCATCCAACTTTTTTCTAAAACTTAAAACGTTATCACTCCCCAGTTTCAAACGCTCGGCTTCATCGAGGGGGACGCGAAGGCCAAGGGCGATGTCGTTCGTTACATCCATCGAGCCGATGGGCAAGACTTGGAGCGAGACGGGGATACCGTCTTCGTAGACGACGATGGCGGTGGTTTGCGAGCCAATGTTTGCGAGGATTGAGCCAACCGTCTTCTGCTGGGTGGTGAGCGTCGGCAAACTCGCGGCAATGGGTGAGGCGATGATGTCTTCGATCGACACACCGGCGAGCTCAATGGCGCGGATCAAGTTATCTAAATGCTGGGCGAGGTAGACGATGAAGAGAACGCGCGTCTCGAGCTTGTTGCCACTCATGCCGTCGGGCCGACCTAAGATCTTCTTCCCATCCAGCTTGTACCAGATGGGGATGGTATGGAAGATGCGATTATTATTGAGCTCCGTTACGTTAGCCTCGGCCAGTTCCAGGGCGCGGTTGATGTCGTTATCGGTAATCTCGGCATCGGCGCGGGAGACGATAACCTGACTTTCGCCAAGCTTCGATTCAAGCGTAATGCCACCCAAGCCGACGAAGACACGCTTGATCCTTGAGCCACTTAAGCGCTCGGCTTCTTTGATCGCTTGCCGAATGGCTTGTGAGGCCTCATCCACATTCACCACATAGCCGCGGCGAAGCCCTTTCGACTCCACCTTAACCAAGGCTAAAACCTTAGGGCCATTGCTGCCCTTTACCAATTCACAGACGGCGACGCGAACGGACTCGCTTCCCACGTCCAACCCGGCGACGATCATGCGGCTCATTGATTTGGAAGTAATTAACTAATTGACTTTCCAGTGACTCCATTTTACTCCCATGATCGAGACCTTTCAAATGGAGCAGTCCGTGGATAAAGAGGAAAGCGAGTCGGCGAGTGCTGCGCCGACCTAAATTGAGGAAGAGTTCGCCGGTGTGGCGGTCGATGGGAAAGCTTAAAACATTGGCGGCCTTGTCCTTACCGCGGTAGTGGCGGTTCAGGGTGCGAGAACGGGAATTGCCGACGAGGACGACGGAGAGATCGTAATTGGTCCCCAGCGCGCGGCGCGCCATCCGTTCGAAGGGAATCCGCGGCGTCGCCTGCTTAGTAAGATTTCTTAACGCGAAAGTCATTCACCAATCCGAGCTTTTGCTTGCGTTCGTATTCAGCGCGGCGGGAGATCCGCTTGAGCGCTTGCTGCTTCTTCTTATAGGCCGAGAGAGCCCGCTCGGTGTAGCGGCGAGCCTTAACCTGTCGGAGGACGCCAGCCCCTTGCAAACGGCGGCTAAACCGCTTGATCAAACTCAAGTTTGATTCGCTGGCTGACTCCTTCTCTACGATCACCGTATTAATCATGGGTGTAGCCTAGCACGTTTTCAGGTGTTCTGCCAAGTCCTTAAGCTTGACCGTGTTTTGCGAGCGAGTATTCATATCGCGGACGATCACAGTGCCATCAATCACTTCCTTCTGGCCCAAGATGAGGGTGTAGGGGATCTTCACCTTCTCCGCCATCGCCAGCTGGACGGAAAGTGAGTCTTTGGACAGAGAGTGAGTCACCGGCACGCGTGCTTGGCGCAAGATTTCAATCACTTGCAGGCTGTGCATCTTGGCTTCGAGACCGAGTTGGATGAAGAAGACCTTGGGCTTCTTCAGGATTCGTGGCGTCAAGCGATTGAAGTCGGGTGATTGGATCACGCGGTCGAGACCGATGGCGCCACCAACGGCTGGCGCTGGCTTCTTGCTTCCGAGCGAGCGCGCGAGGTAATCGTAGCGGCCACCACCAGCGAGCGAGAGCGGTGGAGCGCCGGACTCATCCTTAACGCCGGAAGTAATTTCAAACACCGTGCGGGTGTAGTAATCAAGGCCGCGGACGAGATTATTGTTGATGGTATAGGGGATCTCCATCGCCTCGAGGTACTCCAGCACTTCTTTGAAATGCAGTTTGCACGGAGCACAGAGGTAGCCGATTGAGCTTGGAGCGCCAGCTTTAAGCTCAACGCACTTCGGGTTCTTGCAATCGAGGAGGCGCAAGGGGTTCGTCTTCAACCGTTCGCGGCAGTCGGCGCAGAGTGCGCGCGCATGCTTCTTGTAGTAATTAAGTAACTCGCGGCGGAAGATCGGTCGGCAGTCGCGATCGCCAATACTATTAATCTCAAGGGCCAAATTGTTTAACCCCGCCTCTTTGAGGATTATCATAATCAGGCGAATGACGATGGCATCGGCGATGCTCTTCGGACTACCAATCACTTCGAGATCGAATTGGCGGAATTCGCGGTAGCGGCCGCGCTGAGGTGAGTCATGGCGGAAGAAGGGGCCGGCGGCGTAGAGCATCACCGGTTGCGGCTCGGCTTGCATGCCGTGCTCGAAGTAGGCGCGCATGATGGGTGCCGTCCCTTCCGGTCGGAGGGCGAGCTTATCGCCTCCCTTAGTGCGGAGGGTGTATAGCTCCTTCTCCACCACGTCGGTATCTTCGCCCAAGCTCTGGTGGAAGAGATCTTCAGACTCGAGAATCGGCGTCTCGATTGGCCGGAAGCCATAGTAGATGGCCACTTCCGCTGCCTTCTCGATCAAACCTTGGTAGGCGTAGTAATCATCACCGAGGAGATCGCGCATTCCTTTGACTGTTTGTAATTTGAAATCGCTTGGTTTTTTGCTCATGGATTGATGGTTTTAATTTCGCTCGCACTCTCGCTCGCGGGGAGGTAGCCGAGACGATTGAAAGGGAAGAGGCGGAGGAAGACGCGACCCTTGATTAAGTCTTCCGGCACCGGTCCCCATTCACGGGAGTCGAGGCTCATGTCGCGATTATCGCCCAAGACGTAGTAATCATTAGGTCCGAGGAGCCGGTCGCTGCCTCTTACCTTAACCGTCTCGCCCGGCACGCCAATCACCCGCTTGATGAAGAATTTCGCTGGATCCTTAGGGTAGCGGAAGACAATCACTTCGCCCTTCGCCGGTGAACGGAAGTGGTAGCTTAGCTCGTCGATAATCAAATACTCGCCATCTTGGAATGATGGCGTCATAGATAGGCCGGAGACGATGAAGGGTTGAGCGACGTAACTTCGGATTGGCACCACAATGAGGAGAGTGACGAGCACAAAGCGGATTACCTCCCAGATCACGCGGCGACTCGGCAATTTGGCTGTCATATCGGTGTAGTGTAGTATAAAAAGATCAATGACTCAAGTTATCTTTGGTTTAGGGAATCCGGGGAAGGAATACGAAGGCACACGCCACAATGTGGGCGCGCGGGTGGCGGGTGAATTTGCGGCGAAAACCAAAATTAAGAAGCTGACCGTTATGCCGGCCACCACCTTCATGAATAAATCGGGCGACGCGGTGGGGAAGTGGGTGAAGTCGAAGGCGGCCGCCAAGAATTTGATCGTGATTCACGACGATCTCGATTTACCCTTCGGACGCTTCAAGATCTCCTTCGCCCGCGGAGCGGGCGGTCATCGGGGGGTGGAGTCGGTGATTAAGAAATTGAAAACCGAAGAATTTATAAGATTGCGAATTGGTATTGCGCCCACGACTCCATCGGGGAAGCCGAAAAAGCCAAGTGGCGAAGATAAAATTGTGAAATTTATTCTCGGCAAATTTACGCCCAAGGAGGAAGTTGTTTTGAAAAAAATGATGCCGAAGTTAGCCGAAGCCCTCGAAGCCATCACGACTGAAAACCTAGCGGTGGCAATGAACCGGTTTAATTAGTTAGGCATAAAAAAGGGGACTTCTCGAGGGTTGTGATAGTCGGTCCCCACCGCCTACCCACAGTCTCTAAGAAATCCCCAACAAATTTAGGTTACCACACTAGCGACTACTTAGCAAGCTTGGCGCTCGAAGCGCGCGAGAGCGTCATCTTCTGCGTCTTGGGCTCGAAGAGGTTGATGATGAAGGCATAAGTCTTGCCGAGTTCGAGCTTCTGGCGGAGTTCCGTCTCACTCGCGAATTCGGAGATGTGGATGAGCCCCGCCACTCCCTCCTCAATCGAGACGAGAGCGCCGTGCTTGTTGTACTTGATCACCACGCCATCCACCTTATCCGTCTTCTTGTACTTACTCGACGCTTCCACCCATGGATTCGGCTTCAAGGCTTTGATCGAGAGCGAGATCTTGCCATCCTTGATCTCGATTACTTTGGCCTCCATCTTGTCGCCAACGCGGAAGTAGTCGCGAGGGTTCTCTACTAAAGACCAATCAATTTCCGAAATGTGGATTAACCCCTCGAAATCCTCCTCCAACTTAACGAAGATACCGAAGTCAACGATCCCCGTGACGGTGCCATTAACCACTTCGCCGAGGGAGTACTTCTCCACAATTTCTTTGCGGTTCTTCGAGCCGGCATTCTTCTCCGAGAAGATGAGTTTACCCTCCTTCGGGTCAACGTCGATAATGTAGACGGAGAGTTGCTCGGCGGCGAGCTTGCGGAGCTCCTCCATGATCTTGGTGCGGTCGCCGTCCGGTACCTTAGGATAATGCTCGGGCTTCAATTGCGAAGCGGGGAGGAAGCCAATTACCCCCTGCCACTCGAGGATGAGGCCGCCCTTATTAACCTCCTTCACCCCTAATTCAAAGATCGTTTTCGCTTCCATCGCCTTACGGGCTTCGTTCCAGATAATGGCTTGCTTAGCTTCCTTGAGGGAGAGCTCCATGTAGCCATTCTCACCCTCGGGGGTGATCACTTTGGCGGTAATCGTCTCACCGATGTTAATCGATTTGATCGTTTCGCGAGCGTTTAAGTACTCGCGACCGAAGATGATGCCGGAACCGAAGGGGGGCACGTCGACGAAGAGGGCCATCTTGCCGCGGCCGATGACCGTCCCCTTCACCAAAGCTCCCGCCTCGGGCAGAGTGGGGCTAATCTTAACTAATTGGTCGATTTCGCGGAGACTGACCTCCGGAACGACGCTTTCTAGCTTCTCTTTCAACATGGCGGGCAGTATATATAAAATCCCAATTTTAGGCAAGAAAAAATCCCCAGCCGCCGGTGGCGCTGGAGAAGGATTAATTCTTTAACTAAAAGAAGGTACTAATTACTATGGTTGACCGCTCGCCACTGGTCGAGGATTTGCTCCCAATCCAATCGTCTCTCTCGTGAGTCATCGAGTTGGTTGAAAGTGACCAAACACGCTGGGCAAGACATTAGGTGTCGAATAAACCAGCGCAACTTTGTCTGGGGTAGGGGCTTACCTCTAAACAAGGTTCGCAACAAGTTCAGGTTTGCTCGGCAGTCAGCCGGGATTTTGGGTTGACCAGCGAGACCATCTGTAAAACCAGTTCCCGTTCCCATGACATTCTCCTTTCAAGACTTCACAATTGCCGCTTCGGCTGTTTTGCCCTTAACGATTAAGAGCACAGCCAGCGCGGCGCAGAAGTAACCAACCATTTGGTAACGATTCGGCAGGCCACCGACCCAGAAGTAGCGGATGATCGTGCCGCCCACGGGTAGCATGATCATAATACTTGTGATGGTAAACATATCGCCGCCGGCGGCGTAAGCACCAATGTAGAGGGCATCGGCGAGAAACCAGCAAGCACCAACGAAGGCGATAGTGGCTAGGGTCCAACCTGTGGGCATGACGTCCGCTCCAGCCACTGGCTTCACGAAGAATAGGCCGACGAGCGCGAAGGGGAGCATCACAAGGTAACAGTAGACGAGGACGGAGAAGGTGTTAAGTCGAGTCAATTTTTGCTCAAACAGCACGTTCTGGAAGGAGTAAAGACACAGTGCCAGTAAGACGAAAATCACTGGTTTCATTCGGGCTACCTTTCAGCTAGGATCCCTAAGGATCAGTTCTTGATTTCAAACAACTACCAAACCATAGTCTACATAAAATCTTTAATTTGTCAATTTTTTGGTTAAGAATTTGTTTAGGCCAAACAAGACAGCGATAAGGAGAATTACAAGCAAGAGTGGACGAGAGGAGGTTGGGGATTCAGTGTCAGGAGTCGTGGTGGCACTCTCGCTCGGAGCTTTGGGGCTGCTTAAATCGAATTGGAGACTGTCGATTAAAGCAGTTTTAGTAGTGAAATTTTTCTCGGCGGTCGCATCTCCCTTCAGATAACGATCGAAGAAGCTAATGGCAAATTGGTTGATGGTTTGGGCGCGGCGATTAGTGGCGAGGCACTCATCGGTCTTCTTAAGTAAGCATAAGACATTACTCCAAGCCATGTGAGTCGAAGCTTTCAAAACCATTGAGACCTTGGGCGCTCGAGTGAGGTCGTAGACTTGATCGGCCGTAGAGCCGTTGCGATCGAGCGTGCCCGATTGGTACATCACTGGAATCTTAATTTGATCTAAAGTCTCCGAGATGATGTATGGCCCGATGAAGGCCGAGAAGGCGACCACCGCCTTGACTCGATTGTCGTGCCAAGTCGGTCGCGCTCCGGCCATGCCTAGGGCGGTGTAGCCGCCGAGCGAGTGACCGGCGATGCCAATTTGGCTGGGATTAATTAAATTATAAAATTGGCTGGTCGGGTCGCGATTCTCTCTCAATAATTGATCGATGGTGGCGACCAAATCCTGCCGGCGATCGAAATAAGTTTCGGCGCTCCACCTCTCCGGCTCGAGGAATTTCTCGGTCTTAAATTCATTTAAGTCGCCTTGGGCGTCAGTGGCACACTTACTGTCGTGGTGATTAGGCGCGGCCACCACATAACCTTGGCGAGACAGCTCTTCGGTGAAGTAGAGCGTTTGGACATTACAACCACTATAACCGTGAGAGAAGATTACCAACGGGTAGGGTCCGTGATCGAGTCCACCCAAGGGATACCAGATCGCGAGATCAAGGCCGGCTGATTGTTTGGTGATAAAACCGGCTGGCTCTTGCCCCCAAGCGGCCAAGGGCAAACTAAATAAAACCAACCCCAATAAGAAAAACTTTTTCATTAGATTTAATGCAAAGTTAGCAATTAATAGTGTGTTTGTCAAGAGAGAGAAGAGGGTCAAAACTTGATTTGAGATAAAAAAATCCCCGGTGGTCAGCCTTGCGCCAACCGCCGGGGAGTGTGTCTAGCGTCCTCGCTAGCTAGATGTACGGAAAAGGATCGAGGGGCTCCAGTTCTAGGTCCACCTCTTTTTTCGGAAACTTGGCCGCGAGCTTAACTGCCCACTGCTTGCCGAAGCGGTACTCAACGTGCCCGAGCGCTCCGCCCACTAATGCGCCGATGAGCGCACCAATGAAGGCGTTGCCGTGCTGATAGCAGGTGATGAGACCGATCGCCGTGCCAATCGTCGCCGCAGTGAAGCAGATTCGCCTCTCCTCGCTGTGGATGAGTATGAAGGACCTCACTCCGAGTCTCTTGATGAATTTCGTGGCAATCACTATCCTCCGAGGGGCTCGTCTTACCAGCCAGATAATCCCCCTGAAGAATAAATAGGTAATCGTGAAGGGCAGCACCACTAAGTTGCCCGTCAAGGCCGATCTTTTGTCACTTGCATACGATTTGTATGCCAACATCGTAATAAATGGGAAAAGCAAGCTGGCTAGAGAAACAATCAAAGCAGCCGGAATCGCCTTATCGTCGTTGTAGTGGAAGTCATGGTTTGGACTCATTACAATCACAAAGAACACAAGGAACCAAAACCATATTCCCTGGAGAGCAACGAAGGCATAGATGAATCGTCTAATACGATTTTTGGTTGGTTTCCAGCCTTTCACACTCGCCCAAGCCTCTCGCCACGCTTGCTTCACTCCAGTAATGACGCCGGCGAAGTCGTACATGAGCCAAGCGAGACTCCCAGACGCGAGACCGCCAATGAAGACGATCCAGAGACCGAGATCGAACTGCAATCTGGCTCCCCACGCGAGGAGGACCCCAATGGCGGCGCAAGCCGCACTGACGAACCCAATCTTCCGACCCGTTTGCGGCACTGTCTTTTCCGAATTCACGTTTTCCCTACCTTTCTTGTGAGGCCAGCCAACCGCCACGAGGCGAATTGAGCTAAGGCCCTAGTTTCCGATTTCCAAAGACCTGCGGTGAAGCTAACAAACTATTATATATTTGTCAAGAGGCGAGAAAAGGGGATTTTTGCTATAATTTAAGCAATGATCATCACTTACCACGGGGCCGGAATGGTGAAAGTCAGCCAAGGCGAATGGCTGGCCGTTTTTAACCCCATTAGTAAAGAGTCTAAGTTTAAGCCGAGTCGCGGTGGCGCCGATCTCGCGCTTGTGGCCCTCCAAAGTCCCGATTACAACGGCGTCGACGAAGCCACTTTCGGCGAGCGCGCGCCCTTTGCAATCGACGGTCCTGGCGAGTACGAGGTAGCCGGTACCTTCATCCACGGTTTTGAGTCGGTTGGACCGGACGACAAGATCAACACCATCTTCGATCTCGCTCTTGAGGGCAAGCGCCTCGTCCACCTCGGCGCCTTAGCCAATGCCGAAATCGCCGCCGACACCAAGGAAGCGCTTCTCCCGATCGACATCCTTTTCGTCCCCGTCGGCGCGCCACTGCTCACGCCGGCCGCGGCTTACCGCTTGGCCATCGCTCTTAACCCGAGGCTCATCATCCCCGTTAATTACACTCCCGAGAGCCTGAAGCAATTTTTGAAAGAAGCGGGCGAAGAAGGGTTGAAGGCGGTCGATAAATTGGTGATTAAGGGGAAGGAGATCGCCGAGAAGGAGGGCGAAGTGCTCGTCCTTGAGGCTGTCTAAAAGTTCTAAGATGAGTCGCTTATTTAATTACATTGATGAATTGCGAAGTCGCCCCGAACCGGCGCGGCGGCGTATCCTGGTCTTCGCCAGTGGCGGCCTCACACTTCTCATTGCGCTCATCTGGCTTGTTAATTTAAGATATGTCGGACCACTGGCCGAGCGCGATGCGCCGAAGCCCGAAGTCGGGAGTCAGTCGCAAGTGGCCGCGCCGGCGGCCGGCGCGGGCGAGCTCGATGCCCTCGAACGAGTGAAGCGTGGTTGGACCCTCCT
>ERZ1292623.5366-Hain-H51-01um-R1-5366-length-10250-cov-50_pt1 | contig 10250 bp, 5 predicted proteins | sample MGYA00564398_ERZ1292623 | MGnify/ENA primary metagenome ERZ1292623 (study PRJEB36523, sample SAMEA6512633) | groundwater metagenome | collected 2019-01-07 | study: AquaDiva: Metagenomics assemblies of 32 groundwater samples
CTTCAATTAAATTTTCGGCAAAGTCCCTGACAATTTCATAATAATTATTCAAGCTAGTGCTTTTATCAACAATAAAAGAAATGTCCCGATAAGTCATTGGAAACTTGCTGATTTCTTTATATTGGCTGTTTATGTCTTTAAACTGACCGGTGATTCTTGAATCATCGGACCAAAAAATTCTGATGTCGGAGATATTCATTTTTGCCATGGCAATTCTTTCCAAACCGAATCCAAAAGCCCAGCCGTTGTAAACCGAAGGATCTATGCCGAGATTGGAAAGCACTTGATTATGAACCACTCCGGCTCCCACGATTTCCAGCCATTTGTCCCCTCTTTGTATTTCTATTTGGGTGCTGGGATGCGTAAAGGGAAAAACATCTTCCAAAAAACGAAACACTATTGAATCTCCATAAATGGCCTTGGTAATGGCTGTCAATACTTCCTGAAGCTCTGACAAACCAATAACTTTTTTTTCTTTTTTGCAAATATAAAGGCCATCTATTTGGTGAAAAACCGGAAAATGATTTCTGTCTATTTCATCTTTACGAAAAACTTTGCCGTAGCACAAAAGCCCTATTTCGCCGTCTTTTTCCAGCTTCTTTTTTTCTTCTTCTTTTTGAAGATAAAAAGGCCACATCACCGTGGTTTGAGTCCTTAAAATATAATCTTTGCTTATGTAATAAGTGTCCGTTTCTTTGCGGCTGGGGTGGTCTAAAGGAGCGTTCAGCAAATCAAAATTGTCCCGAACGCTTACAATTTCGGGGATTTCAATAACGTCAAAATCTTTAAACATTTCCATTGCCAGAATTTTATCAACAATAAATTTAAGGGGAGAATTTTCTTTCCGCGTTAAATCAGGAAGAGCCAGAAGCCTTTTGATTCTTTGGCTGGCTATGTCGTTTTTCTGTTTTAATTCTTCTGATAATTGTTCGCTTGCCGGATCTTTAGCGGTTAAATAATTTCTCTTGCTCATAAAAAATTGAATTTATGCCCAAATTATATCTCAAAGCGACTTATTTGCGCAAACCGATTTGAAGTTCGTATAAATTCCGATAAATTCCGTTTTTAATTTTGACCAATTGTTCGTGTTTGCCGCTTTCAACGATTTTTCCTTTATCCAAAACTAAAATTCTATCGGCTTTTCTAACGGTGCTTAAACGATGAGCAATGATAAAAGTCGTCCGACTTTTCATCAGTTTTTCCAAGGATTCCTGAATAATATTTTCCGATTTGGCGTCCAAGGCAGAAGTCGGTTCGTCTAAAATTAAGATTTTCGGGTTTCTTAAAATCGCTCTGGCAATCGCCACTCTTTGTTTCTGGCCGACTGAAAGTTTAACTCCGCGCTCGCCGACAATTTGTTTCCATTTTTTGGAAAATTTTTCAATAAATTCCAAACAATGGGACATTTCAGCCGCTTTTTTAACCGCTTTTTCAGACGCGCCAAAATTGCCGTATTTAATATTTTTTTCAATCGTGTCATTAAAAAGCACGACTTCCTGCGGAACCACTGCGATTTTTGACCTCAAAAACCGCAAGTCAAAATTTTTGACATTGTGATTATCAACATAGACATCGCCTTGTGACGCGAAATAATATCCGGAGATTAAATCAATCAATGTGCTTTTGCCGACTCCTGACTCGCCCACCAAAGCGATTACTTCGCCTGGATTAACTTTGAAATTAATTTCATTAAGAACCGGCTTGCCGCGTTTGTAAGAAAAATCAACATTTTTAAACTCAATCAATCCTTTAATATCTTCCATAACAACGGCGTTTTCAGGAACATAAATTTCCGGCGGCGTTTTTAGAATTTTTTCCGCTCTTTCAATGGAAATCAAACCGTTTTGAACCACTTGCCAATTGTGCCCAAGCATAATAAACGGCCCGAAAAGCATTGTCGCGTAACCGCTGAACATCACCAATTCGCCGAGCGTCATCGCGCCTTGATTGATAAAATAAATCGCCAAACCATAAATGATGAATTGCGTGGCGGTAACGATTAAACGCTGGTAAAAACTCATTCCTTGCCAAACAGCCATCATTTCTATCCAGATTTTAGCGGCTTTAAGCCGAAAATTTATAAATATTTTTCTGCGCTCATGCTCTTCTCCAACCGCTTGTTTAATCGGCGCGACGTTAAACACCGCGTCATAAGCGTCGCCGTAAGCCCGATTGTAAGCGCGATTTGATTTTCTCTGAAGGCGCGCGAGCGACGGGGCCATTTTTATCAAAAGCAACACATAAATAAAAATTGCCAGCAATAAAACTATCGCCATAAAATAATTAACGTAAAAAGAAAAAATCAAAGCCACAAAAATGCTTAAAAACTGCGGCGTTAAAGCGATAAGGACATCGCCGACAATGCGGCTAAGCTGACCGGCGGCCCGGCCAATTCTATCGGTTATCTGCCCTATTTTTTTATCTTTGTGAAACCCTATCGGCAATTCCAAAAGCGTTTTGAAAGAATCTATCATATAATCCGAATGAACCAATTCATCCATTCGGGCGCTTTCCAATTTAATTTTCCAATCAATCACATCGCTGATTAACCGGACAACCAGCCAAATAATTATAAAAAACATCCATAGCGGCATTTTTAAAGAAGAACCGGAAAAAATTTCGGATTGATATAAAATCGCGTCAAAAAACCTGCCGGCCAAATAAGGAACCGCGCCGTTAGTCAGCGCCGACGCGACTCCCAAAAAAGAAAGAGCAACTAAATCTTTTTTATAATTTGCCAGATAACGAACAACGATTTTAAGCCCTTCGTAAGGTATTTTCTTATTTTTATTTGACATAATCTTAAAATTATATCATAAAAAATTGAAAAATCAAATAAAAATGCGGTTGAGTTTTTAAGCTCAACCGCATAAAGCGCAAAATACTATATAATAGTTAGAATGAATAAACCAGGGACGCGCCGGCCGAAGCTTTGCTCTTCAACTGAACTTCGGCTTCCAAGGCCAAAGCGTCAGTCAAGGCAATCTTCATTCCCGCGAATCCTCCCATAGTATTCTTCTCCCGGTAAGTGGCGGAGGCGCTGTATGTTTCCGCGTAATCATACGCTGGAACGCTTACGCTTGCGGTTCCTTCAACATATGCCCTAGACCAATACCAGACAGGTCCGGCATAAAGAGTCATTCTCTCATGAGGTTTTAATCCCATGGTAATTCCTGCCTGGATGTCTTGCGCATTAACAATGGCATATCTTTCGTTCACATTAAAGACAATGTCTTCATACGTCATTGTTTCAGCTCTTTCATCTTGATAATCTGAATACCGTGAATACTGCGCGAATGCTCCCATCACAAAGCTTGGATTTATCTCAAGCTTTCTTTTAAGGCCGATAGTGCCGAATGGCCTTTCCGCGCCTTCTTTGAATTCGGAATTTCCGATATCAAAAGCAGCTTTAGCTTTTATATCAGCGCCGCCGGCCCTTACGTAAATCTCCGTATCATCTGTGATGCCAACACTTATCTGAACGTACGATTGGTTCTGGCTTGCTTCTATCTCGCTCCATCCTTCCTCATCTGTGCTGTATTGAGCAGATGAATGAAAATACCCGATGCCAACCGCCATTTGTCCTGCCTCCATAGTTTCCGGCGAGCCGAATTGGCCGGCTGCGAACGCGACATTACTGCCGATAAAGATTGCCAATACTGCCAGTGTAAAAATCAGTTTCTTCATTTCTTTTCCTCCCTTTTTTGGTTTTTTGGTTTGAAATTTTAGCGCGATGCAAAATCAACAATCAATCAAATCCACCACCTCCTTCTTTTGTGTATATAGTATTTTAATAGTGCTTCTGCAAGTATAATATAGTATGTTTTTTTGTCAAGACCAGCGCGTCAAACAACGATATTAACGATTTTATTTTTCGCGTAAATAACTTTTTTGATTTCTTTTCCGCTAATCCATTTTTTGACCGTTTCATTCGCCAAAGCCGCTTCTTTAACTTTTTCGTCTTTCCAATCCGTTTCAATTTCAATTTCCGCCCGAACTTTGCCGTTAATCTGAATTGGAATTTTATAGGTTTCTTCTTTAATCATTTTTTTGTCGTACTTCGGCCAAGATTCTTCGTGAATACTCTTAAAAACTTTTAGCTTTGCCGCCTTTGGCGAGCCTCGTCTCTGGCGGGAGCTTTGAGCTTTTAGTTGCTGCCAAAGTTCTTCGCTAAGATGCGGAGCGAAAGGGCTTAATAATTTAAGAAACAACTGACAGCTGACAATTGATAACTGACTTTGTTTTTCCATTTCGTTCAATAAAATCATTAAAGCGCTGATAGCGGTGTTGAATTTAAAATTTTCAATATCTTCGGTAACTTTTTTAATGGTTTGATGCAATAATCTTTCTAAGTTGGAATTTTTAACGCCTGATACTTGATCCGCCGGCTGGCGGATGATACTTGATACTAATTTATAGACTCTCTCCAAAAATCTCCGGCTACCGACCATTGAATCCGCGCTCCAATTAATCGCCTGTTCAAAAGGCCCCATAAACATTTCGTAAACTCTTAATGTGTCGGCGCCGTAGTTTTTAATGATTTCATCCGGAGAAATAACATTGCCCCAGCGCTTGCTCATTTTTCTAGCGTCTTCAGCTAAAATCAAACCCTGATTGGCAAGTTTATGAAACGGCTCTTTGGTCGGAACAACGCCGATATCGTATAAAAATTTGTGCCAGAAGCGGGCATAAATCAAATGCCTTGTCGCGTGTTCCGCTCCGCCGACATAAAAATCAACCGGCAGCCATTTTTTAAGTAATTTTGAATTTTCCTGCCTGCCGGTAGGCATGGGAATTTTGAATTTTGAATTTTCTTTAACTATGTATGCGAGATAATACCAGCAAGAACCGGCCCACTGCGGCATTGTATTGGTTTCCCGCTTCGCCGGACCATTGCATTTCGGGCATTTAACATTTACCCATTTAGTTATATTCGCCAAAGGCGATTCGCCTGTTCCGGTTGGCTCGTAAGATTTAATAGGAGGCAATTTCACCGGTAAATCTTTTTCCGACACTGCAACAGCGCCGCATTCCTCGCAATGAATGAGCGGAATCGGCTCACCCCAATATCTTTGTCTTGAAAAAACCCAATCCTGAAGCCGATATTTTATTGTTTTGCCGCCTATTTTATTTTTTTTAAGCCAATCGGCCATTTTTTCTCTGGCTTCTTGAGAAGTTAAACTCGTAAATTGGCCTGAATTTACTAAATGCCCGTCTTCAATATAGGCCTTATCAAGCACCGGACAAATTGGCTTTGGATAGTTCGGACAAATAACCATTTTAATCGGCAAATTATATTTTTTGGCAAATTCAAAATCTCTCTGGTCATGCGCCGGCACCGCCATCACGGCGCCTGTGCCATAACTTCCTAAAACATAATCAGCGACAAAAACCGACGCTTCTTCGTTATTAAACGGATTAACGGCTTTAACGCCTTTTAATTCAATTCCTGTTTTATCTTTCGCCAAATCAGTTCTTTGTATTTCAGATTTTTTCTTTGATTCTTGAATATATTTTTCGACTTCTTTTAAATTTGATACTTGATCCGCCAACTGGCGGATGATACTTGATACTAATTTATGTTCCGGCGCAATAACCAAATAAGTGCAGCCGAAAATAGTATCCAAGCGCGTCGTAAAAACTTCAATATTATTTTTGACATCTGACATCTGACATCTGACGCCAAACTTAACAATCGCTCCTTCTGATTTCCCTATCCAATTTTTCTGCTGTTCAATGATTGGATTCGGCCAATCAAGCAGTTTTAAATCTTTCAGCAGTTTCTCCGCGTAAGCCGTGATTTTCAAAACCCACTGCCGCATCGGTTTTTTTTCAACTAGCGTACCGCAACGCTCGCAAAGATTGCCGTCCAAATCTTCCAAAGCCAAACCGGTTTTGCACGACGGGCACCAATTAATCGGTTCAAACGATTGGAAAGCCAATCCTTTTTTGAAAAACTGCAAAAAAATCCATTGGGTCCATTTGTAATAATTCGGGGCAGCGGTGTTTATTTCACGCGACCAGTCATAATCAAGGCCGATGGCTTTCAGCTGCCGTTTATAAGTGGCGATGTTTTTATTAACCGCGATTTTCGGATGAATTTTGTGTTTGATGGCGTAATTTTCCGCCGGCAAACCAAAAGCGTCCCAGCCCATGGGATGAAGAACGTTAAAACCTTTCATTCGCCGATAACGCGAATAAACATCCGTGGCGATATAGCCGCGCGGATGGCCGACATGAAGCCCTTCGCCCGAAGGATACGGAAACATATCCAAAATATAATATTTTGGCTTGCTTTTGATTTCCTTTGTTTTATAAATTCCGCTTTTCTCCCAAATTTTTTGCCATTTTTTTTCTATTTTTCGGTGGTTGTAGTCAGCCATGATTTTAAAATTATAAAATAAAAGTTAGGATTTGTAAATTTTGATTTGCTTATTTTTGTTTTTTTAAATTATAATGATTCGTATATTCGTACTAATTCGTAATTCGTAGATTTATGAAATTCGTCCATCTCCATACTCATTCTCATTATTCACTTCTTGACGGCCTTGCCAAAATTGACGACTTAATCAGCCGCGCCAAAGAATTGGGAATGAAAGCCCTTGCTTTGACCGACCACGGCAATTTATACGGCGCGATTGAATTTTACAAAAAAGCCAAAGAAGCTGGAATCAAGCCGATTTTGGGAATGGAAACCTATGTCGCGCCCAGAACTCGTTTTGACAAAGAAAACAAAATTGACGACCAATATTCTCACTTAACTCTGCTCGTCAAAAATAACGACGGCTGGCAAAACTTAATCAAACTTTCCACTTACGCCCATTTGGAAGGATTTTATTATAAGCCGCGAATTGACAAAGAACTTTTGGAAAAATATCACGATGGCATTATCGCCCTGTCCGGATGCTTGGGCGGAAAAATCCCGCAATTGATTTCAAACGGCAAATTCAGCGAAGCGGAAAAAGCAGCCGAAGAATACAAAAATATTTTCGGCGAAAAAAATTTCTTTCTGGAAATCGGCCATCATCCAAACATTGAAGAATCAAAAAAAATCAACGAAGGATTGATTGAGTTGTCCGAAAAAACAGGCATTCCTCTTGTCGCCACCCAAGACATCCACTACGCCAAATCCGAAGACGCGGAATATCATGACATTCTTTTGGCGGTGCAAACTGGCAATAAGCTTACCGACGACGACCGGCTGACTCTCAAAGCCGATGATTTTTCCATGCGCTCTCCGGAACAAATGATTGAATTTTTTAAGGACCTGCCGGAAGCCGTTGAAAACACCGTCAAAATCGCCGAGCGCTGCGATGTTGAATTAAAGCTCAACCAGATTCTTCTGCCGTCTTTTTCCACTCCCGACGGCTTAACCGCCAATCAATATCTGGAAAAATTAATTGATGAAAAATTATCCGTTCGCTATCCATCGCCGAACAAAATTGTCCTTGACAGATTAAAATACGAACTTGGCGTCATTGAAAAAACGAAATTCGCCGACTACTTTTTGATTGTGGCGGATTTCGTTAATTGGGCGAAAGACCATGGCATCGTCGTGGGCCCGGGACGGGGCTCGGCCGCCGGCAGCATTATTTCTTATATTCTTAACATCACCGACATTGACCCCCTGAAATACGATTTGCTTTTTGAAAGATTTTTGAATCCGGAAAGAATTTCCATGCCGGATATTGATTTGGATTTTGCCGACAACCGGCGCGATGAAGTTCTGGCTTATGTCCGCCAAAAATACGGCGAAGACAAAGTGGCGCAAATCATCACTTTCGGAACAATGGCCGCCCGGGCCGCGGTGCGGGACGCCGGCAGAGCCATGAATCTGCCTTATAGTTTCTGCGACAAAATTTCCAAACTTATTCCTTTTAATTTCAAACTTGAAGAAGCGGTAAAAAACGTCAAAGAATTGAACGACTTGTATCAAAAAGACGCTGACGCGAAAAAAATTATTGACGCCGCCAAAAAACTTGAAGGCGTTGCCCGCCACGCTTCGGTTCACGCCTGCGGCGTGGTAATTTCCAAAGAGCCGCTGATAAATTTCGCGCCTCTTCAGCGCGCCCCGCAAAATCCCGACATCGTCATCACCCAGTTTGAAATGCACGCCATTGAAGATTTGGGATTGCTGAAAATGGATTTTCTCGGCTTAAAAAATCTGACGATTATTGAAGAAACAATCCGCTTAATAAAAGAAATAAAAGGAGAAGAAATTAATATTTCCCAAATTCCTCTTGATGATAAAAAAACTTTTGAATTGCTTCAAAAAGCCGAAACAATTTCTGTTTTCCAATTGGAATCCGACGGCATGCGCCGATATTTAAAAGAATTGAAACCGACCGAATTTGAAGACATTATCGCCATGGTTTCTTTGTACCGGCCCGGGCCGATGGAGCTGATTCCCCAATACGTTAAAAGAAAGCACGGCAGAGAAAAAATTTCCTATCTTCATCCGAAACTGGAAAAAATTCTGAAAAATACTTACGGCATCGGCATTTATCAGGAACAAATGATGGAAATCGCCAGAGATTTGGCCGGCTTCACCTTGCCGGAAGCCGACATTTTAAGAAAAGCCATCGGCAAAAAAATCAAAAAGCTTTTGGATTCTCAAAAAGAAAAACTCATTGAGGGAATGAAAAAAAACGGCATTGTTCAAAAAACCGCCGAAGAAATCTGGGAACTTTTCCCGCCATTCGCAAAATACGGTTTTAACCGAAGCCACGCCGCCTGTTACGCCATGATCGGCTATCAAACCGCTTATTTGAAAGCCCACTACCCGATTGAATTCGTAACTTCATTGTTCAACGCCGAAAAAGGCGACGTGGAAAGAATCGCTTTCCTGATTGAAGAAGCGAAAAAATTAAACATCAAAGTTCTAGCGCCGGACATCAATAAAAGCTTTGTTGATTTTGTTCCGGAAGAAAATAACATCCGCTTCGGACTTTTGGCGATTAAAAACGTCGGCGCCGCGATTGTGGAAGCGATTATCAATGAAAAAATGAAAGCCGGACCGTTTAAGGATTTCGCCGATTTTTTAAACCGCGTGCTTCATAAAGATTTAAACAAAAAATCGCTGGAAAGCATGATTAAGGCCGGAGTTTTTGACAATTTCAACGTTGAAAGAGGAATGCTTTTGGCAAATATTGAAAATATCCTCGCATTCAGCCAAAGTTTAAAAAAATCGCGCTTTTCTTCCCAGGACAACTTATTCGGCTCTGATTTCGTCAACGGCCATTTAAAATTAAACCCGTCTCCTCCGGCTTCAAACAAAGAAAAATTGCTCTGGGAAAAAGAACTGGTGGGTTTGTATATTTCCGACCATCCCTTAAATCAGCATTTGGAAACTTTAAAATCCAAAAATGTCGCAGCAATTGAAAAAGTAAAGAACGAAAAAAACGAAGGACTTTATCGGATTGCCGGCGTCATTACAAAAATCCAGAAAGTTTTGACAAAAAACGGCCAGCCGATGATTTTCGCCAAACTTGAAGATTTGAACGACAGCATGGAAGTTATCGTTTTCCACGACTGCTTGGCTAAAAATCCGAATCTCTGGCAGGAAAACAACGTCATAATCGCCGCCGGCCGGCTATCATTGAGAAACGGCGAATCAAAACTGATATGCCAGGACGCCGTGGAGTTGTAAAAATAAAATATAATTATATAATTACAAAATTATAAATAATTATTTTAAATATGTTTAAAGAAAAATTAAAAAAAGAATTATTGGATAAATTAAAAAAAGATTTATTGGATAACAAATTACGATATAAAAAAGCCAAGGAAGCGGCAATTGATTCTCCGGGCAGAATGCAATCCAGATACGATTCTTCAAAAGAGGAATTCAATTATGAAGCGGAAGCGATTCAAAAAAGAATTTTTGAAATTAAAAAAAATATTGAAGAATTAGAGAATTTATCTATTAATTTTAATAATGACAACATTAATATTGGTTCTGTTATAAAAATAAAAATAAATGATGAAATAAAAAATTATTTTATATCGCCAGCAGGAGGCGGTGAAATTTTAAATAACGATATAATGGTTATTACTCCGCTTTCTCCAATTGGGAAAATTTTATTGGATAAAAAAGAAAATGAATCAATAAATTTTAATGATAAAAAAATAAAAATAATTGAGATTTTATGATTTCAAAATATTATTAAGACTAATATTAAAAAAATTACCACTGAAACTGACTAGTCAAAAACAACGTCATAATCGCCGCTGGCCGGCTATCATTGAGA
>ERZ1292623.5367-Hain-H51-01um-R1-5367-length-10250-cov-19_pt1 | contig 10250 bp, 20 predicted proteins | sample MGYA00564398_ERZ1292623 | MGnify/ENA primary metagenome ERZ1292623 (study PRJEB36523, sample SAMEA6512633) | groundwater metagenome | collected 2019-01-07 | study: AquaDiva: Metagenomics assemblies of 32 groundwater samples
TGAATTGAAGTGTTACCTTTCAACTGTTTAACTATCTTGTAAGGTGTGTGTGTTGGCGTTGCACCTACAAATAAGTGTATATGGTCTGGCATTACTTCAAGTGCCAAGTTCTCTACACCTAATTGTTCACATTGTCCGTTAATTATTGTTTTTAACACTTCAACAACCTTCCCTGTTAAGATTTTCTTCCTGAATTTCGGAATCCATATTATGTGGTAATTTATGTTGTATTTGCAGTGAGAACCTGTCCTCACTGTTGCAATCTTCACATCCAGATTGTATTTTACTGGATTGAAATGCGGATATTCTTTTGTAGTCATAGCGACCACCTCCACTATTTGAGGTGGTTGTATTGTCGTTAGAGGTTGTGCCGTTTAGCGAACCATACAATAAACTTTTCGTGTCTCGCAAGACCGAAGGGTTTATGTTAAAGGGTTTGCGTGGTGCAACCTCGTCAGTCGTCGTCTCGTAGTCGGAAACTACGCATTTCAATGCGTTAGAGGATGTCATCTTTCTACCTTTATCTTTCTTAAGCAGTTCGGGCAGGTCACCCACAGTTTTATACTCTTTGATTTCCATTCATAATTACATTTAGTGCATCTCATTTTAGTAGTAGTAGTATTAACTTATATTTAAACGTTCGCTGTCACTGCATAGGTATACTATCCAGAACTTCCTTCTCTTGTTTGGTCAACACGCACTGAGGGTTTTTATCCATATTCAGCCAGTACACTATCTTCGCTATATTGTACGCATCGTACTCGTTGTCATTTTTCAGCTCAACATTATACTTCTTGTACGTGCCGAGCATGACAAGGTTCTTGTTTGCGTTGCCCTTGCCCGTGGCCCATTTCTTTATCTTAGTGTTGTGTATTATCACTGGCTTAATCCCGTACTTCTTGAACAGCACGTACTTAATCACGCCGCCAAGCTCGCCCAGGCTAAAGCCCTGGTTGCCACTGAACGCATAATCTTCCATCCCGATTTTCGTAACCTTCCACGGTTCTATCACGCTGCATATACTTCCGATGATAAAATCAAGGCGCTCGACACCGCGCAGCTTGCCTGTCTTAATCGTGGTCACTAACTCTTCCTGGCCGGTTTCTCTTAACAAAACCATGCCCGTAGAAGTCAGGGACTGGTCTATGCCGAGTATCATTATAAATCCTCCGGCGGTAATTTCTTTAGTTTTTGGATAGTAACCTTATAATACTGGTTTTCGCCAAGCTCCTGACATACTCCAACGACTAAAGTGCGTTGGGTTCTAAGGTCGCTTGATTTCATAGCGTTACCTCTTTAGGCGTATCAGTGTTGCCTTTCAACATATCACTTTCTATGTTGAATTGAGGTATTCCTTGTCGGTGCAAATACGCAATATTGAAACCTGCATTCACACCAGAATCCTCAACTGCATGACATTTCACGCAGTGGAAATCGTTTCCTTTCCTGTTAGCCTGTTCAATGTGACCACATCTACTACACCTCTGAGAAGTGTATTGCGGTGCGACATAATGAACAACTACCCCATACTTTTTGGCTTTGTATTCTATCATCATCTTCTGTTGATAGAAACTCCAAGAGTGCAAGGAGTATCGCTGTTTCTTTCTATTCTTCATTGTCTTACGACAATCTACTAAATCTTCCATCACAAGACACGCATTATTTTCTTTGGCAAACTCTACCAACGCCTTTGTCGTCTTATGGTTGATGTCCCTGACAATCCTTGATTCCCTGTCTTTGATTGCCTTGACATTCTTGAGTTTGCCCTGTTTCTGCAAACCCGTTCTCATGTTCTTGTATTTGTGATGAATGTGATTGCATGATTTCCCCAATTTCAATGTCTTGCCTGTCTCAAGGCATGACGCTACTATCGTGTGATGTGTCGTGTTCCTGTCTATTCCTATTGTGTTAGTCTCTGGAATCTTTGGTGCATCTGGATATGACACGCTGATATAGGCAAACTCCTTGCCTATCTCTATCTGGTTTATCTTGTCAAAAGGTCGCTGAAACCAGATGTCTAAATCAAGTTTCAGGCAAGGCACATGAATCTTATCGCCTTGAACTTTGATACTCTGGTTTGGAAGCGTGAGTTTGACTGACTTGCATTCCTTTGCAGTCTTGCTCTTTGAATACTTTTTGAGAATCTGGTTGCTGATTGCTGACTTCAATCCTATATGCTTGACATCCTTGCTTGAGATTGTCTTATATTGCAGACCATACTCCGCAACCTTTTTAGCAAGAGACAACTCTCTGCTAAAATCTCTCCCATGCTTGATTTTGAATGTCAGTATCATTTGCCTTTCTGCTCTTCAATACTAAAGTAGTGGGCTTTCCCGCCCTACGATTCGTAATAGTGTACTATCTTTGTAGCCTTGTACCACGGCATTGTTTCCAGAATAATGTGACCGATGTTTTCTATCATGTTCCCTATGGTCGGATGTTCATCCATATTTACTCACCTCACCAATGTCGTGACCCAGTACGCAAAACCTATCCCGCCGTGCACCAGTATCATCGCGAACGGCGAGTCCAGCCACAGGCTCACGTATATCATCAAAAACACAAACGCCCAGAAACCGATGAACAGCATGTTCACGAACGAGATCATGGTTTCATCGCCTGCATCCTTATTTTCAAGGTCTTTATCAGGTTTTGTAGCGTCTTTATCTCTTTCTTATGCTCGTTAATCTTGCGCTGCGCCTCAACCGCCCTGCTACGCTGGAGTTCAATACCCTTACGGAACTGGTATCCATCAGACTCGTAATAGTGTTGGACCTGGCACTTAGGAGTACAGAACCGTTTCGTATTTTTTTTCCTGAACATCTTGCCGCAATAGCCACAGGCAATATGCTCAACTGCAGTTACAGGCTCCATTCTAGCACGCTCTTGCCAGTCTTCTTTACGACCGCAGTATGTATATTAATCGTCACGCCGCCTATCTCTAACTTGCCGACCACTTCCTGGACATCGTCAGTGTCCCTGAACGCGCACTCCGACCGCGCCTTGTACGCGGGATTGTTTGTCTTGAATGATAGATACTTCTCAGGGTCTATTCTCTTTCTTCTCAGGTTCGGATTGAACCGTATTATATTGTTACCCATTCTTCTTGCCCCATATCCTCTCATAATTTGGTTTCAACTCATCAGGTATACCCTCGACGCCGTGCTTCTCGTTCTTGCCAGAGCACTTCGGCCATTTCAGATAATTGAAAAACGCTCCACACGCCCTGCACTTAATCAGATATTGCTCTTCCTCGCTAGGTTTGATATCTATCTGTGCATCAGAGCTTTCTCTGCTTATCTCTCGTTTTGTGTAGAACACGTGACCCCAGACCTCTATTATCTCGTGCCGGTCATCCACTCTGTACCCGTGGTCGGTCTGGAACTTAATCAGATGGTCTTTCCTGAACTCGTTAATCCTCTGTTCAAACTCTGGCCACGAACTAGCACTAACCCACTTATAATCTAAATCTTCGTTACCCATTTCTCCTCCTAAATTTTAATTCCAGCATTCTGGTATCCTTTTATATTTACTCCAAATCTCCCCAAGTCTGTTTGTTTTTCTTTTCTCTTTCTTGTTTTGCTGACTCCTTTCAGTATTAAATTTATATCCTTGTAATCTAATTTATCTATCTCTCCCAATCTTCCTATGATTGTTTTCGGCATCTTTTCTACAGCTTTTACGACAGGTTTGTTTTTTTTGAGCTGCGCCTTTAACATCTTTTCAGTGTCCATCGCTTTTTTTTGTTTATCCAGCAATTCGTCTACATTTGGTACGCCCTCATTAATTTTCGTTTGTAAGTTTGTAATCTCTTCTCCTGTCTTAATTATCTTGTCATTTAACGATATCTGTTTCAAGCGCCATTCCTGTCTGTCCATCTCTTTCAGTGCCTGTTTATACCTCTTTATTGAATCTATCTTTACATTATATTCTTGATTTATTCTTTTAAATACCTCCTGAAATTCTTTAGGAGTCATCTCTTTTTTACTTAGGTCTGTTGTGAACTTAGTACCTAATCCTGAAAATTCTTGGGCGCTATTGATTTCTTCAATCTTATATAGAGCTCTGCTTATCTTATCCTTCATCTTGGCTAGTTTGTCCAATGCATATTTCTCTTCACCAGTCAATTTCGGCCTGGGCTTTGACATAACATATTTTTTAATGAGTTCGTTCGGGTCGCCACCAGCAGCTACTTCCTTTGCAAATCCCAATTCAGCTTCTGCGGCTGTTAATGTTTTGTTGTCTATTGTTACTAACTTACCCCTATTTGCGGTAATCTTGCTTTTTAGGTTGCTTATTATTTGATAGGTATCTTCATTATTTAATTTATAACCTACTTTTTTTATTATCTTAATCTTTGGTATTTCTCTACCTTCTGCGGTCGCTTTATCAATCTCTTTCAATAGTCGTTCTCCGCCGTATGTGCCAGATTTGCCCTCTATCATAAAAGTAACACTCGACGGACGGCCAATCTTCTCTTTTGTTTTATTGTATTCCTTGGCAAACAACCGATGCAATGAATTTCTGTCGTCTTCATAGATTATATTTTTGTCTTTTTTTATCTTCGTCAAGAACTTGTTAAATTTGGCTAATTTATCTTCCAACTCTTTTTCATTTTTCATATCTTTATATGTCTCTTTATATCCAACAACGGTCGCTTCGCCCAATGCCAATTTAGACGCAGATTTTATTATTATCTCTTTACGTAACTCATCATATTCCTCACCATTTATACCCATAGCTTTTGCGGCCATGTACTCAAAATCTTCAACATTCTTAGGTATGTCTTTCCTTAATCTCCCCGCAGGAGTATATAATATCTTGTTCTTTACATCTGCAGCAACATCCTTGCCGCGAGAAACAAGACCTAACCTGTTCAACGCATTAGTAAATCCACGGTACTGGCTTTTTTTTAACTCAGAACGTGCACGCTCTCTCGCGTTTATCAGTGCCTTAAATTCTTTTTCAGTTATCTCTCCCATGGCTCGCTGATTTTTATTATACCCTATTTCTACAGAGAATTTTTTGTTTATATAAGATATAATACCTGCATAGTTCTCGTGCTCAGAATCATCATATTTTGCCATGTTGTATGTGCAAAGCTAGTCCTTGCATTACCTCCAACGTACCGTGTTTTTTAGGATATTTATCTGCAATCCGATTAGGAAAAATAGACTGCAAAAAAACTAGGTGCCCGCGAGAAATGAATCTGTTATTGTGTCCACTTTTTATTCGTTTAGAAAGTTTTATCTTTACTTCACCCCCTTGTTTATACAATGGCAACTTGCTCATCCGAAATTGTGTTATCTCAAATTCGTTGCTTGCATGAAGCGCCCTCATTACTTTTTGCATACGGCGGCATTGTAACGACGTTAGACACACAGCAAAACGCCGCTGTAACCCAGCACCCGTCTTTATGATTAATATCTCACCTAATCCATACATATCAATTACTTTTTTTATATCTTTTTCCAGAGTTTTGTTGTTTAGTTCTGCTATTAATATATGTCTCCCTTTCAGGCCAACTACTGTACTCTCAATAAAATAAGTAGTGGCAGAGCTTTGACCGGGCCGCTCAATGCCACTGGCTATACTGCGACGAGGGAGTCTATCATCTACCTTATTAGGTATCACCGGTCTCTCCTTTGTTACAAAAGGAACATCTTGTAATAATTGTATCATTGGAATATCCCATCTCAATCTTGGTAAATCAGTACATAAGTACCCTGTTTTTGAATTTACCGAACCCACAATTCGCACGACAGATAGTGGGTTTGTAGTAATCTGTGTGTCTAATGTTTTGTATTTAGGTAGAGCTTTTATAAAAAGTTTTCTATTTTCTGATAAAAAATCTATCACATCGACTGAATAATTCGGCATTTTTAGGAAATTAGGTTTAAGAAATGACCCAAAATAATCAAGCCTGAACCCGCGACCTGTAAATATGAACCTATCAGGCAACCCCAATCTTTTTATTGCGTCCAACGCTTCACGTTTTGCCATTTCCATACACTCAATGTCTATCCTTACTGGGTCAAAATCAAGAATAATATCATTCAATAATATTAAGCAATCAACTGCATAACCTCCCCTCCTTTGTTTTAACCCAATATTTTTCGGATTAAGAAACAATGATGTCGAATAATACAAATCTATTCCGTCTCGGTCAACTACATTCTGTTTCAACTGAATTGTGTTTCGTAATTGTTTATACGCTTTTCTCCATATACATCTCTCTTTTGTGAATGATTTGTACCTGAAATGCCGCCACTGCGGATACCTAGGTAGTTCAGGACTAAAATTCTCACTCTTGTAATATTCCCTTATTAAAACAATTCTATTATCTTTTTTCATTTGCACGGTCAAATCCACGGATTTCATATACTGCCTCCCAATCTCTCTTCTCAAAATCGTACAGATGGGTGTTCAAAAAATAATTTATGAAATGATTTGGATTGTCAAAATAATCGTGCAACATTATCAATTCGTTTCCGTCACGTAATTCAATCTCAAATTTGCTGGTCATGCCGTCAACATAGTTTGGTACAACAAAAGGTAGGTTTTTGTATTGTATATTATACACTCTGAATCTAATCTTGCTAACCGTCGTATCTAATTTCCATAATATCTTGCCCCAGTCCACCATGTTAACCAAAGCTATTTTTACGGAACGTTTGTCCAATCCAGTAGATATTATCCTCGTATTATGTACTATAGATTTCTCAAGATTAAGTGTATCTCTAAACTCAGTTAGGAATCGTTTAAACTCTAATTCGGCAACTAAAACCTCATCTGATTCTATCGTAATGCTTGCACTATCTCTTCTCATGTTTTGTCATCTTTATACCCAAACTGATAATATTATATCCTATCAACGAAACCACTGCACCAACAACCGCGGCAATCAAATAAATCCAGTTGCGATTATAAAAAGATAAGATGCCGCCGACCGCGGCCATCACGCCAAACACAAACAAATCTTTCTTATGTCTCATCTTTGCTCCAGTCTATCATTATCTTCCACTCGTGCTCGGTAAAATCGTACACGGTCGAATAAAAGAAAAAGTTCAAGCAGTTCTCTGGCCCGATAAAATAATCGTGCAGCATCATTATCTCTTTACCCTCCCTGAAATCAATCTTCATCCGTGTAGCCATGCCATCAACAACGCCCGGAACTATGAACGGCATCTCAGTATACTTTACCTTGAATAGTCTAAACGTTATCTTCTTCCTGTTCGGGTCAATCTTCTTCAGTATCAACCCCCAGTCCACCATGGTACACACAGTCTTGTTTATCAAGCCGTTGTTTGCCTTTATTTTATTCTCTATTATCTCTAAATTACCAGTGACGCTCTTAATCAAATTTCTGCTCTCGAAAAAATCATCCAAGAACTGCTTAAAATTTAACTCCACTATATAATACGGTTCTTTGGCCATTACTAACTCAAATTTGTATTGCTGTTGATTCATTATGTTTTACCTCGGGTTCTTTGATTATGCTTACCTTGTCATGCTTGCTGCACGAGTCGCATATCAGCGTGCCTGCATATGTCGAGTAGCACACCGTGCCGCATCTCTTGCACTCAACCCGCGCCTTGTACATTCGCTTGTCGCCGTTTTTTTGTTTCGGCACCTGGTCCCAAATCCAGTGTGACCGCCTGAACTTTGCCATGTTTATCTCCCTCTTTAAAAAATTCGGCAAGGCCGAGCTGATTTGACTCGGTCCTGTCCTTAATGCTACTATGGGCAGTGGCTGGTGTAGTTGACGCGCGCCTGAATGGTACATCGTGTTTCTTGTTGCATGTCGGGCCATAGCCTAAATCTATGCTCTTCTTGCTCGTCAACTGCCTGCTGCACCTGCCGCAAATCATCTTATGCTTTCAAATCGTCGTTTACGAACCTGCCCGCGTATATCTCCGTGTCCTCTCTCGGGTACACCAGGTTGCACTTGTTGCAGTAATGCGAGTGCACTGTATGCTCAAAGTCGCGGCTGCTGGACGAGATTATGCCATTGCTTTGCTTGCAGTACGGGCACTCATGCAATTCCCTTCTTAAACTCATGCGCTCGTTCTCGCGGTCATTGTCTGATTCTATCTTTCTCAGTTCTTCAATCTTCTTTGTTCGATGCTTGCAAATTGGGCACTCGACTGGTGTCTTGTTCAGGTTGACCTTTATGCTCTTGCCTGTCTTCTCGTCATAGTACTGGTCAACGCCTTTTACGCATTTCTCAAAATGTATAATCGGATGCTCAACACCTATCTTCTTGAACTCAAACTCTATCTCTTGTATTATCGCATTTGTTGTTACCTTTGTTTTGCTCATTGTTGTCACCGTTATTGTGTCCGTCATTCTTCATTTGGATAAGAGACTGAGACTATCTTTATTTTTCAAATTCTTTAGTTGCCAAAACCGTTCTCATCTTTCTGTTCGCAAAACTTGCACGTCTTGCCGTCAGTCTCGAGTTCATAGTCTTTTAATGTTTTCATGATTCTCTAACCTAACTAATAGATAAATCTCTGCCTGCTCCGTCCACTTCTTATACTGTTCCAGTTTTCGTTTGTCAAAATCTGCAATCTTTTCTTTTTCAGTTTTATCAAAAACTTTTACACCCGCTAATCTTTCAAGCAACATTTTTTCTGCGGTATATCCTATCGTCATTATTCTTCCCTCCCCAGATACGCCTCCTCAACGCACTGCCGCCTTGAGCCCTCCCCAAACATCTTGTTTGCTGTCTCCATCTGTTTAGGGTCTGGCTTAATCCCAATCTTTTTGCACACGTCAACCAGAACGTCTTCTGCATCTACGCGCGGCACGTTCGCTGCCATCTCTCTTAACCGCTCTTTTGTGTATATCAACTTCTCTGGGAACTCGAGACCGAGTTTGGTATAAAACTCTTTGATGTACTCTGGTTTATAAGAATTCCTGCAACTCAAATTCATATCTTTCCATGTTTTTTTTATATCGCTAATTTTTATCATTTTCTTCCTCCAATAATAATAAAACTCGTCCCCCGCACTCAAGACATTTCATCTTTCCTCCACTGTGTTATCTCTTGCTCTAATGCTTTTTCAACTGCGCTGTTTATCTCTTTCATATGCTTTCTCAAATATTCTTTATGTACCACGCACACTATCTTGTACTTCATCTTTGAGACGATGTCGCGGTGCTCGTAACAGCAGTACCTCTTCCATTCCACATTGCCATCCAAATCTTTGCCACATAACCGGCACTTATTCTCCATCTCGCCACCGCCGTTTTGGTTCAGGTATCTTATAGCCTTCTTTCTTTCCGCACGGAACGCAGTAGTTGCACACACTCATGTTCCGCGTGCCGTTGATATCTTCTTTCCACTTGTACGATATGTTAAAATGCGAGTCCTCCTTGGTTATCACCGTACCACAGGTTTCGCAGATGCGCTTGCGTCGTAAATCCATCATCCCTTCACCTCGTCAAACCGTTTCTTGAACGCTTCAATTATATCTTCAGACGAGACAAATACGTAAGTATATCCCGAATCTTTCAAATTCTTCTCGGTATAAATCTCGCCGTCGTCTAAGATATACGAATTCTCTACGTTGCCCTGTTTGTCGCGCTTCTCTTCAAAAAACGTTCCAAACACATAGTTACCATCGTACAAATAATCCTTTACTATTATGTTATTAACTGCCATCAAATCTCCACCGCTTCTAATTCTTCCACGTCCTCATACCCGCATTCTTTGCATATAAATACCTGCAGGTACCCGTCCTCGACGCGCTGCACCTTTCTTTTTAACCTGTTCTCGCAGTTCGGGCATTTAGTCCTGTTCACATCCTCGTTGAACAACATCTTTTCCTGTCACCTCTCTTTTTTAAAATCACTTCATATAATCTAATCAAACTTCTTCGGTATCGCGGTGCCGTCCTTGCCGACCTAGACAAAACCGTCACCTCTGGTAACTTTTTCTTTATTTGTTTCAGTGATGGTCTTCAATCGACAATACAATCCTTTGTTCTTTCCCTCGTATTCTCTAAACACGTCTAGCAGTGGGTTCTTCTTCAGCAATTTACCCAAGTTAAACACGAATGTATGCAAGTTGCGTTTCTTTACATGCATCTGTGTTTTTACAATGCCCCGAATTGAGGTCTTGTCGCCTGTTAAGTATTTTTCAATATTGGCGGCAATGTCCATAAGTTGATGTGTGTAACTAACCTTACCCTCTTCATTTTCAACTTTTAGTTTTTCCTTCTTCGGCTTCTCTATACTCTTCT
>ERZ1292623.4439-Hain-H51-01um-R1-4439-length-11485-cov-6_pt1 | contig 10248 bp, 13 predicted proteins | sample MGYA00564398_ERZ1292623 | MGnify/ENA primary metagenome ERZ1292623 (study PRJEB36523, sample SAMEA6512633) | groundwater metagenome | collected 2019-01-07 | study: AquaDiva: Metagenomics assemblies of 32 groundwater samples
TCGCATACACGCGGAGCCCTTTCTCTTTCGTTTCAGCTGACAGTACTCTTAGGAATCCTCTGAGTGCATACTTTGCAGGCATGTAGGCACCTGACGGCTGGTGTGGACCTGGCTCAATGGCTTGCGTAGTGATACCAATGAACGCAGCGTTTTCTGTAGTATGCCCCACCATTTCCTTGGCCAAGAGAAAGGCCGCCCGAGCTCCCGTGTCCAGAGCAGCATCAAATGATTTTAGCGACACAGAAAGAATCGGTATTCGCTCCAATGCCGGCGAGGCCGCATGAACACAAGCAACTATAGGACCGTGGGTAGCGATAATCTTTGACATGGCGGTATGCACTTCCCTTTCATCAGTTACGTCGCATGTATATATGGTATCCGTATCTTCGGGAGTGGTTCTGGAAAGCGAGATTGTCCGCCAACCAGCACGCGTAAGCTCGTCAACGATTGCGGTGCCCACATATCCCGTACCACCTGAAATAATGGCGAGCGGCTTTGTTTCCATAATTATGCAGGGCGTACTTGCACATGCACTACCCCATCTGCCACCAGCATATCTGCGACCGTTATCTGGACATTCAGCTCAATGAGACGGGTGGCCACGCTCACTTGTGTAACGACACCCGAGACGCGAACGACCTCTCCAATTCGCACTGGTTTTTTGAACTCAAGCGATTCCTTCACCAAGAGCGCTCGTTTCCCGGGAAGCTGCATGCCGACCAAGCGCGAGACGAGCGCCCCAAGGAACATCCCGTGCACGATTCTGCCGGCGTATGGCGTTGAAGACGCATATGCGTCGTCCATATGGAGTGAGTTGCGGTCTCCACTGACTTGCGCAAACGTGCGGACATCCTCTTCCGAAATCGCCTGTTCAAAAAATGCGGTGTCGCCGACCGTAAGAGAATCGAATGTCCGGTCTTCCTCGTGATTCATATAGTAATTGACTTGCTGCGCAGCATATTCTTCACGTCCCCAAGCGTCTGCGCGCCGAGTACTTCGTCCATGGTGAAAGACACGTTGTATGCCTCTTCAACATCTGCGATGAAAAGTAGGTAGTTCATAGAGTCCCATTCGGGAATATCTTTTGCACTTAGAGTATCCGCAATATCTGCCGTGGCTATTTTGAAATGCTCCGTTACGAGCGCGGTGAAATCCTTCATACGAGAGTTACCCAGTCAGGTTTTTGGAATTGTACCACGGGAACATGTTGCGCGTTTCCAAAGAGACGTTCGACAAATGTCCGCGCTAGCTCATTTTTTTCAGACGGTTCAAACGTAATGCCGATATCGCGTGCACCTTCTTCTTGTGCCCGCAGTGCAATGGCCGAGAGAAACGCGTCTTCAATACCGCGTCCAATGACTCGACAACTCATTAAGAGTGACTCGATATGCCACGAATTTTTTTCTTTACGCACGAGCGCAAATGCGATAATTCCCTGATCGCCAAATTGATCGATTGCACGTGCATGAAATATTGCATGCGTCTCATCTCGCATATAAGTTTCAATTTCTTCCTCACAGAGTGGTCGTTTCTTTACATTGAATTGATTCGTCTTCTCAGTCAGTTGCGCGAGCCGCGCAAGCGCCGATGGATCGTCTTCAAAGATGGCGAGTTCTATACCGAGACTTTTTAGAAACGCTTCGCGACTCTCGAAGTGCTTCTCGGTTTCTTTACGAAGCCGCTCCGTAACATATAAATTCCCGCGCATTTTATCTTCGTCGGTGATGGCTTCGTTCTCGAAGTATGGAAGTCCGTGAAGAAATTTGACATATTTTGATGGGTCAACGGGCAAGTCCGGTGTTTCCACTTCTGGCAGAAAAGTACGCATCGCCTCGCGATTGAGCGGGCTATCATCGAGAAACACCATCGAGTCGAGGCCGATGTTAAGCTCCGTAGCAAGTTCGCGTATATTCTTCACTTTATCGTTCCAGTTAATACGCTGTGCCGCGAAATGCTGTTCCTTAAGAATCATGTTCGGGTGGGTACGGATAACCTTCAATGCTTCCTCGGGATTATTACTGCTATTGATGGCGAGAATGATGCCGCGGTCATGAAGGTCGCGCAGCGCTTGTTGGAACCCGATAAAGCTCGCGCCGGGCGGCGCAAGCGACAACGCAATGTTATCGAACCCGTCTTCACCAATGACACCTCCCCAGAGTGTGTTGTCTAAATCAAGTACGATGCATTTTTTTATCATTGTTTGAGAGCGATTGCAATCGCCATAGTAGAATTGTGCGAAATTGAGACGAGAAGGGTACGCGAGCGTGTACCGTTAATCCAAATTTCTGGCTTCCCTGACGTGTGATGACGTACTTCAATATCGGCTAGCACCATCGGTTTGTCGCCGTAGACCTTGCGGACCGCTTCTTTGGCCGCAAAGGTGCCCGCCAAATGCGGCGCCGGATCACGGTAGGAAAAGCAGTAGTCCCGCTCGTGTGTACTAAAGGTATTGAGGATGAATCGCTCGCCACGCTGCATCTTCGACGTCCGGAACCGCGCAATATCGGCTACATCAACCCCTACGCCTGTTACCTTCATAGACACCATAGTACCGAAGTACCAGTTATTCCTCAACGAGATCTCTTCTCCTTGGCGAGCGACTCTATAAGTGCCGCAGCTCGCTCTCCTGACTTGCCGTCAAAAAGGTACTGCTCTTTCATAAACGCCTTCGCCCCATTCTCAAGTTCTGCACGTTTTTGCGGGTCTGCCACGAGCTCCGCGAGCGCCACATCAAGATGCTCTTTGGTTGTGGCAATACGCATAGCCTTCCGTTGCACATATAGAGAAAAATGATGGAGCCCCATCATACGCTCCCCGGAAGAAAGCCCGAAATATATGAGTGGTTTCCCGCACAATAGTGCCTCAAGTGCGGCAGTGGAGTAGCCAGAGATCACGATGTCCGCTTTTTTATATACCTCAGCGAGCGGTTCATCGCTCACGATATGGTGAGGCACTCCCGCAAAAGCATTTGCAATAATATCTTTGTAAGACAACGGGATCAAGGACCCTGAACGAAGTTTTATGGTAGTGGTAGCGTTTTTGACTTTTTTGAGCGCCGACGCTATGGCTTGAAAATACTCTTCAACGTCATATGTGTCCCAGATGCCGATACACGGCGATGGTGCAATAACGACAACCGACACAGTGCCTTTAGCATCTCTCTCTCCTGACGCGCGGAGTATGGGGTCATATATATCAAAACGCGGTGAGCCGATAATTACTGGCGTTGTATAGTCATCCCCAACCTGTTTCATCTCGCGAGCAGTGAGCGCTCCATAGACCCCCGTGTATTCGGCGAGATGTCGCAGATCTATCGAGCCGGGACCGTAGTATCCCAATCCATGCTGTATCTCAATGGATGGTATACCTTGCGCGCGTGCAACCTGAGCCAGGACGGGGAAATGTGCTTGGTTAGGGCTTGTTGATATACGCAAGAGGACGATGTCGGGTTTATAAGACGCGAGCAGCGCGTGCATGCTGTCGATAACGTCAAGTGTTTTTGTAAGAGCGTCTGTAATACACGTGTTAAGCGCCTTGCTGAAAAGCGGGTTAAGCGATATTCCCTTAAACTGGGTACCGCTTACCGCACCCGATTCTTGCAGAGAGCACCACTCACGCTCAAAAAGAAGGCGAGCATCTTTGTGCTGTGCTCGGTCCCGAGAAACAAACGAGTCGCTGTGCAGAAAGCGCATGCGGTAGGTAAAGATATTTTTAAATCCGGCCTCAAATGCTTCCATCCGGCCAAGGAGCAGTACTTCGGCCCCCTTTAGATGTGGAAGTAGGGGTGCAAGATTCCTCCAGTAATCACTTGCGAGGATTGTTATACGTTTGGGCGGTCGCACAAGCGCAACCAGAGTGTTGAGTACTGTGATGCAGACGCTAAAAAACGCACGTTTATATACAAATGGTGTTGAGCGAGGAGGACGCGCGCCGAGATTGGGAATACCCCCTGGCACTAATACTTCCTTGCCTCTCTGTTTAGCAACCTCGCGAATAGCGTCTGCAAGCACGTCTGTTCCTTGAGGGATGAAATCACCCCCCGCGGGCGGTGCAGAACGCGGGGGGAACACAATGCAACGTGTTACGGAAGGATGCCGCGCGAGAACGTTTGTTACAATATCTATATAATAGAGGAGCGGGGTGAGATACATTTGGAGGGAGAAAAAATACACCCGCAAGAGCGACACTCCCCGATACGAAAAGAACTCCCACCTTTCATCTTTAAAAAGAGCACTTACCAACTCTTCCGAGAGGGTCAGAGGACTCGCGTCGCGGGTGCGATACTCTCTCCCCGAGGAGTAGGATATCCCTTTGCGGGCGAGCTCTAGCTCAATAACAATATCAAGCGCCACGAGCATGTACCCCTCTGTTTTGAGGTCCGGATGCTCTGCTATGAATTTCTCTGCTCGAGACACATGGTCGATCTCGGAGAGAAAAAGTACGGTTTTTTTATTTATTCCGTTTTCTCTTTTTTCCATTTCGAGTGCGTGCGGATTATAACAAATAGATACCGTCGGAGGTTTCTAAACCTTGCTCAGTCACCAAGGCGATGGTAATGTTGCATAAAATATACAGCATGATACACCACGCGCTGCTCAATAAATACAGACAGTTTATGTCTCAGGCCACTCTACCTCTATCCATACGGAATATGGACTGGGACAATACAACTGTCCTGAGGGTCGGCGGTGCGATACGTCTATTGGACGGCAGGATAGCTCACGCAAAAATAGTTGAAGACGTAAACATCAGCGACGACTACCATGACCGGAAGAATTTTATTCCTCTTGGAAAAGACAATACCGAACATATTAAAGCGGACGCGCACTCACTGCCGATGCTCCACGACGAGAGCGTTGACTTCGTCGCCTCATCCGGCACAGTTGAACATCTTACCAACCCGCTCAAGGCGCTCCTGGAATGGAAGCGGATTCTGAAAACAGATGGTCTCATGTATATGAGCGTCCCGTATTACAAAAAAACGTTTGATCATAGGCGGTCGGTCACTCCTTTTGCACATCTCATAGACGACTACAAAAACAATACTGGACTGGATGACACGACGCATACTGAAGAATTTCTTAAGAACTTCGATGCGACAGCGGAGCTGGTCTACCATGACTACGACGCTTGGTATGCAAATTACATAACGAACCCGCAAATTTATACTCACTTCCATGTATTTGATAAAAATTTAGTGCGCGAGATGATGGCTCATCTCGGATTCAAGACGGAGAAAATATTTTATGCCGAAGCGACTATCGAATACTACGGGAGGAAGATCTAATTAAGATAGGACTTCTACTTGTGGCACCGTGTTGATAAATTTGACTCCCTTCGCTCGAAGTACTTTTTCCTTTTCTAAAATCGCATCTTTGAAGTTCCACGCGAGAAGAAGAATATAATCAGGAGTGTCAGTGAGAAGTCTCTCCGGCGAGACAATGGGGATATGCATGCCTGGACTGTACAGCCCATGCTTGAGGGTCGTGGTGTCGGTGAGGTAATCGAGAATGTCCGGACCGATGCCGTAATAATTGAGCAAAGTGTTTCCTTTGGCCGGTGCTCCGTAGCCAGCTATTTTTTTACCCGCCGCTTTGAGTTCGCGGAGAAGCATAAGCAGTTTGTCTTTATTTGTTTCTACCTTTTGCGCAAATGCGTGATAGGTCGCTTCATCAGTTAGACCTGCCGTCTTCTCTTCGGAAAGTACGCGTTCGACATTCGGAGTCGGTGTTCGATCTTTTGCCGCAAAGACCCGAAGCGACCGGCCCTGCATCGGGACGATCTGTACATCGAATACGTTCATACCCGAAGATTCGACTAAATGTTTCAGTGCGTGCAGTGAGTGGAAACAGAGATGCTCGTGATAAATTTGGTCAAAAGCTCCCTCTTCAACGAAATGCTTCGCCCAGTGTACTTCAAAGATAAATGTTCCGTCTTCGCTGATAAGCTTTGCAATCCCTTTAAACACATCCTTGAGCGGATCAGTGTGTGCGAAGACATTGTTTGCCACCACGACCTTTACTTTTCCATACTTCGCAATAATATCGTCCGCTGTTTTTGAAGTGAAAAAAGCTGGGTAAAATGGGACCCCATTCCCTTCCGAAATAGAGGCGAGATTATCGGCCGGGTCGACATTCAGCACCCGAGCATGGTCTTTGACGAAACTGAGGAGTATCCCGTCGTTGCCACCAATATCGATAACAAGATCGTCCGGAGAGCTGATGAGAGGACGTATGACCTCATCGGCATACCGCCTGAAGTGTTCGATCGAGGGATCACTCGCGCTTGTCAAAAAGTGATAATCCTTGAATAAAATATCTTGATTTACTACATCTAGAAGCTGGGCAAGCGAGCAGGTACGACAGAAATATAAGACCAAGGGGAATGAGGTCTCTGGCTTTTTGAGATCTTCTTTTTTCACGTACGCATTCGCGGGTGGCATTGAGCCGAGGTCCAGCACCTTCACGAGATCGGTGCCGGCGCAAATACGGCACGCAGTATTATGCTGATATGAAGGTGTGGATGGTTGCCATTCTTGATGAATATATTCCTTCAGTGCTTCCTGCCAAGATCGCATGTGAATTTTTGACACCATACCCTCATTTGTTCCGCTCGGATATGCGAGTGAAAAATCAGCGGACGTAGCTGGAACAATCTTCGTCTGTGCTCCTGCAATCAACTTGATCTCGTTGGCGATTTCATATCGAGTCGCACTCCCGACATTTCCCAAGTTGTATAGCCCTTTTTTATTCTCCACAATAAGCTGGCGAATACCTGCAACCAAATCCTTCGCATACGTTGGCGAGCCATATTTATCAGTAACCGCTTTTATTTCAGCATTGTCGAGCTGCCTTAAGATCTTCCCAACAAACTTTACATCCTTATCTTTACCTCCACCAAATATCCACGAAGCGCGCACGAGAAGAAAATCCTGAAGTATACCCCGCACAGCAAGCTCGCCAAGGTATTTCGAGTGACCGTATATATTTACCGGATGTAGAGTGTTGTCGGTCTCCGTGTACGGTTCTTTCTTGGTGCCATCAAACACAGCGAACGTTGAAACGTATACGAGCTTGGCACCGATACGGCGCGCGGCAAGAGCCAGATTATAGGTCCCAACAGAGTTTACTGCATATGCGTATGCAGGATCCTGTTCACAACGTGTGAGATCGGTAGCGGCGGCGAGATGAATGATGACGCGCGGCATATGTTCTGTACATACGGACATAACGTTCGAGAGATTCGTTATATCGAGAGAGCGATGATTCGTACGAACTCCAAAATCTATATAGTTACCGACCATGCCATCCGATCCTGTAATGAGTGTTTTCGCAAGGAGGTCGTGTGCAGGGTTGTTGGTCATAGAAGATGTGTGCGCCACAGTACTAATCCTGGAGTGATGTAAGTAACGGCCATTTCACATCCTGTTCTGAGAGTATGGGGTCGCGTACCGGCCATGCGATGTCAAATACTGGGTCGTTGTAACGCACGCCATAGGCACTTTCGGGGTGATAGTAGTTATCTACCTTATATTCAACCAACGCCTCGTCTGAGAGTACACAAAAGCCGTGGGCGTATGTTGCGGGGATATAGAGCATGGATTGGGTGTCTCCTGAGAGCGTTACGGCAATATGTATACCAAAGGTTGCGGAATCAGGATTGTGATCGACGACCACATCATATATCTCGCCAGATACACAGCGTACCAGCTTCGCCTGCGCGTATGGATGCTTCTGGAAATGCAGGCCGCGCAGTACATTCTTTTTAGAAGAAGAGAGATTATCTTGCACAAAGCTTTGCTTGATACCCACTGTGGCGAGCTCCTCTTGGTGAAACGTTTCCATAAAGAATCCGCGTGCATCCGCAAAACGCTTCGACTGTATGAGGAGCACGCCCGGTAATTCGAGCTCTGTAATTTCAAATGAGCGTTGTTCCATGTATCTTATTTTCGTTCCGTGCTTCTATTTTAGCACAAGATTTACTTATAGCAATGCAGCACTTGACAATAGTGCTATTATAGCATTATATTTTCTCACAGAGGGTTGGCGCTGTGCCAACTTGAATTGGAGGTGCACATGCAAATCTTGCCGGCATTGAAAAAACGCCTCGGTTTCCTGGAGACCAACTGGTGCAACGTTTTAATCGGATTAGGACTTTCCCTCAACCCGGTTGCAATGGCATTCCAGGTGGAAAAGATCTGGAACTCTACCAATGAGCAGATTGCTGGAATTTCGATTCCTACCTTTCTGCTCTTCGTGATCATTCAAGCTTCAGTCGCACTAAGTGCCGTTAAGACATTCGACGCAAAGCTCTTTTGGTCTATTATGCTCACGGAAGTTCTCACCATTGCAATCGTCGTGATGATCGTGATCCGCGTGTATCTATAACGAACGGAGGTCAGAATGTTAAATGGCACGAAACTTCGTGAGCTGTACTACCGAGTGATAGAGAAGGGAGAACGTCCTCTGTCGCAAGCCGATCTGATGTACTTGGTCGGGCAGACCCGGTCAAATCAGAGTTCTGTGCTTAATAGAGCCCCTGAATTCTCGGGGCCCATCGGCATCATCGGCTATCCCGACACCGAACATTTCGGTTATCCCGGCTCAAACGTGTGGGTGCCGGAGCTGCACAAACGCGGTGTTTCCGATGAACACATCGTTCTCGTGACAGGATCGTTTGTGGACATGGGTGGCAAGGAGGTCATCCACACTCTGAGTGAGATGCGGGCGCTGATGCGATACGCCAGAGCGAATGCCCTCCAGACAGTCCTCTTGGTTGCGCCGCGATTCCACATCGTCCGTGCCTTCATGTCAGGAGTGCTCGCACTCACCGAGCATTACCCGGAATTGCGACTATACCCTGTTCTGGGAACACCGCTCAATTGGGGCGAGGAGTCGTCCCACTCACAGGGGGTGCTGAAGGGAATTCGTGCGGACTTCCTTGTTGAGGAGATCATCCGGATTTACGCTTACCACGGACAAGGGAACCTCCCTGACCCAGAAAGCGTCCTCACCTACATGGATAGGCGTGACGCCTAAGATGTCGTGAGAAACTTCGTGCCGCATTCCCTGTGGGGATGCGGCACTTTCATTTTGAATCCTCTACTTGCTGCGATTTCTAAAAAATACTGATGCTTTGTGCAAAGACTCAAATGTGCCTGCGTCCAACCACTCTCCTCGAACAAAATCGAAAGAGATATTTCCGGTTCGTACATAATAATTTATGGCATCCGTCATTTCGAATTCTCCACGCCCAGAAGGATTGAGGGTCTTAATGACCGAAAAAACGGTGCTATCAAACATATAGAATCCCGTTTGGGCGTGGGAGGATTTGGGTTTTTTCGGTTTCTCTTCAACACGTATAATCTTCTTCCCGTCTTTAGAAAACACAGGGACACCAAAGCGTTTTGGATCTTTCACTTTCTTAAAGAACACGGTAGCACCACCCTTAAACTTCCGTATTGCTTTTTTGAAATCGTGTTCAAAAATATTGTCGCCAAGTATGACGGCGATAGAACCTTCTTCGGCAAAGGTTTCTGCATACGAGAGTGCATCCGCAATACCGCCGTTATTGGTGTCCTGAAGCGCATAGGAAAGCTGGACTCCAAATTCTTTGCCTGATCCAAGAAACTGCATAAAGTGCCCCGCATGCTCTCGCCCGCACACAATCATAATATCCGTAATGCCTGAACGCTTCAGTGTCTCGAGTGGGTACAGTACCATCGGCTTGTCATACACCGGCAAGAGATGCTTGTTGGTTATTTTGGTGAGCGGCTGCAGTCGCGTACCTAGTCCTCCTGCAAGAATGACACCTTTCATATGTGCGTATTAGCAGCGCCCGCGCGCTTCAGAGCGCGACGCGTCCATGCCGTGTTCTCTACATACCATGCAATCGTTTGCTCGAATGAGGTACGAAAAGAATGCTTCGATTTCCATCCAAGTTCCCTTCTGATCTTAGAGGAATCAATGGCATACCGACGATCATGGCCAGGTCTATCCTTTACAAATACGAGCGCGGACTTCTCTTTCTTAAAATACTCGAGCAGACGTCTCGCGATTGTTAGATTATCTACTTCTTCTCCAACTCCGATGTTATAGATTTCGCCCGATACTCCATTCAGGAGTGCGCTCACAAGCGCTGAACAATGGTCAGCCACGTGTATCCAGTCGCGCACATACTTCCCATCTCCGTATATGGCTATCGGTTTCCCTTCCATAAGTCGTGTTATCGAATACGGAATAAGCTTTT
>ERZ1292623.5368-Hain-H51-01um-R1-5368-length-10248-cov-6_pt1 | contig 10248 bp, 7 predicted proteins | sample MGYA00564398_ERZ1292623 | MGnify/ENA primary metagenome ERZ1292623 (study PRJEB36523, sample SAMEA6512633) | groundwater metagenome | collected 2019-01-07 | study: AquaDiva: Metagenomics assemblies of 32 groundwater samples
AGTTATCCTACAAAAAGTGGTGCACAAAAAATACATTAAGAGAGGGAAAAAGGTTTTTGGGCCATATTTATACGAGTCAAAAAGAGTTAATAACAAGGTTGTGACAAGTTATAGAGGCAAGGACAAAAATAAATTAATTAATAAAACATTATTTTTCTCAGTTGTGATTTTCCTGCTTGGGTTATTTACAGGAATGCTGTTTTTTTCCCTGCTCTTTCCTCCCCGCTTAAGCGGAAGGGTTGCTCTTGAGCTTAAACCTGCTTACGTCTCCGGAGAGCAGCTTTCAGGAACATTATCTATAGATTTAATTCAGGGAGAGCTACTCCCTTATGATTCAGAAGTTATTCTTCAATTGAATGGGGACAGGAAAACATATGCTTTAAACTCCCTTACTGAAGGGCCTTTTACAGAAGGAAGCTTCTATATCCAAGGACTTTCTCTTTCTGGAGAAGGGCAGGGTTATGGCATAATTGGAACAAAGAAAATCTATCCAGAAATAAACTTTGAATTGGAAATTATTGATGGGAGTGGCGGAGGGCGAGCTGTTGTTCAGGAAAGTTCTGAGAGTGAAGGGCTTCCAGCCAGCAGTCCTGAGACAGAAGCGGAAACAAGCGTGACAGGAGAAGCTGTTTCTGTAAGCGATATAGTAAAAGGAAGCGTGAATAAGGAAAAAGAATTCAAATACAATTTGAAAAACGGGCAAAGCTCAAGATTAGTTCCAGAGAGCGTTAATATTAACGGCAAGAAAGTTGATGATAGCGCAATTGCAGTCAGGGAGGAAGGTGGGTTTGCAATTGTCTCTACAAGTTATGAAGAAACAGAAAATGGTTTTGGCAAGGATTATCTGGGAGAGAGCACTGTTTCAATTGCCTTGGACTTGGAAAAGGCAGGAATTGTTTTGGATAAAAGCGCAACTTTATCCTTGCAGATTGTCAGAGATAAAGACTTAATTATTGAAGCTCAGAAAGATGTTGTTGTGGTTGAGAGCGCGCAAGATATGCAGATATTTTCTGTAAGTGTTGATGTTAGCCATAAAAGAATTGTTTTAGGGCAGGATGTGAAATGGAATAAAAAGGTTTCTTTATCCAGTCCGGCAAAAGTTAAAGTAGAGCTGCCGGAAAATGCGGAAAATGTGAATGTAATTTCTGTAAGGGAGATTGACAGCGATGCTGAAGTAAATGATGAGGTAACTGTATCCAGCAGAGGAGATGTTACTGATATTGATATTGTTATTGACGGAAGGGACGTTGAGGAAGAGCTGGTTGTTGAGGAGGAAATTATTGAAGGAAGAGAAGGAGAAATTGTGAATGAAGAGACAAAAGCAAGCGTTTCTTTGACTGGGGGAGCAATTAGAGATGTAAATTACTTTGCCTCAATTATGGGATTTATTTCTGGCTTGGCTATAGAACAGGCAGCAGATAATATTATTCAGACAACAGGCAATGTTGAATATATTGAAATAGAGTACATTACTGACGCGCCTTATGCAGTTGAAAAAGAAATTGACAAAGGAAAGGAAGTTACTATTATAGGGCCTGAGAATGTTTTATATGAAGATGTTCTGGCATTTACAGAGATTCCTGAAACATTGAACGTTAGAAACGTAGAAAAAATAAGGATTTACTGGAATAATGAAAATACTTATATTGCGCCTGAAAGCATTGAAGATAAAAATGGAAATGGAATTTATGATTATGTTGAATGGAACGTTGAGCATTTATCAAATCAAACTTACACAATTATTGTTATAACAAAAGCCGAGCATCTTGACGAGAATAGAACATTTATCTCTGATATTTACGAGCAGGTAAAGGCACAGGATAATGTTTGGAGCGAGACAATTAGCGATAAAGAATATGTTAGAGTAACTTTTGAGAGGAATTTAACTAACGAGAAGGATATAACTATTTATCCAAGAACAATATCAGGAAATCCTAAAATTGAGGTTTATGAAAAAGATGAAAATGTTGTTATAGCGACTTTTGAGACAATTAATGACAATCAGTATAACAAAATATTTTTAACTAATCTTATAGGAGAGCAGGACACGTTTGACCTGCGTGTAATTGGAGGGGCTCGCGAGTTTGACCACATCATTGACCCTGAAAGCCCAACGACTATTGTTTCTAGCTGCAGTACTCTTACTGATGGGACAACTGAATATATTTTGAATCAGAGCATTGTGCCTTCTGGCATAGCTTCTGGAGGAACATGCATTAACGTTACAGTTGCCAATGCCAGATTCAATTGCCAGGGATTTTCAATTGAGAATACAACTCTAACTGCAAGCGCGATTTACTCTGACCAGCTGAACGTTTCAATTTATAACTGCAATTTAAGCATGAGCGCAACATCGCCCGGGATTGGGATTTATTTGCTTAACGGCAATAATTCAATTATCAAGAACACATCATTCTGGACAAGCAATGTTCACATCAAGCCAGAAAGATTAACTGTTATGACTATAGCAAACAATACATTTTATTATGGCGCGACAGGAATTTCCACAGGAGGCACTGTCAGTGTGCTTGTCAATAACGCCAGCATTATAAATAACTCTTTTAATCATCTGACAACTGCGGTAAGCCTTGGCGGAGGAGAACGTATGTCTATAACTAATTCGCGATTTACAAATGTATCTACGGCTTTGAGCATAAGCGGGGGAAACAACCATAGTTTTGAGAACAATAATATAACTGATGCAAGAAGCAATGCATTGTCTTTCGGCGGCGGCTCTCAGCACACAGTCCGACACAATATTTTATATAATATCAACGGAAACGCATTTAGCTTCACAGCATCTATTGGCATTAATTCTATAATGAATAATAACACAATAGATTTAGCCAATGTTGGAATTGCTATTTCTCCCGGGGCAAGCGGCATAGGCAACATGGTATTCAGTAATTTCACAATTAATAATTCAAGGCAGAACGCAATTCAGTTTACCAATCCTTCAAGAAGCGTTACCAATATCTTGCTTCAGGACATTGATATTTACAATACAAACCTTTCATTTAGGGACTTGAACATAACTTCTGCTAACAGCGATGACTTGCAGCTTGCTGATACTTCTATTGCTAATTATTCGTTCAGTGCCAGCGGGGGAACTTTATTAGTCAGAAGTGCGAATAAAGCAGACATAAAGTTTTTATCAAGAGTTAATGGCTCTGGAACCAATTTAAGCGCAGACATTGTTGTCGGGAACAACACTGCTTATGTTAATGATACTGCCACTAACGGCGGATTAAATAAGTCAGCGAATGTAACTTTCTATAACACTGTCGGCAACGCGATAGGTTCGAGCTCAATAATCCTAAGAGATGGAAATGACTGCTCCTCAACAATATGCACTAATTTAACTGCGTTAACTGCGAGCACAGTGATATTTAACGTGACAACATGGAGCAATTACAGCTTATTGCCTTCGTGCTTAAGCAATACATGCAATGAAACTGGGAGCTGTAATGTTACAACATCATGCCAGCTGCACAATGGTTTATGTACTGGAAATATCTGCGATTTTACAAACATGAGAATCAGCGCAGCGCTTTACACAGGCAACACAAACAACAATGCTTATAATCTGACATTGAATCTGACAGGCAACATCACTTTCTTGAGTGGAAACACAATTGACTTTTCCGGCTTGAACGGAACAACAGGAGGAAACGGCGGAATTGTCAATATAACTGTTACTGGCTTGTTTAACAGGACTAATTCTATTTTCAAGGGATTTGGCGGCTTCTCAACTGGTGCGGGCAACGGCGGCAACGGCGGGATATTGCAGTTGAACTATCATGGCTTGTGGGGCGGGAGCTTTAATTTAACTAATCTCGCAGGAGGAAACTCTTCTGGCGGAGGCACGAACGGCACGAATGGGAATATTACCTATGTCAAAGACACCGTGTGTCCGAAAGACGCGGATGTTAATGATGACGGCGTTATAGATTTATTGGGGGATGTGGTAGTAATTAGAAATAGATATAACAATGTTTCAACAGAAGCAGGATGGAGCACTTATAATGATATTAATTGTGATAATAAATTGAATGTGGCTGAGATAGCCAAAATAGGTTTTGAATTTAGTCGAGGCATATAGAAAGATTTATATATAATATTTGGAGTTTATTTATATGAAAAATAAAGTATTAACTGGCTTATTTGGGCTTATTCTTTTAGTAGCAATTGTATCATTTTCTGCTAACGCAAGCGCAGCACAAATAATAGTCAAAACAATTCCAGAGAAAAATGTCTGGGTTGCTGACGGAGTGACTGAATATCGCATGGATGTCTGGGCTGATAATACTGAATTGAATGGTGAATGGACTGAAGGTGCACAGTGGCGTATATTAAAGCCGGTTGGTCTTGAGAATTATATTACAATAACCGATGCCGAGATTCCTACTCAATCTATTGATTTTTTTGCTGGTTATAATATGTTTTATCAATCTGTTACACCTTCATGGAGCTTACAAGGTAGATTAACGTCTAGTGGTGGGCCTGCTAATCGTACAGGTTATTTAGGTAGTTATTGGTTTACGGTAAGTCCCGGTTTTGTTGGGCAAACAAGTTTTAATTTAGATAATGTCGGATTTCTTGGACCTGGTGGTACCTCACAGCAGCCATATATTATTCAAAACGTCCCATTCACAGTCGTCAAGATGGGGTTGAACAAGCAAGTGGGTTCGAAGGTAACGGCACAGAGTGTTAATAAGTGCAGCTGGCCGAACTGCTGATTTCTCATTATAATTTGATCTAATTAGGCAAGATTCAATTAAAATAATTCTCCTATTCTTATCTTAACTTTTTTATCTCTAGAGAATAACCATGCAGAATCTTTACCTATAATCTTAGGTTTTTTTCTATCGGTTAGATAAATTCCAGATGTATCTGGAAGAGCAATTATTTTATTTAAATTATACAAATATATTTTTTGTTTCACAATTTCATCTTTTTCCGGTTTATAATGACAAAAAATGCTTATTTTTTTCAGAGTATTCATCCCAGAAAAATCGTTTAGGTTAACGTTATTTACATCATTGGAAGAAAGTATAGAATGGCCAAAGATAATTGCTCCCGCGCTTCCACCATATATCGGTATATTTTTATCTATGCATCTCTTTAAAAAAGTCCAAAAATTAGTTTCTTTTAATGTTTTTAATAGGTAAAAAGTGTTTCCTCCTCCAATGTATACTCCTCCAAATTTTTCTGGTTCATCTTCTATATCTCCAAGCTCATTTTCTGTCCACATCTCATATAAATTAACTCCCAATTTATCAAAGGTTTCCTTCAACCATTTTAAACAATTTAGGTAGGGGTGTTTTATTCTATCAATAGCTATTGGAATATAAAGTAAAGGCTTTTTTTTATTTATTATACCAGCGAATAATTCGTCTATCTCTTTAGTCTTTTCTCCGCTTCCTCCTCCTGATAAAATAATCTTCATGTTATGAATTGACGATTGTTCTTTTTAATTAATAAATATATCTGAAAGTTGGCTTTCATTAATATGCGAGTTTGGGAATCCGAATTGCTGATTTAAATAACACTGAGATATTTACTACTTGGTAAGGTGCCATAATAACAGAAAAATATAAATAGTTGATTTGATTTTATTTATCATGACTAGTCAGACATTAGAATTAATGATAGAGGAGTCACCCACTCGCCATGGCGTGAAACCCGTACCACATGCTTTACTTAATCGTGAACAGCGTGGTCTTTTAGCAAGGCTTGATGCTTATGATGCTCCATGGCTAGAAGAGAAATTGTTAAAAGAAGGAACATTTAGCTCCCCACAAGAATACCAAGAAGCATTTACAGAATTTAAGAAGTATGTAGCTCTTTATGGTCTAAATCACAAACCATTAAAAATGTCAAGTAAAAAAGTGGACTCTGTTTGGCATCAATTTATTCTTTTCACACCTCAGTATCATCAATTCTGTGATGAAATGTTAGGAGGTTATATGCATCATACGCCTACTACATCATTTACTCCTAGCCTGGAGGGGTCTGGAAACTTATTTAATAGATCTTATCAGGAAATATTCGGTGCGATTCCAAAAATATGGGATTCTTCAAAAGGAATTTTTGGTGATAGGTCTTCTGAAAATTGCTTGGGGGGCGGCTGTATGTGCGGTTGCAATCCTTGAATTTTGGACTATATTTTCTTTTAATAAAATGAATTTAATGCTAATAGGTAAGTATCCCCCAATACAAGGAGGAGTAAGCTCTCAAATTTTTTGGTTAATGAAAAGTCTTGGTGAAAGGGGACATAATATATCAGTAATTAGCAATTGCATGGAAGTTGAAGAGGAATATAGGATGCAGCTAAATGATATTGATGTAGAAAAATTACAGCCAAAAGGAGTTAAATTGCATAGTACGGTTCCGGTTAGGACCTATTCCTTTATTCCGAGAACAAATCCTTATTCAGAGAAACTTATTTCTCTTGCGCTTGATGTGTCAGATGATCAAAGTCCAGATCTGATTTTTGGCTGGTATCTGTTGCCTTATGGTGTTGCGGCACATTCTGCGGCAAATTTATTGGGGAAAAAATATGCCTTGAATCATGCTGGAAGCGACATTACGACATTATTCAACGATCCCTACCTACAAAGATTTCTTAGGAGAATAATATTAGATGCAGATGCTATATTTACTCGTCTAGGAATTGAAGAAAAATTTAAAGAATTAGGGGCTAAACAAACATTTGTTCAAGATGTTAATCCCGTACCTGGAGTATTTAATCCCTACGATGAAAAATTGGATGTGTTAAAAGAATTTGGGTTAGATATTGATAATGAAAAAACCCTGTTATTTTTAGGAAAAGTCAACAAAACAAAGGGTATTGAATATCTACTAGATGCGTTTGGTGATTTAGATGAAGATACAAATTTGATAGTCTGTGGTAATGGAATGTACAGGACAAAATGTGAAAATAGAGTTTTGAAATTGGGACTTAAAAATCGCGTGCACTTCGTTGGCACTCTTCCCCATTGGAGAATTCCTTCTTTAATACGAAGTGTAAAAGCGGTTGTTGTTCCAGAGTACAATTTTGGAGTTTCTATTCATCGATCTGGAATCCCTTACGAATCTATCCTATGTGGAAAAGTTGCGTTAGTTAGTTCAGAAATAATTGGTTCTTATGGTGATCTGTCTAAATATTTTCTAGAAATTGATCCCCCTAACAGAATTCAATTTTCAGAGAGGCTTGAGATGGTTCTACACGATGACGAGACAAATAAAAATCTGACTAAGAACCATAACAAAATAAGATCACTTGTGGGGGACTATGAATCTTATGTTCAGAGAATGGAAAAATCTATAATGGAGGTCGCCCAAAGTGTATAATTATCAATGGTACCAAAAATAGAATTCGTTTATTCATGGATATATTTCGAAAGTTTGAACAAGCATCTTAGGAAAGATATTTCTTGGAAAAAAGTTAAAGAGATAGGAAAGAAATTTGAAGATAAATACTCTGAAGAAATAGCGAAAATAGTTGAGGTAACACCAGAAGTTACAAACAAAGAATGGAAAGACGAAATAATTAAGGTTTATTTGGTTGAATGGGCAGGTCCTAGTTTTTCTCATCCCCTTACGCTGAAAGTAAGAGAAGATTTATTACTAATGTTGGTTGTTTTAACTCATGAACTTATTCATAATATATTGGATGAAAAAGCATCTAAAGAAACCGAAAGAAAAATTAATGATTATATTGAAAAAATATTTGAGAAGGTTGGGATTGAAGGAAAAGAACAGATTTCTCTTTTAAGGAAGATAAGCGAGGTAGAAATACCTAAAGAATATTCGTAATAAAAATTATCTAAAATTTAAACAAACTTTCCCCTAATCTTACAAAACGTCCCTTTCACAGTCGTCAAGCTGGGATTGAACAAGCGAATTGGCTCGAAGGTGACGACCCAGAGCGTTAATAAGTGCAGCTGGCCTAACTGCTGAGTTATTATAAAAACTTTGTAAGCGAAAAGAGAGGAATAAACTTTATTTTTGCTTTTCCTAAATTTATCTCATTAAAATATTGCTGTGAAAGAATAAAACCCCTTTCTGATTTATATTCAGTAATAAAATTCTTAAATGATTTACCATATTTTGGGCTAGTTAAATTTGTTTTTGCCTCGATCGGTATTAGTTTATTATTTATTTCTATAACAAAGTCAACTTCGGCCCCTGCTTTTGTTCTCCAATAATTAAGGCTAAAATCCATTTTAAATAATTCCGAAGCAACGAAATTTTCATTTATTGCTCCAATATCTGTTCTATCATTTATATCCTGAAAATTATTAATTACTATGTTTCTAAATCCCATGTCTAAAAAATATAATTTTGAAATTTTTGCCAATTCTTTTCTTTTGTTTGTAAAAAATGGCTTGCTTTCCAAACAGATAAAGGTTTTTTTAAGGATATTTACATATTTTATTAATTCTCTATATTTAAATCCTGTTAAAGAGGAAAGTTCATTATGACTTGTTAAACTTCCAATTTGCAATGCTAAAGCCTTAATTAATTTAATTAATTGAATATCATCGCTAATTTGCAGAATTTCTCTTATCTCTCTCAACAAGTAAGTATTATATATATTTTTGAGAATTTCTTTTTTAAGTTCAATGTTATTTGCAAGAACAACTTCAGGATATCCTCCAAAAATAATATATTCTTTATATAAAGAAAATATTTTATTTGTTGCAATAGGAGAGAGGGCTTTTTTATTTAGATATTCGGCTAATTCTTTATCTTTATACTGAAGGAATTCTTCAAACGATAAAGGTGATAGGGTAAATACAAATATTCTTCCTACAAGATACTTAATGCTTTGAATGGACAGCTCTGCAATTGAAGAGCCCGATATTATTATTTTAGTTTTGTAATTATCATAAATGAACTTTAGCTGCTTTCCTCCTTGTTTTGCATATTGGAATTCATCAATAAATAGGAAATCGGTATCTTTTATATATTTTCTAATAAATAAGTCTATATCTTGAGTAAACATGGCGAGTATTTCCTGATCCTCAAAACTTATGAACTTTGCATTTTTTAACTCTTTTAAAATATGTTTCATAAGGGTTGTTTTTCCCGCTTGCCTTGCTCCAACTATTGCAATAATCTCTTTCCTTTTCAGGTATTTCTTTATTTTTTCTTCAAGGCTTCTTTTTATATATGTCATTTTAACCTTGCTATTATTTCATAATTTGTAATAATAATGAGGTTGTTATTTATAAAGTTTTCGATTCGAAATTTATGGTTATAGTTTCTTTTTAAAGGAGTGGCAAGAGTATGCGCGTTTGGGAATCCTAACTGCTGATAGGATTAAAATTAATTTTCTTGGATTAATTGACATTTGGAATAAAAATTATATTAGTATTGTATCGGGTTGCGAAGAGGACTATAATGTCATAGAATAGTGATGAAAACCTTTAAATATCTCTTTTATTTATGAAAAAGATGAATAAAATGAGAAAAGCGGTTGTTGGAGGTTTAGTCGGTTTAGTTATTGGTTTAGGCGGGTGTGCTAATCATCGGGCAATGTACGAAAGAGGTGAAATTTCTTATGAAGACTATCAAAGAAGTGAAGAAAGAGATAATGCTGCTATGACCTCGCTCCTTGGCGGATTATTGGGTGGTTTGGGTGCGCGAAGAGGGGATGCGGGAGCTGTTGTTTTAGGGCAGGCAATATCACACCATGGGGCTGCTCAAGCAGGGAGAAGCGAAGTTAATGTTTATAATTCTCCTTCACAGCAAGAAGCAAGGCAAGTTTATGTGGCTCCACAGCCAGTAGCTGAGCCAACTACTAGAGCTGAAAACGGCCCACATATTATCTATAATGAAAAATTTGACGAGTTAGTTGTCGGGACTTTCAATTACGCGATGGATCTTGACAATAATGGATTTGTTCATTACCCAGATGAATATAAGGGAATAAAGGACTACTTCACTGCCGAAGAGAAAATTACTGTTTCTTTGGGTTCTCAGAATTTAATTCCTGACTTATCTTTCAAACTTATAAATCAGAGTGGAGATATTACAGATAGTTTTTCCATAAAAGACAGGGGCGTTAACGAATCTTATGGAATAAACATGGTTTATAATTCTGGTTCAGATGCAGATGGTAATGGAACATTAGCAAGCGGAGATTATCATGCTTTATGGTATTCAGGAGGGGAATTGCTTGCTCAATGGCAATTTAGCGTAAAAGAAAAATGAAAAACAAAAATTTACTACGTAATG
>ERZ1292623.5369-Hain-H51-01um-R1-5369-length-10248-cov-4_pt1 | contig 10248 bp, 10 predicted proteins | sample MGYA00564398_ERZ1292623 | MGnify/ENA primary metagenome ERZ1292623 (study PRJEB36523, sample SAMEA6512633) | groundwater metagenome | collected 2019-01-07 | study: AquaDiva: Metagenomics assemblies of 32 groundwater samples
AAACCGGAAAACGCGGAAATGGGCTATTTGTCGCGCCTTTCTTACAGCGAGTTTTGTGAAATATTGGGTGGAGGCGCCAATTTGTTTTTTTTACGCGAACGCTGGAAAATATTGCGGGGAATAGCCAAGGTTTTGACGGAACAGTATGGAGGCGATTCCCGGAAATTCATTGCCGGCGCCGAAAAGCGCCTTTCCAATTTAATCCCTAAAATTGCCGGGGAACTGCCTTCTTTTGACGATACGGCGGTGTATAGCGGCAAAAAAATATATCTCTGGAAAAGAACGCAGATTTTGCCGATGGATATTTACGGCGCGTTTCAGGGAAAAGAATTCGGAGAATTCAGTGACCTTGATTACGCGACTGCTTTTGCGGATTATAAATTGCCGCAAATTTTGCGGCATTTTGGCATTCTGGGATATTCCGGTGATTTGGAAGAAAGAATTAAAAATAAAAAATTAATTCCCGCCGGTTCCAAGCCGGAAATAGAAATTAGGGCGGCGACCATCTGGGCGGTGGAGCGCCTAGCGGAAGAATTGCGGAAATTGGGGAAGAAAATTTTTCCATTTCAAGTTGATTGGATTTTATGGAATCAAAGTCAGGAAATCATAATGCCCTTGCCTTATCATTTGACCAAGACCATCTTTTATTGAAATAGTATGGTTACGCAAAAAATTATTAAAATACTGAAAAACAGCGGCATCGGGGTGCTGCCCACGGATACGATTTATGGATTGGTCGGACGGGCTTTGGACAAAAAAACAGTGGAGCGGATTTATAAAGTCAGAAAACGCAATCCAAAAAAACCGCTGATTATTTTGATTTCGTCTTTAAGCGATTTGAAATTATTCGGCGTTAAACCGGACAAAAAAACAAAAATAATTTTGAAAAAACTTTGGCCGGCCCCGATTAGCGTTATTTTGGATTGCCCGCTAAAAAGATTTTTTTATCTTCACCGCGGCACCAATGGTTTGGCATTCCGTTTGCCGGCAAAAAAGTCATTGCGGGATTTATTGGAAGAAACCGGGCCCTTGGTCGCACCGAGCGCGAATCCGGAAGGATTGTTGCCGGTGAAAAATATCCGGAAGGCAAAACAATATTTTGGCGGTAAAATTGATTTTTATGCTGATGGCGGAAATTTGGAATCTTCGCCGTCAACGCTTTTAAAAATCAAAGGCAATAAAATCACCATGCTTCGCAAGGGGAAAATCGGGTATAATTTAAATATATGTTGATTCGCAATGCGCGGAAATCCGATATAAAAGCTATATTGGGATTAATTGAAGGCGTGGTCAAGCATCACAATAAAATTGACTGTTATTATAAGCCTTTTTCGCAATATAGCGGGCTGGAAGAGGAAATTGGGTCGTGGTTTTCAAATAAAGAAATGGCGGTACTGATCGCGGAAGATAGCGGGAAACTGGTTGGTTACGCGCAAGTGAGCGTTGAACCGGCGCCTACTTATGTTTTAGCGAAGAAAATTGGCATAGTTTATGACATGTTTGTTTCAGAATCCTATCGCCGTAAAAAAATAGCGAAAAAACTGTTTGATGAGGCGTTACGGTGGTTCGCGCTGAAAAAAGTAAGGCATATTGAATTAAGCGTTGATGCGCGGAATGAATCAGGGGTTAAGTTGTGGAAATCCCTTGGATTTTTTGAATATAAATTGAGAATGCGCTTGGATCTGTAAAACAACGGTTTTATGTTAAAATAAGGTAATAAAAGACGGCTATTATGGGCTTATTATGGCTTACAATTTTGATTTTAAGCGTGGTCTCGGCTATATTCGCCTGGATTAATTTTCCGCGCGAAGGGCGTTTTAATAAATCGGCAATCGGTCTTTTTTTGGCCAACGGCCTTTTGAATATTTTTTGGAGTTATCTGGTTCTGCGGAGAAATTTGGTTTTGCCGCAGTTTTTTGAAGCATTGGCGTTTGATGCCGCCGCAATCGGCCTGATTATTTTAATTTGGCCGCTTACAAGATTGGCTTTTATCCTTTTATGGCCGTACGCGGTTTGGATCGCGTTTGCTGTTTTCATGGCATTCCGGGTTTTATTTTTTTAAATCATAAAGCGCAGTTTAGACATCGCATATATATGGTAAGAAAAACTTTTCAAACTGTCAGCGCGATAATCGCGATAGCCGCTTCGCTGGCAACCGGTTTATTAAGCGTTATTTCTTTGCAGGCGGTTTATTCAGGAAATCTTGGCTTGATATTTATCGGGGCCATGCTTCTTGCTTATCTTCTCGGCGCTTCTTATGTCGGTTCGCTGATGATGGTTTGGATATCGTATTGGGAATTGCCCTTTTGGCTTTTTATGGCCTTCGGTTTGATCAGCGCCGGGACTTTTTTGGTTATGATTAGCGGAATACCGTTTTTTGCGTCAGTTGGAGTGGGCGGGGCAATAGCGTTTATAATTCCTTATTTGTTGTATATATTCGCGATTTCCCGTTTGGGTTTGAAGGCATTCCGCGGTTGGAAACAATGGGCGCAGAGTTCGTCTTAATAAATGGTATAATTAGATAAATGAAACGCGCGGCAATAGCATTAATTTTAACGAATTTGCTGGTTTTTAGCCCGGCTAATGCCGGTTTTGGAAGCAGGTTTTTGGCGCAGGTCGGGACAGTGGGAGTGGCGGATTTGGGAGTGGAAAATCCCGGCCTTTTGCCCACCAACCCGTTTTATTTTTTGAAAGAATGGGGAAGGGGAATCCGCCGTTTTTTTACTTTTAATTCTGCGGCGCAGGCGGACTTGGAATTGGAATTCGCGAATGATAAGGCCGCCGAGCTGAAAAAAGTTGAGGAAACCAGGCCAAATGATTTGACGGCGATTTCCAACGCGTTAAAAAATTATCAATCTTCGCAAGAACGTTTAAATGACAGATTTGAAGATCTCGACGAGACCTCGGAAAATCCGAATGTCAGTAAGCTTTTGGACAAATTCGCGACCCGCGCTTTGCAGCATGAAAAGATTTTCAGCGAATTAAAAGAAAAATTTTCCGATAACGAAGAAATAAATGAATTGGCCGATGGTTCAATAGAAAGGATTGAAGAATCGGCCGCCTCCGCGTCTTTTAATGATGATCCTGACTCTTTTGCCGCCAGATTTGAAAAAGCGGCAAGGGAATTGAAAGAGAAAGGTGTTAATAATGCCCATTCCAGCGCTATTGAGATGATTGAGGGCGTGCAGAACAAGGTTTCGAAAAATACCCAGGAATCCTTGAAAGCAATTCAGGAGGAATTGCAAAAAGAATTGGATGAACAGCTGGATGAAGAAAGAATAAATGAGGAAGAGAATTTAAAAAACGAAAAAGAAAAGATTTTAAATTCTTTTTTTGAAGAATCCGTCAGTAAAGAAATATCTCCGGAAGAAAAACAATCTTGCCCGGACATTAAAATAAAATTGGATGAACTTTGGAAGAGTTTTAAATCAAAATCAATAAGCGATGAGGACTACAATAAGCAATATGAATCTTTAAAAGTTGAGTCGGCCGGGTGCCTGGAAGAAAAGAAATCCGAATAGCCATGGGATTAATTGAAGAACTTAAAAAAATTATAAAAAGCGATATCGCGGCTGATGAAGAAAGCCGCCTTAAATACAGCTATGATGCCAGTTTATTTGAAGTAAAGCCGGAAGTGATAGTTTTTCCGAAGGATTGCGAGGATTTAAAGGCGCTGGTGCAATTCGTAAGCGATAAAAAGAAAAATGGCCAGAAAATCTCCATATCTGCCCGTTCCGGCGGCAGCTGCATGAGCGGGGGATCGCTTACCGAGTCAATCATTGTTGATTTTACCAGATATTTTAACCGCATAAAAAATATCAGCAATTATTCCGCTGTGGCGGAACCCGGGGTTTACTACCGTGATTTTGAAAAAGAATCGCTAAAGCAAAATTTATTGCTGCCATCTTATCCTGCGTCCAAAGAGCTTTGCGCTTTAGGGGGTATGGTGTCCAATAATAGCGGAGGAGAAAAGACTTTAACTTACGGGAAAACCGAAAATTTCGTCGTTGAGTTGAAGGTTATTTTAAGCGACGGCAATGAATACGTGGTTAAGCCGTTGGAAAAATACAAATTGATGAAAAAAATGCAGGAAAACACTTTTGAAGGCCGGATATACTCCAAGACGTATGATTTGATTAATAAAAATTTTGATTTATTGCGCGCCGCCAAGCCGGATGTTTCCAAGAATTCCGCCGGTTATTATCTTTGGAACGTGTGGGATGGCCATACTTTTGACCTTACCAAGCTGTTTGTCGGTTCCCAGGGAACACTCGGGCTTATTACGGAAATAAAATTTCGCCTGGTAAATCCGAAAAAATATTCAAAAACAGCGGTTATTTTTTTGAAAAATCTTGACCCGCTTTTGCCGGTGGTGAAAACGGTTCTTGAATTCAAACCGGAAAGTTTTGAGTCTTTTGACGACAATACTCTTAAATTGGCAATCCGTTTTTTGCCGGGGCTTTTGAAAAGCCTTAAGACAAAGAATTTTTTCAAATTAGGGTGGGAATTTTTGCCGGAATTTTGGATGATGCTTACCGGAGGATTTCCCAGATTGGTTCTTTTGGCGGAATTTACTGGCGATAAAGAAAAAGAAATTAGCAGGCAAATAGAAGGTTTGCCGGCGAAGTTGAGGGCATTGGGGGTTAAATTTCGCATAATTAATGACGCCGATGAAGCGCAAAAATATTGGGTTATAAGGAGGGAAAGCTTCAGATTATTAAGGGAGCATATAAAAGGAAAAAGGACCGCACCGTTTATTGACGACTTTATAGTAAATGTGGAAAAGCTTCCCGAATTATTGCCGCGCTTGCAGAAAGTTATGTCAAAATATGATTTGACCTACACGATTGCCGGCCATATGGGCGACGCCAATTTTCACATTATTCCTCTGATGGATTTTAAAGACCCCAAAGCCCGTGAAATTATCAAAAATCTTGCTGATGAAGTTTATGATTTGGTTTTAAGCCTTAAGGGTTCAATCACGGCGGAGCATAATGACGGCTTGATTCGCACGCCGTATCTGGAAAAAATGTACGGTCCGAAAGTCTGCAAACTTTTTGAAGAAACTAAAAAGATATTTGACCCGCTGGATATATTCAATCCGGGCAAGAAAGTTAACGGCAATTTGGATTACGCCCTTAAGCACCTGGTTACCACTTCATGATATGCTTTATTTCAGAAAGCATAGTTTACTTATATTCACGGGATTTCTGAGCGGAATTCTGCTGTTGGTAGGAATTGGATATCGGATTAATAACAAAAAATCGCCGATAACAATAAAAAAGGAGATTTTAGCCGGTTCAACTTTCAGCGTTATGGCTGATGAGGCGGGAATAGCGGTTGAGACCGCGGCAAAATTGTTGGATAGCGCCAAGGAAGTTTATGACCTGGCCAATATTGCCGCCGGTAAAGATTTAATTTTTGTTTATAATAGTGAAACAGGCGGGCTGGAGGAAATGCGGTATGACATTGATAAAGATTTCCAGCTTATTTTAAAAGATGTTTCTACGACTACCGGAGAATTTTGGAGCGCGGAAAAATCATTGATACCGTATATTGTTGAAGTCGCGGAAGAAAAGGGAATTATAGAGGAATCGCTTTATAAAGCCATTGTTTCGCAGGATTTGGACCGGCGTTTAGCTTTGGCTTTGGCGGAAACTTTTGCCTGGCAGATTGATTTTGCCGGAGAAATCCAGAAAGGCGATTCGTTCAAGGTAATTTACGAAAAAAAATACCGCGATGGAGTTTACGACTATCCGGGGAAAATTTTAGCGGCGGAATTCGTTAATAGTGGAGAAAAATTTCAGGGATTTTATTTTCAGGGAAAAGAAACCAAGGAAGGTTATTATGATGAAAACGGCAATTCCCTCCAAAAAGTATTTTTAAAAGCCCCGCTACAATATAAATATATCAGTTCCGGTTATACTTATCGTCGTTTTAATCCGATTTTAAATGAATATACAAAACATCGCGGCATTGATTATGCGGCGCCTCAAGGTACCCCGGCGGTGTCGGTAGGGGACGGAACAGTAGTTCAAGCCGGCTGGAACGGCCAACTCGGCATTTCGGTAAAAGTGCGCCATAATGAGACGTATACGACGGTTTACGGCCATTTTATGAGTTTGGCAAAGGGGATACGCGTTGGGACACGCGTAAAACAAGGGCAAATTGTCGGTTATGTTGGCTCTACCGGGCTTTCCACTGGCCCGCATCTGCATTATGAAATGCATAAATTCGGTTCCCTTATTAATCCGTTTACGGAAAAAATTCCCGCGGGTGAGCCGATAAGAGAAAAAGACCTTGGGCAATTCAAGGAAATAAAAGAGAGGTATCAAAAAAATCTTGATTTGATTTAAAAAAAATGAAGCATTTCAGCGATAAATTTAAATATCCGAATTTGATTTTATTTTTTTTATTTTCATTTTTGACTTTTTTTCTTTTTAAAATCGGTTCTTTTCAAGAGTGGGTTCTGCGTTTAGAGGACTTTGGATATTTGGGGGCATTTCTGGCCGGAATGTTTTTTGTATCAACTTACACGACTATCCCAGCAACCGCGGTACTTTTTCTTTTTGCGGAAAGTTTTGATAATTTATTGGCTTTATCGCTGGTTGCCGGAGCCGGGGCGGTCTTGGGTGATTATTTTGTTTTCCGTTTTGTAAAAGACGGTTTAGCGGATGAACTGGGTGGCATTTTTAAACATATTAGCGGAAATGGATTCAGGAGAGTCCATTGGATAGCGCATACCAAGTATTTCGGCTGGCTGGGGCCGGTTTTGGGGGCATTAATTATTGCATCACCGTTGCCGGATGAACTCGGAGTTGGTCTGCTCGGCATTTATAAGATGGAAAATAAAAAATTTATTTTGCTGTCTTTTGTTTTGAATACGATAGGAATTTTCTTTTTGCTCAGTGTATTAAGGAACGTTTGGTATTGATGAATTTTAAGATAGGGGACTTTTTTTGCCCTTTATCATATGTCGCACAATATATCTTTTACGACATATAAATAAAACCAATAAGCTTTAAATTTATATGACGTAAAAGATAAAGGTTATTTTGTGCGTTGAAGTTTCTCTTTTATTTTTTTTACATTCTCCCTACCAGCTGTTTAAGCAGGTCCAGTACAAAATTCAGGACTGTAATTGATATTTTTCCGATTGCCAATAAAAAAGCGTTTACATTAACTCCAAGATTATTCCCTATCCATATATCCAGCGCTCTGCCCCAAATAAACAGCTTTTTAGTCAGTTCTATCAGGTCAGAGCCGGACTGAGGCAAATAATTGGCCAGATTCTTGGCTGTTACGTTAAAAAAGTCAAATAAACGCAGTAATAAGTCCATTTCTATCATTATAACATTTATAGGTACTGTAACGGGTCTAAATCGCCGCCAAACGGCATGATTGGCCCGCAATTGACTTTGCTTGGCCTGATAATAAAAGTCTGGCTGGCATAGACAGTAAGGTGCAGGTGTGGCCCTGTTGCGTAGCCGGTAGAGCCCATATAGCCGATTATCTGGCCGCGTTCTACGATATCTCCTTTATTTACCGATTGCAGTGAAAGATGGGCATAGAGTGTGGTCAGATTATTTTCATGTTCTATCACGATAAATTTACCGTAAGCGCCTTTATAGCAGTATTTATCCTGGTTCCAGACTTCTATAATCTTTCCTTTTTCCGTCGCGAAAACCGGCGTTCCTATTGGCGCTCCGATATCAATGCCATTATGCGCTTTTCCTCCGTAAAGCCACGAAGGCAAGCCCCATTTTTGGGTTAATCTGCCGTAACCGCCAGAATCTTTCATTGTTACTGGCCAGGCGAGCGCTCCGGGACGCGGCGTAGGCAAAAGCGACGGGTCTATCTTTTTCCTTAATTCCGCTTCTATTTTTTCCACTTCCGCGGAAACAGCCGCCTGTAGATTTTTTAGTTCGTTGATTTGCGATTCGAAAACTTTTTCCTGATTTTTTGTTGTTTGCAATAATAATTGCTGTTCTGATTTCTGGCCTGAGGAGATTAGTTTCTTGTTTTTAATATTTTCTCTTTCCGACTCCACTCTTTTTTTCTTTTGTGAAGTAGTATCAATAGTATTGGATAATTTATCGTCTAGAGCAGCCAATTCGCTTACCTGGGAAGAAAGCGTTTCATTGATTGTTTGCAGGTTTACCAATTCATCAATATCTTCCGCCAGAGTTTTTCCTTTAAGCAAGGTATGTAGAAGCGTTTCATTGTCTCTTGCCTGGATTTCGCGCAGAATTTGGGAAACCCCGGATTTCTTTTTTGACATATCATCTCTTACGTCCTTTAAGTCGTACCCCAATTCTTGGATTTCCAGATTTAATTTTTCAATGTTAATTTCGCTTGAGCGCATGCCTAAATTCAACTGGTTTAATTGCAAGTCCAGCTTTTTTATTTCTTTTTGGAGAGTTTTTCCCCGTCCTTCAGTCTCATTCAAATCTTTTTGTGTTTGGAGAATTTTTTGGTTGATTTCCTGCAGTTCCTTGCTTTTGCTGTCAATGGCATTTCTTAAATCCTGCGGTATCTCAGCCGCTAAAATAATTCCCGTTGATGCAAAGAAAATAATAATCGCGGGCGCCAATCGGTACAACATAGTTAAGATTCCAATTTTTTAATCGCGATTTCTATTCTTTTCAACACCTCGTCTTTTCCGAGAATATCCATAAGTTCAAACGGTCCGGGAGATTTGTCTCGTCCGCTTAAAGCCGCCCGCAGGGGCCAAAGCACCTCTCCCCTTCCCTGCTGATTTGCAAATGGCATAAGATAAATTTCCAGTTTTTTTTGATTAAATTCGTGTTCAAAAATGCTTCGGGTTATTTCTTGGATTGTCCGCAAATTTTCCTTAATTTTTTCTTTGCCGGTATTTTTCCAGATTAAAAGATTAGCATCATATTCTTTCAGCAGCAGGTTATTTTTCAAATCAAGGAAATCCCCCAGTTTTTCCATTCTGGAACGCTCCAGTTCTAGCAGTTTAAGTGTGTTGTTTTTGTCTTTAAAGATTATTTTTTCTTCCCCGTAAAGGTCAATCAGGGATTTCAGCAGTTCTCCCGCGGTTTTTTCTTTCAAGTATTCCGAATTAAGCCAATTAAGTTTTTGAACGTCAAACACAGCTCCGCCTTTTTGTATCCGGTCCAAGCCGAATTTTCCGATTAATTCGTTTATTGAAATTTTTTCTTTGTCATCCTGCGGATGCCAGCCAAGCAAAGCAATGAAATTAACCAGCGTTTCCGGAAGATACCCAGATTCTTTGTATTCCTGGATGGCGGTGGCGGAATGGCGTTTGGACATTTTACTGCGGTCCGGGTCTAAAATCAGCGGCAAATGGGCGTATTTCGGCCGGGTGAATCCAAGAGCTTCTTGCAGAAGAATTTGCTTTGGGGTGTTGGCAATATGGTCTTCTCCCCTGATAACGTGGCTGATGCGCATTTCAAAGTCGTCAATTACTACGGCAAAATTATACAGAGGCGTACGCAAATTTTTGGCTAATGCAAAATCTCCCAAAAGACTAGTAAAAAAGTGAACTTGACCACGAATAATATCATCAAAGACAATTTGATGGGCTGGATAAGTAGTTTCATTACCAGAGGCATTCGGACTAATTTCAGGAATCTTAAATCTAATTAGTTCCCCTGTATTTAAATTTTTATTTCTTGCATCACAGTTATGTATAAGCACTGCATTATTAGCAACCTGCCATTCCCTTTCCTTTTCAAGTTCTTCTTTGGTATGCGGACAGTAATAAGCCTTTTTTTCTTTTAAAAGTTGTTCCAGATATTTCGCGTATAAATCCAGCCTTTCGCTTTGGCGGTAAGGCCCTTCGTCCCAGTCCAGGCCGAGCCATTTAAGCCCCTTAAGAATATCGTCTTCAAACCGTTTTTCTGACCGTTCCAGATCCGTGTCTTCAATTCTGAGAATAAATTTGCCTTTGTATTTTTTGGCAAAAAGCCAGTTAAAAAGGGCGGTCCGCGCGGTTCCTATGTGGAGATAACCGGTCGGAGACGGCGCAATGCGCACCCGGATTTTATTTTTATTTAAGAAACTGAACGGATTAAACATTTAAGTAGGTTAAAAGATGTCTTGCGATTAAAGCGGCGGAATCCGGCCGGTAAAAACTTCTGGCGGCCGCTTCCATTTTTTGCAGCAGCTCCTTATTTTGCAGTATTTTTTTAACTTCATCAATGATTAAGTTGGTTAACAGATTTTCTTCATGAATCACTATTGCCGCGCCGCTCTCCG
>ERZ1292623.5370-Hain-H51-01um-R1-5370-length-10247-cov-3_pt1 | contig 10247 bp, 15 predicted proteins | sample MGYA00564398_ERZ1292623 | MGnify/ENA primary metagenome ERZ1292623 (study PRJEB36523, sample SAMEA6512633) | groundwater metagenome | collected 2019-01-07 | study: AquaDiva: Metagenomics assemblies of 32 groundwater samples
TTTGCAGCAATTCATGGTGATCCAGATGTAAATGATCCAAGTATAACGAGGTTCGGCCCGACTGCGCGTGTTCTTCCTATACTGGAAAGGTCAAAGCCATCATCATTTTTTGATTTCATGAAAATGTTTAGGTTCAGATTTGATGCAATAGCAGCCTTGATAAAAATAATATCGGATCCAATATTATTTAGATACATTCTCAAGAACTTTCTTTTTGATATTCCAGTTATTGGAAAATACTTTTTTCTTAGGGAAGTGAGAGTAATAGTCCCTTCTGCAAGATGGAAGGATGTGCATTATGCCCATGGCTTTGGAGGTATACGCCCTCAGATACTTAAGGTAAAAGAAAAGCAGATGGATTTCGGAACAGCCGAAATATTGGGCGATAAGATAATCTTCAACATAACGCCTTCGCCTGGTGCATCTACATGCTTGAAAAATGCAGAGAATGATACCACAACAATAATAAGAATGCTTGGAACAAAATACAAGTTTGATTCTAAAAAATTTAGCTCAGATTTCAAGTGAATTCAAAAGACTTTTAATCTTAGAAAACAAGTCATGCAAATGACAAGAATATTTATTTTATTGATTCTAGCACTATTTTTGATAAGTTGCTTTCTTGTTTCAGAGAAACCTGTAGCATGCACAGAAGAGGCCAAGCTATGCCCTGATGGATCTGCGGTTGGAAGAATTGGTCCGGATTGCGAGTTTGCAGAATGTCCTCAAGCTCCTATTGGATGTACAAAAGAGCTTAAGATTTGCTCTGACGGTTCAACTGTCGGTCGTAAATTGCCAAATTGTGAATTTGAACCATGCCCCAATGGAAAGTTAAAAGCTTATTATTGCACCGAAGAACAAAGAGAGTCTTACGCTTGCCTTGCAGTATATAAGCCGGTTTGTGGATGGTTTGATTCAAAGCAAGTTCAATGCATAAAATATCCTTGTGCACAGACATACAGCAATAGCTGTCATGCATGCTTAGATAAAAAAGTTATTTCATGGACTGAAGGAGAATGTCCTGCTTAAACACTGCAGCCAGAAATTATTTTAATGCCTCCTTGATCAATGAATTCGCATGAAGATATGACGTCATACTCTGAGCATTTTCCATAAGCAATATGGCCTTCAATCACGCCATAAGGTACGCATTGTCCCTTGCAGTCAGCCTTATCAAAGCAGTTCATTCCTGCGTCATCCAGCTTTTCATGACAGCTGTAATGCATCTCATTTTGGACAGTGCCAGGAGTTCTTAGCCAGCCTCCACCATTTGATTCACATTCTTCCTGATTTCCAATTAATAAAAAATTAATCTTTGGTATATTTTCTTCAGCAAGAGTTTCTTCTTTTAAATCATCACCTGTGGATAATTCATCTACGGCGTTTCCAGCAATTTCTTTTCCGCTCTTTGAATAGCACCCTACAAGAAAGATTATCAAAAAAATTAATATTAGGTATTTTTTCATGCTATCATTTAAAACTGTTCATTTAAATATTTTTTTACAAATCCTAAAGAATGTCAAACTAACCTGCAGGATTGAAGAGAACATAATTAAGCTTGTTTGTGCCCTGTACCGCAGTTGTACAGTCTATGACAAAGCCGACTCCAGGAAGAAGCTTCTTAACGCTGCAGGTATGCCCTAGCGTGTTGCTAAAGCCAACAGCAGCCCCGTCAACATTCAAAGCCACAACTGATTCTTCTATAACATCGCTGTCAAGGATGGTAAAGTTTAAGCAGCATCCAGGGTTCCATCCAGTGCTCCCGCCAACTACAGAATCATCCTGCAATCTCTTGAACTTAGCAGTAAATCCTTGTGAATTATTTTGCAGCTCTTGCACATCAGACTCCAAAGCATTAACCTTTTCACCTAAGGACTTCACAAGTATAATCAGCCTATCAACTAAATCTTCCAGGTTAGGCATTCCAGCAGAAACTGAAAGTGTTAATCCAAGAGTTACTAAGAAAATAAACACGCCTAATATTGCTGCGTTCATTCAGGATAATTAACAAGATGTCTTTATAAATATTTATGTGCAAAAAAATTAAATTGTTTTAACAGCCTTAAGAACTTCTTCAGCATGGCCGTTAACTTTAACATTAGGCCATATTCTGGCAATTCTTCCATTTTTATCAATTAAGAATGTTGTTCGTATCGTGCCAGTAAATACCCTTCCTAAAAATTTTTTCCCACCCCACACGCCATACGCCTTCTGTATTGCAAGATCCTCATCAGAAAGCAGATCAATCTTCAGCTTATGGTCTTTCTTGAACTTATCATGTGATTTCATGTTGTCTTTGCTGACACCAAGAATGACAGTATTTTCTTTTTCAAATTTGTTTATTGAGTAAGTAAAATCATTCGCCTCAATAGTGCATCCAGGCGTGTTATCCTTTGGATAAAAATAAAGCACAACGTTCCTGCCCTTGAAATCTCTAAGTGCTACCTTTCCATTGAAACTCTCAGCAGTAAAATCAGGCGCTTTGTCCCCTTCTTTCAGCATTAGCATCCACCTGCCAGAACAGCACATACATTTTTGTTATTTTTTATTGCATCATTTATGATTTTTATGGCCTCAGTATTTTTTTTAACATAATATGTTTTCTTGCCACCACGATTCACAACCCAGCTTTGCAGTGAATCAATAATACTTTCATCCACCTGCAGCAATCCTCCTGCGCCTGTACCAATAACAAAGACATCAGGATTTTCATTCAGCAAATCTTGGATGTGCAAAAATTTTAATTTTCTGTCTTCAAGAGTCTGCCAGTAATGTGCTTTGTTATTTTTTATTTTTAAGTCTCCAAGGAACTCTTTTCCGTCTGCAATAAAGCACCCATACTTGTATCCTTCAATCATGTATTAAAAAAGGGTTATAATAATATATAAATTAGTGTGATGCAGAAGCCACTTTTTACGCGTTATTGGAAGGAATTAAGCCTCTGGAACATTTCAAAATCATTTATAGGCCTGTAAGAAATATGATTTACATCAAATCTTCTGTAGGCAGAATCTACAAGCATTCTTTTTCCATGCCTTCCTGTCACATCAAGCATAGAGCAGGCATGATCGACTTTTTTGTTTTTATCATCAATATCCACCAGTGCATAGCTTGCCCTTATCCCAACACTCCTTGCCATGGAGATATACAGCATTGACATCTCGCCGCAAACGCCCTCGTGGTCATAAAAAGTTTCAATACTGTTCCTGTAGCCGTGTTTCCTTTTTTTATCACCATAATCAATATTGGACATTATCCAGCCATGAATTCTCGTCGCTTTTTCATATGCTGATTCTGCATCACCGCAAACGCCCTTCACAACATTGATGATTTCATTGTTTATTACAAAAGGCATTTTTCCATTGAAACCTCTGTCAAGGACAACAACTTGATATTCATCCTCGCTGAAACCTGAAACAAGGCAGTCACTTATCATCTCTTTTTTCTTTCTAGTTGAAACTGAATCTAATTCATCAAGTAAAGTTTTAAGCCCCATTATACCGCCTTAAAATTTTCAATTGGCCTTGAGTATATGCCGTTGCTTCTTACAAAATCAATAACATCATTGAGCCCTCCATCGGCTGTCTTCTGTGCCATTGTTATTACATCCACCAACCCGAAAATAGCATTATTTGTCTCTCTGAATCCTCTCTGTAAGCTAGTTGCCTGCATGTAAACAGTTAATGTTTGGCTCAAGTGTGTCGCATAATTGTCCATTCTTTCTTTTGCAAGAGCAAGCACATTTTTCATTCCACTGCACCATCTTAATAGCCCGCCAACTTCTCTTATTGCAGTGCCATTCTCTTTCATCAATGTATCAATAACTTTCATTGATTCAGCAGTTTCATTTCTTTTTATTGCATCTCTGTCAACCAAGGCTTTTCTTGTATTGCCAGGCAGTGATTCATCAGCAGCTATTCCATTCTCATTCTCAATTTTAGATATCATCCTATCAATTAAATCTCGCTTTGAAATGTAGAAAATATCTTTTCTTACAAGGTCATTGCTGTAGTTGACAAGTATATTTTCCCTTTCAACAACATGAAAAAATATATCTCCAAAGTCAACTGCCTGCTCCTCAAAAAATCCACAGTACCTTTCAATCAGCTGCTCAGTAGTGTAGCCTTCAATACCCTTTGTGAGCATCTTTCTTAGCGGAGAAATTCCCATCCATTTGGTCTCACCATACTTCAAGACTCTTATCAGTCCGGTATTAAATGGCTTCAGTCTCCTTCCCCTTTCACATATTCTTTTTATTATTGTGTTAAACTCATCTGTTGACTCGCTGGAAATTGTTATGGTTTTATGTAGCGTTTGGTTTAATCTCTGGTGCTCTTCAAGCGATTTTCTAAATCTTTTAACATCAAATTCATTACTTACAGCAATTTCAAGTTTTTCTGGCAGGATTGTGACATCACTGTCACCATAGTATCCATCAATGTTAAACACAGAGTAAACTCTCTTTTCCATTATTTCGCACCCAGTTTAAATTTCAATAAATTTACATAGTTCTCCATGTTTGACTTATCTAATGCACTATCAACCATATACTCAAGATTTCCTAGTTTTAGCTTCCCCTTTTCTTCCAAAATCTCTATTATTTTTCCAACATCTTTGTCTAGCAGATATGGTCTTCCCTCATACCTCCTTATATCATACCTTGAGTCTTCATTTATGCACCCATGTATTGCGTGGACGGTGGCAAATATTCCTGTGTAAAATGCTACCTTGCCTAAAAATCGAAAAAATCCCATCTTAACCCCCCAATAAAAAGTATCATGGCATTTTTTAACACAGTATTTTTAAAATGTGTTTCTGATAAATTCTCGGAAATATTGCAGAGATTAAAAATAAATGATGCCGAGAAAAGCATAGTTTATAAATAACTATTTGCTTGTCTAACTAATGAAATCGCATAAAGAGGTTATTTCTGCAGTACTCAAGAAGATTCAGCCGTCGCAAGAGGATGTAAAACGATTATTGAGAATACAGAAGGAAATACTAAAGAAAATAAAAGTTTCTTCAGCAAAACCCTCTGTTGGAGGTTCTGGTGCAAAAGGCACATGGCTCAAGGACACGCATGACATTGACATCTATGTTAAGTTTGATTATAAAAAATACGCAAAGAAATCAGATCAGCTCTCTGATATACTTCAAGCGCAGTTGAAAAAATCATTCGATAAATTAGTAAGAATCCACGGCTCTCGTGATTATTTTCAGACACGTTATGATGGATACACAGTTGAAATTGTCCCAATACTTGAAATAAAAAATAACAAGCAGGCGCAGAACATAACAGACTTTTCCTCATTCCATGTAAAATACATTAATGCAAGAACATCAAAGAAGAAATCACTTGCAAACGATATAAGGTTAGCAAAAGTATTTGCAAAAGCAAACAGGTTCTATGGTGCTGAGTCGCACATTAAAGGCTTGTCAGGATATGCTGTTGAGTTGTTGGTGTCGCATTACCTGTCTTTTCTTAATTTTGTCAAGACAGCATCCAAATGGAAAGGAACAACGATAATAGGAAGCAAAAAAACAGCCAATCTGCTTAATTGGGCAAAGAAAGTTTCTCCTTTGATACTTGTTGATCCAGTCCAGCCTGATAGAAATGCGGCTGCAGCATTGTCAAAGGAGCAATATGGCAATATAATAAACACATGTAAATTATTTCTTAAGAATCCATCAGAAGATTTATTTGAATTAAAACCAGTTGATGTCAAGAAGCTAAAAAAACAAGGCCATCTGGCAGTAATTAGATGCATTCCCATAACAGCAAAAAAAGACGTTGCAGGTGCAAAGGCATTGAAGGCATTTGAATATCTCTTAAGCAATTCCAAGCAATTTGAAGTGGTAGATTCCTTTTTCGATTACAAGGATGCAGAAGCAACATTTTATATAGTAACAAAAAAAGCATCCTTGCCTGCTGAGTACAAGCACATGGGTCCGCCTATAACCAACAAAAAATTCCTTGAAGCATTTGCAAAGGCCAATAATGGAAAGATAAGCATTGATAACAAAGCAAAGAGATATTATATCATGAAGAAAACGAAAAATCCAGAAATAAAACAACACTTAAAGATTCTTCTTCAGGACGAAGAAGTCACTTCAAGAATAAAAAAAGTTAGCATTTTGGCATGATTGGTATTTGATTTATTTAATGTTCTAGCAGCTATTAATGGTTTATTTAAAAACAATCTGTGCTGGTTTAAAAGAGATGACACGCTAGCACCAATAAATATAAAAAAGGTGTTTGTCAAAAAAATACAAAACTTAGAATAGGAGTGATACAAATGAAGTATTTTGGTCAAATCGCAAGAACAGCCATGTTGGCAGCAGCATTATATGGGTGTGCATCACAAAAAGAAAATGATTCGCTAGTAAGCCGGCCAAGATTTTTGGATAGGCCAAATTTTCTCACAATTATGCATGAAGCAACTACGCTTCCGGCACAGCAATTGCATGATCCAAGCCAAGTGCAAGATGTTGGGCTTGAGAATCTCATTGGCATGGATAATCAAAATAGGAATTATGCAAGAACCGCTGAGATACTCCCGCTTGATAATGGAAGCAAGGTAGTTCTGCAGTTTATGTATGTAAAACCAGTTTTAAAAGATGAAGAACAGGAAAAAACACCTTATTTGAGGCTTGCCTTTACAGATATGGCTCCTTGGGATGCAACAGGGCTAAATTATGAAGTTAGAAAGGCCCAAGCTACCCAAAGAATGTTCATGGAGCGTGGAGAAGTAAATGAGCTGACTTTTTTCTTTGATTGCAGCAATGGTATTGTTGATTTATACGGAAAGGTCATATCAGGCAAAAACATCGTTGAGGATGGTGTGCAGTTAGGGCTTCCATTTTCAGCAGAAGAGCAAAGTATCCTGGAGAGTATTGCAAATAATGGCATGGGGATCCTTAGGGCAAGAACAGCTATTAAGCAGCTCGAAGAAAGTCTAGACCAAGAGTTCGATAAATAAATCTGGCAAATTTTTTATTTTTCTTTATGTTCTTTTGAATATTTGCAGGCATCTCTTAATTGGCACTTGATACATAAAGGTTTAACCTTGCAGTATTGCTTTGCATGCTCGACAATTAATGCATGATATTCATTGAATAATTTATAATCTTGGTCAAGATGTTTCATAAATAATTCTTGCGCTTCATCATATGTTGAATCTTCTTTGATTAACCCAATCCTCGAGAATATTCTTTTGGTGTACGCATCAACGACGAAGATAGGCTTCTTGTGGGCGTATAGCATAATGCTGTCAGCTGTTTCTGGTCCTATGCCCCATATACTCAATAAGTTGTCTCTTGTAATAGGCTCATTCTTTTCCAGCCATGCAGCGAAGAACTTGAGCTTCTTTGTTTTTTGGTTGTGGTACACAGATGATTTGATGAGTTCAGCGAGCTTTTCTTTTTTTATGTTTTTTATTTTATCTTTATTGAGTACTTTTTCCTTCTTGAGATTTTGTAATGAGGTAACAACATTCATCCACGCCGCGTTTTGGGTCAGAATCGCCCCAATGCTTATTTCAAACCGTTGGTCATCATTTTTGGGAAAACTGTAGTCATTTTTATGATACTCAATCTTCCCTGTCGTTTCATCGAAAACAGGCCACCAGCCTTGTGGGCCGTAGGCATTCAAGAGTGTTTGATAAATGTTTTCTAGTTCTTGGTTGACATTTTTCATTAAAATTTTATATTATTAATTGGCTTATAAATACTGTTACACCAAGAAATTTTTGATAGGAAAATCTTTCACACAAGAGTCAAGAAACATTTATATATTAATTAAGAAAGAGTAATAATGTGGAAAAAAGAGGTTTTATCATTTCTATTGTTTTAATTCTAGCAATAGCAATGTTCGCAGGCAATGTAAACAAATGGCAGTCTGTAGGAAAGCTGGTTTATAATACTGGGCAAAGCACAGGCAGAGGCCAAGCTGGTGGCAACCCTATTGGCGGTGGTGACAGCAGTGGTGCATGTGGCTGTCCAATGGAAGATGCTACTACTGGATGCCCTGATGAAGGTGTTTGTTCATACCATAAGTGTGCTAAAGAATATGTTGAAGAGGTTCTTGGGCAAGATGGTCAGTTTCATGATGTTGGTGTTATAAAATTTGCAGACTGTTATGAAAAACTAACTTTTAACCAGTATGGTAACATGCAGCATCCATGTGGTGGGTGTATGGTTCCTCAATATCCTGGAGAATCATTTACTAGCAATTGCCCTGGTAGTGCTTATGTATGTGAATCAATAAATTGTGAGGTTCTTCTTAGTGGAGATATTTATAATGGAAAATGCAGTGTGTCAATATGACTGCATCCTGTTCTGTCGTCATTGCGTAAATTGAATATAATTTTTTTACAACCATCAAAAGATAAAACTATTTATCCCTTAGCCAACATTACCCTAAACTTTCTTCCAAAATATCCAAGAATTAACCTTTAAAGTATATTAATATCTTTTCAGCAGCAAGTCAAAACCTATATATACTTAATTCTATCCATGAAAATAAAATGGGTGAAGATGCTAGGACCTATCTCTTCAGGGACTTGAAGCTTAAGGTAGACACAATTCTTGACTTTGGCGAGCTTTACAAAAGGCTTTTCTCATGGTTTGAGGTTATGGATTTTGAGTTCTACGAGAAAAATTACGAAAAGCATGATATGGGTGGTTCTGAAAACATTAAGATATACTGGGTGGCGGAAAAAAACCAGGATGCTTACGTTAAGTTTGTCATAGAGACAAATTTTTTCATAACAGGGTTTCAGAAAGTAGAGATAGAAAAGGATGGTCTGAAGATAAAAACAAACAAGTGTTCAATGGAGATAAGGATGAGTGCTTACATGGTTCGTGATCCTGGTGATAAGTTAAAAAAATCTGTTGGAAATACTGGCAGAAGAATTTATGAGAAATTCATAGCAAAAAAGCGTTTGGATGACATGGAAGTTGCCCTCTACAAAGATTCACATTTGTTGCTTGATGAAATAAAGGCATTTGCAAGTATGCATAACTATTAAAATGATCACTAAAAAGCAAGGCTATCTTTTTGCAGTAGTCTTATTTCTTCTTGATCAGTTATCAAAATACTTCGTCGTCAATAACTTTTATTATATAAAAAACACAGGCGCTGCATGGGGTATATTAAAGAACTCACAAACTTTTCTTGTCATAACTTCACTCTTAGTAATCTTTTATGCAATTTATCATTTCACTTACCATCCACAGGCATTCTCTTTTCTCCTTGGTGGAGTTTTAGGCAATTTGTTTGATAGAATATTTAGAGGCTATGTAATAGATTTTATAGACCTTCATTTGTTCAATTATCCTTTGTTTAATCTGGCAGACTCTTTTATAGTAATTGGAATGATTCTTCTTGCTTTGAAAATAATGAAAAAAGAATAATCACCAGGAATTTCTCTTTCCAGTGGCTTCCATTGCCTCTATCCTTCTGTTCAAGTTGTCAAGTCTGCTGCTGATTAAGTCTAATTTGCTCAAAATTAACTGTACATCCTTTTCAGAAACACCGCCCCTGAATCTCTCCCCGCTTACCAGGTCTCTTGGAGCCTGGTTAAACTCAGGAACTTCATATCTTGTCATTTCAGCAGCACGGGTGGATTGTATTCTGTTGGGATCAAGGTCTTCCTCTTCATTAAATCCTTGGTTGCTCCATGGCCCGGCACTATTGGCAAGGCTTGGCAGTGAACTATCATCAAACTGCTTCTTCTTATGAAAAAAACTCCCAAAAATACTCATTTAGCTTATACCTCTTACAACAAGATTTATAAGTTTCCATATATAAAAGATTATGTAACAACTAAAAAGGTAATTCTCATGGAAGAAGAGGGAAAAGCAGACGAGTTATTCAGAAAAAATGTAGTGCCTGGCAAGGAAGGCGGAAAGTCAGTTTACAGGATACTTATGGACTCTGCGCAGGCAGGAGTAGAGGCAAGATATTTCACGATACTTCGGGCACTGACAAACCTCGCTCCTTTTGGCCGAGGAATAACAGGCGATGACGGTTATGTCATAAAGACAAAAGATGTCTATGCAGCAGGAGAGTCTTCTTCCTATTGGGGTTTGGTGGAACAAAGAAAAGGTCTTCAGATTGACAAGTTTCAGCAGATAATGCAGAACATTGGTAATATGATAAAGGCAATGTTTCAGTTGCTTCGCGAGCTAAGAATCTTGGAAGAGCGCCTGAAATACTATGAAGATTCAAATAAAGGGGATAAAAA
>ERZ1292623.5372-Hain-H51-01um-R1-5372-length-10245-cov-9_pt1 | contig 10245 bp, 17 predicted proteins | sample MGYA00564398_ERZ1292623 | MGnify/ENA primary metagenome ERZ1292623 (study PRJEB36523, sample SAMEA6512633) | groundwater metagenome | collected 2019-01-07 | study: AquaDiva: Metagenomics assemblies of 32 groundwater samples
AAAGGAAATAAATTTTCGGACAAATTTATTCCTTTACTATTTAGGGATGGAATTTAAAGAGTACGGATATTAAATTCCATCCCTATAAATAATATCTAAAATATTAACTAACAATGATTTTAGTATACAATAAATAACCATCTTCTCATCATCAATAATTAAATTCAAACCTTTCTGACAACAGCCCAATTTGAATCAAAGCTTTTCAAGTAACTTATCCAACCAACAATGCTCATAAAGCCCAGCGTCAAAACAAAAATCTCATTTTTCAAAAAAACAATCATCAAAGCAAGACATAAAACAATCAAAGTTAGTAAATAATTTCTTCCTTGAATAAGTTCATCGCGTGCAAGCCAAGCTATTAAAAAACCAACAGGAATAGCCAAAATAAGCAAAACAAAATCAAGCATTAGTCCATCAAGAAGTCATCGCTCGCACATGCTTGATTTAAAATATCTTTTGCATGCACTACTCCGACCAAATCTCCTTTGTTGTCAACGACCGGCACAACACTTATGTTTTTATCATGTATCAAGTCAATAGCTCTTTGCAGTTTGTCGCTTTTCTTGACAGTAATCACCTGCCGAGTCATAATCTCCGAAACTTTTCGCTGTTCTCCAAAGTGCGCCACCAAATCCTCATGCGTTACTATTCCAGCAATCTTGTCATCAACTAAAAAAATCAAACTGTTGATTTTATGCTTAGTCATTAACTTTGCGGCATCAGCGAGAGTAACATCCCTCTCAATAGCGATAGGCTTCTTCATCAAGTCTTCAACAAGCATTCAACACAAAATAATTTACACTATATAACTCTTGCTCTCAAGATCTTAATTTCTTCAAGAGGTCTATCCTGCGAATCAGTTTCAGTATTTCCTATAGCATCAACAATCTCCAAACCTTCAACGACTTTTCCAAAAACAGGATGCTTGCCATCAAGACCATTATTATCAACTAAATTTATAAAAAACTGGCTTCCACCAGTATTAGGCCCAGCATTTGCCATGGAAATAGTTCCGCGAACATTTTTGTCTAAATCATTTCCGGCAAATTCATCTTTTATTTTGTATCCAGGCCCACCAGTTCCTGTTCCAGTCGGGTCTCCGCCTTGAATCATAAATCCACTAATAACTCTGTGAAATATAATTCCGTCGTAAAAACCATCCTTAACGAGTTTGACAAAATTGCCCGCAGTAATCGGCATCTCGCCGGTATAAATCTCCAAAACAATTTTTCCTTCAGTAGTTTCCAACTCAACGTTCGTATGTTTTGAGACCATTAGATTAAATGCTACAATAGCAATTACAATCACAACCGCGCCTATTAAAATCTTTTTCTTATACATCGAATATTTCCATCGTAGCAAAACGAGATGCTACACTCTCCAGTCTTTGCGGAATACTATCGGCACAATATAATCTATCATTTAGTCCATGAACAACACCAAGAAAAATAATACTCAATTCTTTAACGAAAGGATTATCGCTTTTAAGCGGTGGCTCAAATCTTCCTTTCCAGATTAAACGTTTAGTAGTCCCACTAATTGGCAGTTTTGAGAAATATTCATCTGCAAATAATTCCACATTCCCATAGTAATATATTGCAGCATATCTTATTGAGTCCATAGTTGCCATATAAACGTCAAATTAATAAATCTTACTTCTTGGCAATTTTCCACAAAAGCTCAAAATATTTTTTATACCCTTGAGCAAATTCTTCCTGTTGCACCACAAGCACAAAAGGATTTTCACCCCACAAAACCATTGCAACAGAATTTCCATAAATATTGAGAACCATGGGATTAGCATACTTTTGAGGAAGATAACGCGTATCTGCAAGCATCTTTGGCTGAATGCTTCTATCCGAAGTAATAATTCTTAGGTGCACTTTTTTTTGTTTTCGTCGTTCATTAAACCATTTAAAATAGTACGGCATAGAGTTATATGCCTCACGGGTTGCGCCTAAAATAAGTATCTCTGGATATTCAAGCTGGCTTTCAAAAACCATTTTCATCCCTGCTTTTCCCTTAAAGAAATTAGTTTGTTGCATGGTCTTTTTCTGTTTAAATCTTTGTTGCAAGCCAGTTACTGTATTAAGCAGCAAATGTTTTTGCTCGTCAATCAAATCAATAAGCCGTTGCGGATTCACTGCGCTAAATACGCGTCTATTGTTTGATAGTATATAGCCCACAAGACCTTTTTTAATAAGCACATCAGTAACATCATAAACTGTCCTGCGGTGAAGACCTGTTTTTCTTGAAATAATTCCAGCAAGCGACGGTCCAATATCTATAAGCGATATGTAAACTTTACTTTCATTTTCAGTAAGACCGATATCTTTCAAGTTCATCTTAAAACTCCTTCAATAAATTTTCTTTTATAATCTCTATATTCTTTTCCCTCTAATCCAAGATTTGTTGCTTCTTTATTAATATCCGCATATTCTTTGAGCAGAGTGCTGCTTATGATTAATTTATCCTTGAATTTTAGGGCATCTCTCCATACGCTGCTATCTAACCAAGTTAACTGCAAATGAACTTTTCTTTTGAATATTAACCCATAACTCTTTTCAAAGAATAATCTTCTCCCGCTGCCAACACTTTCCTTGCAGGCATATCCATTTTTTGTTAGTAACTCTTTTAAAGAGACCATCCTCTTTTTATCCACACCTATCAATATGTCTACAATTCCCTTCCCGCCCAAACCCTGAATTGCTGTGCTCCCAATATGCTCAATTTTAGCATTAGGAACAATCTTTAGCAATCTCTTTTTTTCAAGCTCGAAATATCTTGCAAACTTAGGATTATATTTTCCAAATCTATACTTTTCCATAGTTTCTTAATATATTGGTCATTTTTAATACTCTCTAGTGTGGTGATACATACCACCTCATAATTTCATAACTGTTTATTGACATCCTACTATAAGAAATATAAGGAGGAAAAATAAAATGGAAACAGAACGACAAGTGCTTGAAATAATAGCTACAGACAGGATAGATATTCCAATATCCAGTATGTCCGGTAAGCTCAAGCGTGCAAAACCAAAACTTGCAAAAGCAGTTGACCTATCAGCATACGATGGCCAGAGATTTGCCGGAGAAAGATGCTATGCGCGCATTGAGTCTGAAGATTTAATGAAAGCGCGCGGCATGCGTGACGGTATTGAAGAGTTTGCCAGCCGTTATCCACAGTATGGTAAAATACTCAATGGCATAATTGAAGAAAAGCGTGTTGAACGTGAAACACATTTGTACTTTGGCATGAAAGATGGCTGCCGCATAACTGCAGAAGATTATCTAAGTGTCATGGAAAATTTAGGATTCACAGAATCAACGTCCAGAAGTCTTTATCCAGAACTAATGGATATCAGCCGAAATCTTTCAAGAAAGAGAGATGAAGAGCGCAGCATCCTCATAGGATAAAATAATTTTTACTTTTATTTATTTTTTATTGAAAAAATCCAGCGCATTAATCTGCGTTAAGCGCTGATAGACATCAATTGAAGAGGAGAACATGTGCCAGAATATTTGGCGCATCCACCCCACCCACTCTCTGTCAGTAATAGTATAAAAAATAAAATTTTTTGTAGACAGTTCATTTACTTTTCCAGTAGGTTCCTGTATTTCTTTTAGCCGAAGCAGCGTATCATCGCGGATAGCTCCGCGCACGGGTTGCTCACGATGGTGTATCTCCACCAGCTCCTGGCCATATTTCAGATTAAGAGATAGCATCTTCTCAATATTATTCTTGCCGCCCATGTCTACCCGACATATTATCTTTATGCCAATGCCTTTCTTTACCAAGGACTCAAGCGTAGCAAACAAGTCGTGATTTTTTTGCTTTAAATTAATAAACGAAAGGTTTCCTGAAAAAAGCAGCAATTGTTTAGTTGTTTGTGAGATAAACTCGTCAAATGAGATAATATCAGTAAGTTCTTCACTGTCAACATGTTCAACAATTGCCTTTTTCTTTTTGTCCGCAACGTGCTGATAGAGGTCAAACGCAGAAAACTGGTTTTTTTGCTTGGCATTAAATATCTCTTTTTCAAGCTGCTCCTGAAACACGGATTTGCTTATCTTCTCTACTGCAGACCAGTAGACAATCTTAAGCGCCCCACGCGTCCCGCCGCGAAAAGTACGCGTGCTAATAGTGCCAAATTCTTTTTCTATTTCTTGCACGTATCTATCAGCAGTTCTCCAGTTTTTGTTAATAGCCTGAGCGATTTCTTGGATGCTGCATGGCTTACTATAAACAAATTCTTCTATCTTTTTAACAGTCTCCGAGCGCAGCATACCAAAGTGATTTACATCTTATATTTAACCTTTTTTATCGATACAACACTATGTATATTTTTGTGTCAGAAATAGGCATATACTGTACAACTCTTACTATGAGTATGGGATTCGGCAGACCTTACTTAACAACAACGCCTGAACAGGGGTTTTTCAACTATGCTATTGACACACATAAGTCAATATTTGAGTTTAACGAACAAAAAGCCAGATCTATGTTGGAAGAAACATTATACAAGCCGTTACTTCCGTCAGAACGAGAAAAAATTGCATTACAAGTTCAGTCATATGCATTACACTGGTTCACAAAGAAGATGAACGAACAGTATTCGCAATTAGACCCATTAATATTTAGTCTCATGCGATCTATCCAAGCAGACACACATGACTCTCCATCCTTTCCAGTATTATTTAGCGTAAATCTCGAAAAAGAAATTCCAACAGTAGTTAAACACAGATGGCACGGCGGCAAATACAGCAATGACTATGATATTCAAGCAAGAGTGCCCAAATTAACTCGAGAAGCAATAACAGCTTATTGGAAAGCGCGAGCACATAATAATCATCTTATTGGAGAAGCGTATAAAGACTCTTTGCTCGTCCGCATTCTTCAAGAGTATCCAAATATAGTGCGCAGGCAAGTAAGTGGAACCTTTAGGATGATATGGGCGCCTGACGAGGTTACTGTAAGACAGATTGCCCCAATACCACGTGACCCCGCAATTATTTTTGATACACAGAGTGAAACTTACGAAGATAAGAGTGGGTTGCCTCGCACGCTCCACATACTCTATAAATGGGACGCGTCAGGCGAAAGAGACATAAGCGATTTAGTGCAAGAATTTATCACTTCTTTCCCACAAGCCGAAATAAAGTCATTAAAGGAAAACGGACATGAAGAGGAAAGAGAGATACCATTCTAATTTATCCTAATTCAGCATAACTAAACAACACCCTAAATTGCTTGCACCAAATTAACACAGTATTATATTTATCTAAATCAGTTCCCGCAGGAATAGCATAGTTAACATTACCACGAGTAGCTTTAATCTCACCAAGATTCACAAAATCTTCAGCAGTATTATCAGTTGCAAGGTAAATAAACAAATCAGGCCCATTCACAGTCTCAAAATCCTCAAATCTTAAAAATTTCTTTTCATCTGGCAAACCAATTATTTTAGCTTCCCCAGAAACTTCGTGCGCTGAAGCAACAAAAACTCCTCGAGATAATGTCAATCCGCCAGCACCAACGCTCCCATTACCAACTGCAACAGGCATAGGATCATTAAGTTCTTTAACAATAAACAACGGCGACAATAAATAGTAAGCAACGCCAAGCAGAATAATTACAATCGCGCCAACAATCAACTTTTTATTCATTTTAAACAACACAGCTCCCTTTCCCGCGCTTCATTAAATATTTCTGATGATAATCTTCTGCCTTTATATATAATCCGATTTTTTCAATAACAGTCGCAATAACTCGCGTATGTTTTTTTTGTTCTGTTTTTAAAGAGTTTTCAGCTTCCTTTTTCTGCGAGCTGTCAAAATAAAATATAACAGAGCGGTACTGCACTCCGATATCTAGCCCTTGTTTATTCATCTGCGTTGGATTATGAATTTTCCAAAAAACCTCAAGCAATTTTTTATAAGAAATCTTTGAAGAGTCAAAAGTCACGCGGACAACTTCAGCATGTCCTGTTTCATCAGAGCAAACTTGCTCATAATTTGCATTTTTAACATTTCCTCCAGCATATCCCACTTCAGTCGCAACAACTCCAGGAATATTTCGAAACACCTCTTCAATCCCCCAAAAACATCCAGCACCAAACATAGCGGTTTTGAAAAAGGTCTTTTTCATAAGATATTAAATTAAAAATAAGTTAAAAGCTTTTGCCCAAATCAGCTATAGCAAGATATTTATCCTATCATTTCATAGTTAATTCATGAATGAACTCATAAGCAGAGTTAAGGAACTTGAGAATTCAGAAGTGAACTCTACAGTTGAAAGGCGCTTGTCGGAATTCGCTTGTTTCAAGAACAAGTCAGACGACGAGTGGTTTTCTGAACTGTGCTTCTGCATTCTCGCAGCAAACGCGAAACAAAAAACTTCCGAGGCAATTCAGTCCCAAATTAATGCAGAGGGTTTCAAAACTCTTTCGCAGGAGACTCTTACAGATTTAATAAAGTTAAACAAACATCGCTTTCACAACACTAAAGCAAAATACATAATTCATGCGAGAAAATCCGCGTCTAATCTAAAAGAAAATTTATTGGAGCAGACGGAACAAGTAGCAAGAGACTGGCTTGTTCAAAATATTAAAGGAATCGGAATGAAAGAAGCATCGCACTTTTTGAGAAATACTGGCAGCCAAAATCTCGCAATTCTTGACCGGCACATAATTAACATTTTATCGGAAAACAAAATAATTATAAAACCAAAAACGTTGACACCTCAAAAATATAAGGAGATAGAGCAAGTTTTCATAAACATCGCGAGCACTTTAAGAATGACTCCGGCAAAATTAGATTTGATGTTATGGTATTTAAAAACCGGCGAAGTTGCGAAATGAATTTCAGCGAACGCTGTTATCAAAATTTAAAAAAAGTCCCCAAAGGTAAAGTCACAACATACAAAGCCATAGCTCAAGCGATGAAAACAAAAGCCTACCGTGCCGTCGGCAATGCAATGAACAAAAACCCCTATGCTCCAGAAATTCCATGCCACAGAGTCATAAATAGCAATGGAAAATTAGGCGGTTTCGCGCACGGAATAAAAAAGAAAATTCAAATGTTAAAAGCAGAAGGCATTGAAATAAATAACGATAAGATTGATTTGGATAAATACGAATATAAATTTAAAAATAGCAAAGATAAATATTTCGGAGCATTAAAAGGAATAGGCTCGTTTACAAGAAAGGACAAAGCAAATGGTCAGTTTGATTAAAATCACCCAAAAGTAAAAGCATTAAAACTAAATCCTTTGCTCACGTGCAAATCAATGCGATGCTCACCATAATCTCCCTTAAAAATATTATATAATCTTGAGCCATCAATTCTAACAAAAGCCCACGTTCCATCAAACTGAACATCGCTTCCAGCATCTTCAACTGAAACATAATTTCCATCAATAAAAACATCCATCATAACATTATTAGTCGTATCAAGCGGGGCGGCAACAATATTAACTTCGGAAGCAGTAAACTCTAAAGCGATAACTCCAGAGTTTCCATCAAGCTGTAGGTTATCTGCATTATGTGTCCAAGTACCGTTAAGATAAATCACATCGCGCTTATCAAATTTAGCAGGAAGTTTATAATCTTCCGTCCTAACAGTAGTCTTTTTATTTCCAATATATTGCCCGCGAGGCAGAGCAAAAACTGCGCCGGCATAAAGTTCTGGAGTAGTAGCCCGTACGCCAGAAGCAGTTTCTTCAGTCACTGCAACATCAGAAGCATCAGTCCCAGCTTCATCAAGAAGTTCCTGTATTTTCATTTCAGTTTCTTCATAATTTCCCTCGCCAAAATGGAAATAACGCACATAACCTCCAGCATCAATTAAATATTTAGCGGGCCAATATTTATTATTGAAAGCTTCCCAAGTTCCGCGTTCATTATCTTGCACAACAGGATATTTTATTCCATATTTATCCAGCGCTTTTTGCACATTACCGCGTTCTTTTTCAAACTCAAATTCGGGAGCGTGAACCCCAATAATTACTAATCCTTTATCGCGATATTTTTCATCCCACGCAGTCAAATATGGCAAAGTGCGAATGCAATTAATACATGTGTAAGTCCAGAAATCAACTAAAATAACTTTACCAGAATAATCTGAAATTTTTATCTCTTCGTCGCCCGTATTTAGGTATCCGGAAATTCCCGCAAGTTCAGGAGCCAAAGGATATTCAACATTCTCTATTGTCTTAACTGCTGGCTTACTAGAAACTCCAGTTTCTTCAACTGCGCCATCATTAGTAACTTCAACTCTTCTAGGCTCAAAATAAAATATAAGGCTCACAATCACAACAACAGCAACAATCAAAATAATACTTCTTTTCATTTTTTAGCTTCCTGCGTAACAGTGCTTCCCAAATAAGCGAGAAACGCCGGAATCAACGGCAGCACACACGGGCTAAGAAAAGAGACTATCCCCGCAATAAAAGCAATAAAAATATTTAGACTGGCACCAGAACCAAAACCCAATACTCCCAAATTATTCAGGCATTGAGCAGCAAATGAAATATTTGCAATTCGGCTCAATTGCGAAGTAAAAACAAAAATCCCAAGAATAATCAAAACAGCACCAAAAACATAATTCAAATATCTAAGCCACTTACCAGATTTAGATATCCATAATTGAGCTTTTTCAGTAAATAGCCCAACTAATAAAAATGGAATCCCAATTCCCAAAGAATAAGCTATCAAAAGTAAGAAAGAGCTTCCAGGTTGAGTAATTGCTAAAGTCAATATAGCTCCTAAAATCGCGCCAACACAAGGGCTCCATCCAACAGCAAACGCCGCACCAAATACAAAAGCAGTCAAATAGCGTGAATTAAATCTTCTTTTGACTTTTATTTTATAATCTCTTTCCAAAAACTTAGGCCTAATTAATCCAACTAAGTACAAACCAAACAGAATTATTATAGTTCCGCCGACGCGCCCAAGCCACTTCTGCACAACAAAAGAGCTTCCGCTCAAAACAGTCTGAAGCAAAACCCCTAAAATAGAAAACACAACAGAGAATCCTAAAACAAAAAATACACTGCTTAGAAAGATAGTCCAACGACTTCTACTCACAGTAGGTTTTTCAGAAGCATTTTCTTCTCCATTATTATTTTTAGACTTTTTATCCATGCTATTAAATTAAATTATTCAGCTCTTCCAAATATTTCTCTTTATTCCAAGACTCAAGAGATTTCAAGACTTGTTCTCCATCTTTAATAATTACTTTTGTGTGCTGGTAAGTTATGCCGAATTCTTCAGCAAGATTCTCTTCATAACTGTCCGTAGTAGAGTCCTTATAATTAACTCTGAAACCAATAACATTCTCATTATTTAATTCATTAAAAGCATCAATTAATTCGGACTGTTCTGCTCTGCAAATAGGGCACCAGCTCGCATAAAAATAAAGCAAGATTATTTTGTTTTCAGATAACGCTCTTTCATATTCGCTCCGACCAAATTCAACATACATAGATTCTCCGCTTACACCTAATAAATCTTCAGAACTACCTTCATTAGTATCAGTCTCACTATCATAACTATTTTCAGTGCTAGCTTTTAAATTAAGATATCCAATAACTCCAACAATTAAAATCAAAACAACAATCAGCCCAATTATTTTATTTCTTTTCATTTACGAGATTAATTAAATCTGTTTAAAAGCATTTGCCCAAATTACAAATTCACTGTCTCGTAATCCAGACAAAAATAACAAACGCAATTGTTTCAATGACCGTTATAACTAAGACAGGTATCTCTGTGCCAGGAGCATACAGCGCACGCATGGTTAGATAGAAATAAGCAGCTAATAAATTATGCACCAAAAAAACAAGAACAAAAAGCAAAAGTCCCAACGTAAATCCGGATTTAACATCCCAAGCCATTCTAATATGCACCACAGTCAAGTACAAAAGTAAAATAACATTAACGACAGCAAGCCAGAAGTTCAACTGCATCAGCGGAGTCATAAATTATTCTCCCTCCTTAGATTTATTAACTTTTGCCAGAATCTCCCTAAACAAAGGCAGCTGTAATTTAAATTCATTAGTAAGATAATACATTGCGCCATATATTTCACCAGATGTGTTAATAAATCTGTTTTTCACCAGCAATCTCAAATGATGCTGCACAGTCTTGTAATCTAATCTCAATTTCTCTTTAATTTGATTCGCATTCAAATTTTTATTTTGCAGTAATTTTAAAATCTCTATTCTATTAATCCCGCCGCG
>ERZ1292623.1186-Hain-H51-01um-R1-1186-length-25645-cov-77_pt1 | contig 10244 bp, 9 predicted proteins | sample MGYA00564398_ERZ1292623 | MGnify/ENA primary metagenome ERZ1292623 (study PRJEB36523, sample SAMEA6512633) | groundwater metagenome | collected 2019-01-07 | study: AquaDiva: Metagenomics assemblies of 32 groundwater samples
GGTGGTTGTAGCTCAGTTGGCTAGAGCGTCTGCTTGTGGAGCAGAAAGTCGTGGGTTCAAGTCCCATCAGCCACCCCATGCTTCTTGATAAAATTGATGTTACATTTAAGGCTGGTGATGGAGGAAACGGCAAAGTATCTTTTAAAAAGATAGGACGTGGCCCAGATGGTGGTAATGGTGGAAAAGGTGGAGATCTTTATATCAAAGCTTCTAGTGATTTAACTATTCTATATCAATTTAGTAGACAAGATTATTTAACTGCAGAAAATGGTATTCCTGGTTGGAATAACATTAAAAGTGGAAGGAAAGGAAAAGATTTAGAAATAGTCTTACCAGTAGGTACATCACTAATAAATAGAGATACAGATAAAGAAATACTAGAATTAACTGAAGTTGGTCAAAAAATTAAATTATTAAAAGGTGGGGATGGCGGAAAAGGAAATTATGAATTTAGAAGTTCAAGAAATACCACACCCATGAAAGCTCAGAAAGGTTTCCCCGGTGAATCACTAAATCTTACTCTTAATCTAAAATTAATTGCAGATTATGGCTTAATTGGCCTTCCCAATACCGGCAAAAGTAGTTTATTAAATGAACTGACGAATTCTAATGCAAAAATTGGTAATTATGCTTTTACTACTCTATCTCCAAACCTTGGCGTAGTTAATGGTCAAGTTATTGCTGATATCCCTGGTTTAATAGAAGGTGCCTCAATTGGAAAAGGTCTTGGAATTAATTTCTTAAAACACATTGAAAAAGTCAAAGTCTTACTCCATTGTATTGACGCGACATCATCTGATTTTGGAAAAAATTATAAAGTAGTTAGAAATGAACTCGGAAAATATAATAAAGAATTATTAAAGAAAAAAGAAATAATATTACTTTGTAAGTCTGATTTAGTTAGAAGGAAAATAAAATTTAAAAATGCTATCTCTGTTTCTATTCATGATATAGACAGTATCGAAAAGGTCAAAAAGTTATTAAATTAATATCTTGATATTGTGTAGAAGATTGGATGGTAAAGAAAAATTGCAGGAACATCTTCAACTAAAAATCTTTGAAAATCTAAATATATTTTTTTCCTTGTATCTTGATCAAGCTCAGTTCTACCATCTTCTAATAGTTTATCAATTCTTGGGTTCTTATATTTTGAAATATTTGTAGTTGCCTGTGTTGAATGCCAAAGACTATATTGATCAGGATCTTTAGGAATATCAACAGTTGCCAAAAATGCATCATAGTCAACTGGAACTGATGTAATCACCTCTATTTCGGTCTTAACCCCCGCCTCTTGCCAATCTTTTGCAATTTTCTCTGCTGTTTTTAATAAGTTAGGTAGAGTTGATAGTTTAATTTCTAAATTTTTAATTTCTTTTATTTTTTCTTTGTCTTGTTCATATGGTTTAACCTGTGGATTAAATCCCCAAGAAAAAGGAGAAATAGGACCAAGAGCTCTTTCTCCCATCTCAGTCTTATTAATTGAATAGTTTAACCCCTGTCTTATTGTTTTTTCAGACAATTTCTCATTTTCTGTATTTAAAAAAATGCCTACAAAATTATTCCAGCCAATATCTTGATCAATTTTAATTTTGTCCCAATTTTCAAATTTACTGATGTCTTGTAATTTATCAATTACATCAATTTCTCCTAACTTAAAACCAAGAATCAACCTATCTTCTGTTGGATAAAATTTATATATTAATTTATCTTTTTTATTGTTTATCAGAGTAATATTTTGGACGTAGCCACCTGTTAGAGATATGTTTTTGACTTTATACTCACCAACTCCGAGTAAACCCTTTTTATATAATGGTTTAGTTAGAATAATAGGAAAAGCAGAAAATTGACTATCAAGAATAAATTTAATTTGGTCAGTAGTTGGTTTTTCTATAACTGCATCGTTAAATTCATAGTTTATTTCATTACTAGTTATTGTTTTACCATCTTGCCAAACTATGTTTTGATCTAAATTGAAAATCCAAGTTTTACCCCCATCTAATGTTTCCCATGATCTGGCAATGTTTGGAATAACATTGCCACTTTCATCAATTTTAGTTAAACCACCAGAAATTTTAGCTGATATCACCTCAGGAAGTTTATCTACTGTATATCTACCAACAATTCCAATTTTGATTTTAGTAGAAACTATATCTGGTAATAGAAATGTTAAAAACAAAAACGATATAATACCCAAAATAACACCTAAAAATATAATTGCTTTAAACCTTTTAACAAAAGCTTGTATTAATCTATATATATATCGAAGTGACATATTTTGATATTTAAAGAAATAACGATAAGGCTGACATTGCCAAAAATAAGGCAGTAACCACAAAGGTTAATCTAAATACTAATTTTTCTATTCCACGTCTTGTAAAACTAGAAGAATTTGAGCTTCTAGAAAAACCAGCGCCTCTCACCTGAAGAAGAACAAATATTATTAATAATATTGCACTTAATGATTGAGTTACTTGTACTATTTCTTTCATTAGTTAATTATATCAGATTAGCTACTTAACTAGCCAGTAAATGAAGGATGAGATAATAGAGTGTAAAAATGAAAAGGCAAGATAGGCCAAGAAACCGCTAAATGCAATAGCAGGAAGATCAAACCAAAGATTGCTATACCCTGCATAATTAAAATTAATTATATGAAATCCAGGCACGACTAAAGTAACAATATATAAAACAGCTACTGCTGAAACCCAACGAAAAAGACCAAAAGTAATTAAATTAACGGGTAAAAGTAATATATTAATAACAGGTTTTGCAATTAAAGAGGCTATCGTTAATCCTAAACCAGTCATTAGAAGTGTTTCTATTCCTCTATCAAAAACCATACCGGAAGCAATCGAAGAAACTAAAAATACAGATACAGAATCAATTACAAAATGTCTTAAAATTCGTTTCATATAATATTTAGTGTAGTAAACTTTTCGATAAAAGTAAATGATGATATCTTCTTGCAAACCTGTGAGCTTCATCTCGAATTCTACTAACAAGTTGCAAGGTCTCACCTTGCAACTTCATTTTAGTTCCATCTGAAAATACTAATCTATCTGGATTTTTGGCTATACCAACGACTAAAATATTAAATTTACTAAATTCTTTTAATTTCCTAAATTCTTCATCAAAAATCTTGACTTGTCCCAATCCCCCATCGACAATTATTAAATCTGGTCTATTCCAAGTTGTTTTGACGCGACGCCTTGCAATTTCCCGCATTGAGTCATAATCACTCTGACCATTTTTTTGATTAACTTTAAAATGTCTATATTCACTATTTTCTTTTTCTCCATTAATTAAGACAACCATTGAAGCTGTCGCGCCAGCTCCTGACAAATGAGAAATATCATAACACTCAATACGCTGTAAATTTACAATTTGCAATTTACAATTTTCATTTAATTTTGTTTTTAAATTTTCAATTTCCAAATTTCTAATATCTTCTACTAAATTTGGATTTTCTAAAAATTGTTGCGTGTCTATTTTTTGTTGAGTAATATAATCGAGTGATCGTATTTTGTCTCTGACTATTTTTGCTTCTTCGTATTTTTCCAATTTTGATAAATTTTTCATTTCTTTTTCTAAGTTTTTTCTAACAACATTAAACTTTCTAGAAAGCACAAGTTTAATATTTTTAATGTTTTTTAAATATATAGTTCTATTTAATCCTGTGTTTGGACAAGGATTACATAATCCTAGATAGCTATAAAAACATGGTTTTTTACCTAATTTGTGGTCAGAGTAAGGAAAAATTTTTCTTACATGTTTCATGATTGTTTTAACATTGGTGCTATTTGGAAAAGGACCGTAATCACCAGTTTTACGAGATGTAAGTACTCTTGGAAACTCCTCTTTAGTTATAACAATATATAAAGCGTGTTTATCATCTTTTAAAACTATATTGTATTTTGGTTTATATCGCTTTATAAGCGATGATTCAAGTAACAATGCCTCCAAGTCAGAAGTTACTTGAATATATGTAACAGAGTTAGCTTCATTCACCATCTGTGCTGTTTTTATTCCAAGATCAAGCGAAAGATAACTATTAAGGCGTGATTTGAGGTTTACTGATTTACCTATATAGATGGGAATTTCACTTTTCCAAAAGGTGTAAACTCCAGCGCTTTGTGGTATTTTTAAAAATTTAGCTTTGGAAATTTCCATTTCTTTAATCTAATTAGTATTGTTAATAATACAATAATTGAAACTACAAATATAAAAAGAAGATTATAGATAATGACTTGAGTTTTATTTGTATTAACCACTACTTCTTCTCCTTCGATTATTATTCTAACTTTTTCTGGGGTTTTTGTAGCTAAAAATGAAAATGGAATATCAATATACGTTTTATATGTTTGAAAAGGCATTAATATATCAAAGGAATTATTTGATTTAATATCTACTCCATCAAAATAGACTTTTGGCACAATATTATAAATTGCACTAGGTCCAGAGTTACTTATTGCTATATCTAACTTGTTGGCAACGAGAGGTATCCATTTTGAAAGATTTACCTTAATTGTTATTCTTGAGATCCTTTCTGTTGGTAATGATCCAAAAGATACAAAAACATCTTTTTGTGGGTTTGATCCTAATTTATATGATCCTGCCGGATATGGTAGAGTAGAACTTTTTCCATGCATTACAAAAGTAAAATGTCTGAGGTCGAGTTTATTAAAATAATCAACACCTCCTGTGGTTGATGCCCAAGTAGGATCAACAGGAATCCACACACCTTTTTCGTAATCATAGTATTCAGGCCATGCATGTAAAACATCATTAACAAGAGATAATGGTTGAATTTTTGGATTTTCTGTATAAGCAAAACCATTTACTTCACGAGCTGGTATTCCAGCAGCACGCGCAAGCGCGATAAACAAATCAGTAAACTCCATACAAATAGCAGAATTAGGGTTGTTTAAAGCATTTACAGCTCCTAATCTCTCGACGTTTGGTTTAACTCTTTCATAATCATATTTTAATTTAGTAGAAACAAAATCATATATTCCCTTTGCAGTTTTAAGATTCTTTGCCTCGTCTATAATAATTGGATTTTTTGTTTCCCAATATGTTTGTTCAAGCAGGTTTTCATTTAATGTATCTTGTGTTGGTCTTGGATATGGTCGTTGGCTTGCAAAGATTTGTACATAACCTGTAGCTGTTACATCTATTCTTTCTCTTGGTTTTAAATTAAATTGTCCAATCCAATTTCCATCACTATCAACGCTCATGTCAGTTGGTCTCGGATTTAAATTAGAATAGTAGACTTTTTGAAAAGCTGTATCAGGGGGAAGTGTTATTTCGGTTATTGAATCTTTATTTAATGGGTTTTCTAAATGATAGTTTAAATTAAAACTAAAAACTTGGAATTGACCAAATCCTGCAGTTATACCAGTTTTTTGTACATCTTCCTTATTAAATTTATATTTTAGTAATCCATCTAATTTAAAAGTATCTCTTGGGGTTGGGGAGATATATGCTTCTTGGCCAAAACTCTCGGGTACTTCAAAACTTATATAATAGCTTGCAAACTTAGCATCTTCAGACAGTCTTGGAATTGAAACTTCCCATACTTCACCTGTTCTAATGGCAAATGAGGCTTCTTCAAAACTAACCCAAAAAACCCTTGATTTATCTTTTCCTACAACGGGATTTATAAATTTTACTTGTAATGAAATTGTTTTGTCAGAAACATTTTTAATAATTTCCAGTGGCCCCTTTTCATCATATGCTTTTATATTTGTTGGATTTATATTATCAAGTACTATTGAATAGGAGGTTGCATATAAATTGCTAAATACATTAGTTAGAGTTATTTTGTTGTTAACTTCAGTAATACCACTTTCTTTAACTCTATAAGTTACATCAAAATCAGTGTTAAATTCATTGGCAGCCTTTACAGAGCTAAAGGTACTAAAAAAAAGTAAAAATAAAGAAATAAAGAATATATTAAATCGATTCATGGTATAAGTATAACAGCATAATAAATTGGAATTAAAGATATCTTCCTGTAACTGAATTTTTGTTATTTTTGATATCTTTTGGAGTTCCTACTGCAATTACTTCTCCGCCTTCATCCCCACCTTTTGGCCCCAAATCAATTATCCAATCAGAATTTTTAATTACATCCAAATTATGTTCAATAACACAAACAGTATTTCCTTTTGAAACCAAAAGTCTTAATACTTTTAATAATTTTTCAATATCTGCAAAATGAAGTCCTGTTGTAGGTTCATCTAAGATATAGAAAGTTTTAGCTGTTTGTTTTTTTGATAATTCTGTAGCTAGTTTTACTCTTTGAGCCTCTCCTCCTGAAAGTTGTGTGGCAGGTTGACCTAGTTGCATATAACCTAAGCCCACGCTTTGCAGGGTGTCAAGTTTTTCATATATTTTAGGGTGTGAATTAAAGAAATCTAGCGCTTCATTAATTGTTAAGTCTAAAATATCAGAAATATTTTTACCTTTATAAAGAACTTCTAAAGTTTGAGAATTATATCGTTTGCCTTGACAAACTTCACAATTTATCCAAATATCAGGCATAAATTGCATTTCAATTTTGCTTTGTCCTTGTCCTTCACAGACTTCACATCTTCCCCCTTTTAAATTAAATGAAAATTGCCCTTTTTTGTATCCTTGAATTTTTGCTTCTCTGGTTAGCGCAAAAACATCTCTGACTGGATCAAATAAGCCAGTATATGTTGCAGGATTGCTTCTAGGGGTTCTACCTATTGGAGATTGATCAATTAAAATTACTTTGTCTACGACGGAAACACCGAAGCTATTATGAATACCTTCTATTCTAGAATGAGCCCCAACATCACCCTTGTAAAAATTATTAAATTCTTGTTGTAATGCAGGATAAACAGTTTCGACAAGAAGTGTTGATTTACCACTACCTGAAACACCTGTAATACAAATTAATTTTCCGAGTGGAAATTCTACGTTTATATTTTTTAAATTAAACTGAGAAGCTCCAAAAATAGATAGTGATTTGTGGTTAGTGATTAGTGGTTGGTGAAGTACAGCATGAATACTAATTTTTTTTCTCCCACTTAAATATTGTCCAGTAATTGATTTTGGGTTATCCATAACTTGCTTTGGTGTGCCACAAGCTACAAGTTGACCACCTTGTTTTCCTGCTCCAGGACCAAAATCAGCTAGGAAATCACTTTCCTTCATCATTTCTTGATCATGCTCTACAACTACTATAGTATTTCCCAAATCCCGTAGAGCTTTTAGTGTATCTATTAATTTTTGGTTATCTTTTTGATGAAGTCCAATTGTTGGTTCATCTAAAACATATAAAACTCCAGTTAATCCTGATCCTATTTGACTAGCTAGTCTTATTCTTTGAGCCTCACCTCCTGAAAGTGTTCCTGCAACTCTGTCCAGAGTTAAATATTCAAGGCCTACAGATTTTAGGAAATTTAATCTTCCTAAAATCTCATTTATAATAAGTTTTGCAATAGAAACTTCTCTTTTGTTTAAAGTTTGTTCTAATTTACTAGCCCAAAAAATCATTGTTTTAACCGAATTACTAGTAACTTTTGATATTGATTCATTATTTATTGTTATAGCCAAACTTTCTTTTTTAAGTCTTAATCCATTACAAGATTCACAAACTTTTTCTCTCATATATTTTTCAAATTCTGTTTTTACATATTCTGACTCAGTTTTTTTGTACCGATATTCAATTGTGTGAACTACATTATTTTGTATTATTTTTTTGGATTTCACTGATAAATCATTAAATGGAATATGTATATTGATATTATTTTCTTGACACAGTTTTAATATTTTTTGTGAATACCATGTTTCTCTTTCAAACATGGATGAAAATGGTAAAATAGCACCTTCCATAATTGATAAACCTTCTGAAAAAATAAGTTCTGGAACTACTTTTAATAATTTACCCAACCCTGTACAAGACGGGCATGCTCCATGGGGTGAGTTAAAAGAAAAACTGCGAGGCTCTACTTCTGGGAGACTAATGTTATCTTTTGGACAAGAAAATTTTTCTGAAAAAAGATGATCAACATATTCCTTTGGATAATCAGGTATTACAAAACTAGAATCTTTAATTTCAGATAGAATTACGTAGCCATCTGCAAGTTTTAAAGCCTGACCGACAGAATCAAAAAGTCTTGATTTAAGAGATTGCAAGGTCTGACCTTGCAATGTTAGTTTGTCTATTATAACATCAATTGTGTGTTTATTGGTCTTTATTAATGCAAAATCATCATGTAATTCTTTATATACACCGTCAATTCTTACTCTTGCATACCCTTTTGATATTAGGTTATCAAAAAGGGCCTTAAATTCTCCTTTTCTATCTTTTACAACTGGGGCAAGTATATAAAATCTACCCTTAAGTAACATAATTTTGTTTACTATTTCTTCTAAGGTTTGTATTGATATTTCAGTTCCGCAAATTGGACAATGGGGATGACCGACTCTGGCAAAAAGAAGTCTTAAATAATCATATATTTCAGTTACTGTCCCAACGGTTGATCTTGGATTTTTTGAAGTTGTTTTTTGATCTATTGAAATTGCGGGAGATAAACCTGTGATTGAATCAACATCAGGTTTTTCCATAATACCTAAAAATTGTCTTGCATAAGTTGACAGACTTTCTACATATCTTCTTTGACCTTCTGCATATAGTGTGTCAAAAGCAAATGAACTTTTGCCACTACCGGAAACACCTGTTAAAACAGTTAATTTATTTTTGGGAATATTCAAATTAACATTTTTTAAATTATGCTGACGGGCACCAGAAACTTTAATATAATCGTTCATCGATGTACAATTATACAGCATGAATCTAATTCAGACATTACTGTTATCAGTCGTTGAGGGAATAACAGAATTTTTACCTATTTCCTCTACTGGACATTTGATACTTACAAGTAATTTACTTCATATACAACAAACTGAATTTGTAAAGTCTTTTGAAATTATTATTCAGCTTGGTGCAATTTTAGCCGTAATTGTAATTTATTTCACAAAATTGCTTAGCAATTTTGAATTGTGGATAAATATAATTATCGCTTTCTTGCCATCTGCAATTTTTGGATTATTTTTCTATAAGTACATCAAGATGTACTTGATTGGTAATTCTTTAGTCGTTATTTTAAGTTTACTAATTGGTGGGATTGTCATGCTTTTGTTCGAACATTTTCATAAAGCTAATAGCCAACAGCTAACGGCTAAAAGCTTTGTTTTAGTTGGTCTTTTCCAAGTCCTCTCCATGATTCCTGGTGTTTCCCGTGCTTTTGCAACAATATTTGGAGGTATGGTAGTTGGCATGAATAGAAAAGATGCAACAGAGTTTTCATTTTTTTTAGCAATTCCTACAATGCTGGGTGCTACTGTATTAGATTTTGCAAAGTCAGATGTTTCTGCTTGGTCTGCTGTAGACAGTAGACTATTAGCCGTGGGCTTTCTTGGAAGTTTTGTAACAGCCTATATAGTAATTAAATGGCTAATTAAATTTGTGCAAACCAATAACTTCAATATCTTTGGTTGGTATAGAATTATTTTAGCTTTGCTATTTTTTCTCGTATTTCTATAGCTAGTTCAAAGTTTAATTCACTGGCAGCTATAAGCATCTCCTTTTGTAAGTTTTTGATAAGTTTCTTTTTATCCATTGGAGTCAGGCTTTCTGTGTTAAGTTCAGTCATCATTGTTATCACAGGGTCTTCTGCTGGTTTATCTATTAATCTTTTGCGAACAGGTTTAGTAATTGATTTAGGTGTAATTTTATATTTTTTATTCATTGCTAGTTGATATTTTCTACGTCTCTTAACCTCACTTAGAGCTCTTTCCATTGAGCCAGTTATTTTATCTGCATACATTATTACTCTTCCTTTAACATGTCTTGCAGCTCGTCCCATTGTTTGAATCAGAGAAGTTTGACTTCTGAGGAAGCCTTCTTTATCAGCATCTAGAATTGCGACTAGACCAACCTCAGGAAGATCTAAACCTTCTCTTAGAAGATTAATACCTACTAGTACATCATATTTACCATTTCTCAAATTATCTAAAATATCTGTTCTATCTAAAGTTTTAACATCTGAATGAAGATATGCAACTTTCAAGCCTTGTTCTTCTAAATAGCTAGACAAGTCTTCTGCGGTTTTCTTTGTTAATGTGGTTACTAGAATTCTTCTTTTTTCTTTTACTTCTTTCTTAATTTCACTTATAACATCTGCAATTTGATGTGTAGTAGGTTTAAC
>ERZ1292623.5373-Hain-H51-01um-R1-5373-length-10244-cov-8_pt1 | contig 10244 bp, 12 predicted proteins | sample MGYA00564398_ERZ1292623 | MGnify/ENA primary metagenome ERZ1292623 (study PRJEB36523, sample SAMEA6512633) | groundwater metagenome | collected 2019-01-07 | study: AquaDiva: Metagenomics assemblies of 32 groundwater samples
ATTTGAATGGACTGTTAGATTAGCATGGCCTATATTTAAAGGGTTGTTTGTCAAGAAAGACAGTATGTAGTTTAACTTTCAACAAGAAATTTTTCTATCATTTTTGAGTGTATTTTTTCTCGTTTCTTTAGTCCATAAATGTATTCTTCATAAATTGCCGCTAATATTCTTTGATATCTTTCCAAGTGATATAAAGGTAGAGTTCCCTTAAAAATTTCCTCAATTAATTTTGGATTTTCTAAAATTTCTTCAATATTATTAGTTTTTATGTGATTATATGATGAAAACAAGGAATTTTCATTTAATATTGTATCTGAACCTCCAAATAGTTTTAGACCAGTTAATTTAGATAATTGTTCCGCATTTTTGTGAAAATTAATAAATGGAGGAAGATAATGAGGGGGCATCATTCCATTATAAGATAAAAATGTTCTTTCTTTTGAATGTTTCGAAAGTTTTTTTAGTTCTTCGACAGTCGCTTCTCCTTTATGAGATATAAATACACTATTTGTATTCTTATTTCTTTCATATAAAGGTTTTGGCTGGTCTATAATAGCTAAACCTTTTTTTGTAATATAGTTTATTCCTTCTACTTGGGAATTAGTTTCAATAAAACCATTAAAATATTCTAAATCATTCCAAGATAAAATTCCTAATAATTGCAATGGATGGTTTTCTATCATTGGTAAAACTCTTTCTAGAAGGTATTCTGACTTTGGCTTTTTTGGGATAGTTCTGGGATCATTGCAACCAAAAAAACTCCATGTCGCATTCCTGTATTTTCATCAAATTTTTTTAAAATTAATTCTAAATAATTTAACTTTATTCCAGAATAAGCTGGCGTAAATATACCTCTACAATTCCCAGGTATGGCCAAAGGAAAACTATGAACATGACAATCTACTTTCATTTTTTTGGCTAAAGTTTGAGATGGATTATTATTCAATTTTTGTAATTTAAAAATTTTATGTAGTTATAATATAGTTAATACAAACTATAGAATTTTTGTTAAGAATAGCATAAAAATTTATAGCCATATAAATACAGAAAGTTATAAATGGGGAAAATCACAAGCTTTTAGTATGAAAAAACTTAATTTTGGATGCAGAATGGGAGTAAAAGAAGGGTTTGATAATATTGATATTCAAAAAGGAAAGGGAATAGCGAAAAATTTTGATTTCAATAAATTTCCTTACCCAATTGAAGAAAATAAATATGAATATATTTATTCTAATGAGATGTTGGAACATTTAGATGAACCGAACAAGGTATTGGAAGAATTGTGGAGGATTTGCAAACCAAATGCAATAATAGAAATAATTGTTCCTTATTATAACAATAAAGGGGCTTATTCAAGCATAGAGCATAAGCATTATTTTAGTGATGTTACTTTTAAGCTGTTTGTTGAGGAAAGTAAATCTAAAGATAATAAAATTAATTTTAAAATAGAATCTTTGAAATTGGTTCCAACAATAGCAGGAAAATTTTTTCCTGGTTTTCTAAGAAATAAAATGTCACTATTTATTGGAGGATTAATCGCAATCATTGAGGTTAGGTTAAGAGTTTTGAAATGATTTTTGAGATTATTATATTGATTTATCAAACAGATAGTTGGTTAATTGAATTAACTAAGTTATAAATCCTAGTTTAAAATTATTTCTCTATATTTTTCTTTCCATTTTTCATCATCGAATTTTTCAACAATAAAATCTCTGGATTTTTTTGATAATTCATTTTTTTCTTCTTCTGTCAGATTGAAAAAATTTATTATAGCTTGATTCATTTTGTTAGTATTTAATGGAATTCTAATTGCAGCATTTTTTATTGATTCTGTTCCAGATATTTCAGAGACTATTGCTGGAATTCCACATGACATAGCTTCCCTTGGGACTAAAGGAGTCCCTTCTATTCTAGTTGGAAAAAGGCATAAATCTGAGGCATTGTAATAATCTACCAACTCTTCATGAGTTTTTGATTCAATCCATCTTAAATTGCTAATATTATATCCTCTGATGCTCTTTTCAAAATCAGGGTCTATTATTTGTCCGATTAAAATAAACTTTTTATCAGGATTTTTTCTTATAACATGCATCAAGATGTCTGAACCTTTATGATAGCCTATTCTTCCAACGAAGATAATTATTTTGTCTTTAAAAGGCAAGCCTAATTTTTTCCTTGATAATTTTTTATTTTTCGGCTTGAACAAATTTGTAGGAATTGTAGGGTAAAGATAAAAGATTTTATTTCTTGCAAAAAATAGATATTTTTTGATTCTTTTTTCCTGGTTTTCAGAGATAAGAATTATTTTTTTTGGGAAAATTGAAAAGAAATAAGATATAATTTCTTCAACTGTCCTTTTGATCCCGCTTTTTATAGAATTTCCTTTAATAAAATCTATTGGATTTCCTAGGCTAAAACATAACAAATCTGTTTTTGTTAGTAATGATGCATATGCCATAACAAAAGCTTCATAAGGCAATAAACCCAGGTTAACTAATCTTTGAATATTATTTTTTTTGCAAAATCTTCTTAATTCTAGAAAAGGGTTGAATTTAGAACAAGAGGTATTAACTATTTTTATTTTTTTAAAGTTATAAAGATTTTTATAATTTTTTGGAGTGAATAAATAAACATCAGTCTTTTCAGGAAAAGATTTTTCAAAATAATCCAACATAGCTTTTTTGTTCGGAGAAAAACCTGAAGTGAATACGCAAATTCTTTGAATCATTGAATTATCATATAAAGTCATTATTTAAGTTTTGTTGGAATTGAGAATTTATGTGATGGCTTATTGAAAATTTCAATCCTTAGCATATTTCTCGCTATCCCAAATATCTTGAGGATTATTAGTTCTTTTAATCAAGAAATTTCCCATAACCAGGTAATCTATTTCAGTTCCCATCATGCATTTGTAAGCATCATAAGGTGTACAGACAATTGGCTCTCCCCGTATATTGAATGAAGTATTAATTAAAATTGGTATTCCAGAAAGTTTTCCAAATTCTTTTATTAAATCGTAGTATAGAGAATTTTGATTTCTTCTTATTGTTTGTAATCTTCCACTGCCATCAACATGAGTTACCGCAGGAATTTTTTCATGCCATTGTTCCTTAATTGGGTAAACCATTAACATAAAATCCGTTAATAATGGGATTGGATAATCTGTTTCAAAATAAGTTAGTGCGTTATCTTCACAAACTACTGGAGCAAATGGCCTGAATTTTTCCCTATGTTTTACTTTTAAGTTTAGAATCTCCTGCATTTTTGGATTACAAGCATTTGATAAAATGCTTCTAGATCCAAGAGCTCTTGGGCCACATTCCATTTTTCCCTGAAACCAGCCTACTACGTTATTATTAAAAATTAATTGGGCTGTTTTTTTTGTTAATTCTTCATTACTAGCAAACTCTAAATATTTTATTTTATTTTTATTAAGAAATTTTTTGATTTCTTCATTTGAGAATTCTGGTCCAAGATAAGCTGTTTTTAATTCAAAATTTCTTTTATTGTTAAGTATAGAATAGTGAATATATGAGGCAACTCCTATACTAGTTCCTCCATCTCCTGGATCTGGCTGAGACCATAAACTTTTAAATGGAGTTTTTTTAAGTATTTTTCCATTAGCAACGCTGTTTAATGCAACTCCTCCAGAGATAATAAGATCTTTCAAATTTGTTTTTTTATGGACATAACTTAAAATTTTAATTAAAATTTCTTCTGTTATTAATTGCAAGGCAGCTGCAATGTCTTTATGTCTTTGCGTTACTTCTGAATTCGGCTTTCTTATAGGACTATCAAGTAGTTCACATAATTTTTTTGAAGGCATCCTATTAGAATAATGAAATTTGAAATAAGTCATATCCAATATATAACTTCCATCATCTTTTATATCAACAATTTTTTTTAATTTTTGATAATAAGGATTAGATGATTTGTTCATATTTCCAATAGGAGCCAATCCCATTACTTTATATTCTGAATTATTTACCTTCATGCCAAGATAAGCAGTAATTGTTGAATACAGCAATCCCAATGAACTTGGAAACTTAATTTCTTTTAACAAAGTTATATTATTTTCTTCTCCTACTCCATAAGCGGTTGTGGTCCATTCCCCAACTCCATCTATTGTTAATATGGCTGCTTTTTTGAAAGGACTTAATAAGAAGGTTGCAGCATGAGCAAGATGATGTTCTATAAATAATACGTCCTTTTTATACTTCAATTCTTTTTTAATTTTCTTAATCACTCTAAGTTTTTCATTAAACCACGATGGTATTGAAGATAAGAAAGTTTTATAAGAAAATGGAAAAGTTTCTAGATGTTGATATAAAAGTCTCTCAAATTTTAGGAATGGTTTTTCATAAAAGCCTATATAATCAATGTCTTTTATTGTTATATTTTCGGTTTCAAGGCAGAATTTAATTGCATTTATAGGAAAAGAAATATCATGTTTTTTTCTGGTAAATCTTTCTTCTTGGGCAGCTGCTAGTATCTTTCCATCTTTTAATAAAGCTGCCGATGAATCATGATAATAACAAGAGATTCCTAGAATGTACATTTTAAAATTGCCTGTAATATTCCTCCATAGGTTTTTTTGATAAATTTAGACTAGTCCAATAAGTTTCTTTATTAATAGTTAGATCAAGAAAATGTTTATTGAATATTTTTGCGAAAATAGATGTTAATCCAACTCCAAGTATATAAACAAAAGTTAGTAAAATGCTGTTAATTATAACAGCTATATTTTCTCCGAAAAGTTTTTGTCCTTCTTTATACCCAAGCAAAAATTCTTTAAATTGCATTTTAATTATTTAAGAAACTTTTAATTGAAATACCAATGATTGTGAGAATTATTGGGATAATCAGTATATGATAAAATCCCCATGATTCTGGAATTTTATCTAAAAATTTCAGTACAAAGAAAAGAATTACTGAGAAAATGAGAAATGTTATTAGGAATCCTAGGATTTTCCCTATTTTTTTTGAATTATTATTATTTTCAAAGTTCATGAAATTATATGAAAATGGGAACTTATAAGTTTTTAGTATGAAAAGCCATCACTATATTTAAATAATAGTTTTATATTATGTATTTAAAAATGGAAAATATAGGCAACAAAGTTCAAAAATTTTATAATGATATTCCATTTCCCGATTATGATTTAAATAGATTTAATTCTAAAGAAGATTTAAGAAGATCTATGTGGGAATTTGCAGGAGTTATAGACAGAAGTATTCCTGAAAATGCTTCTATAATTGATGTAGGAACTGGAACAGGACAGCTTTCTGCATATCTTTCTCTAAGAAGAAAAAAAGTTGTAGGAATTGATTTTTCTGATTCTTCATTAAATAAAGCAAAACAATTAAAATCAAAATTAAAATTAGATTCATGGAATTTAAAAAAAGTGAATGTTTTAGATAAAGAACAGATACTTGAATTAGGTAAGTTTGATTATGTTTTATGTTTAGGAGTTTTACATCATACAGGAAATGCTTATTTAGGATTCAAAAATATCTTAAAATTACTAAAAACAAATGGATATATTGCTATAGGACTTTATAATAAATTTGGAAGAATCCCTCTTAAAATTAGAAAATTTTTATCAAATACTATTTTTAAAAATAATGAAAAAGTGAGAGATTACTTTATAAAACTACAGATTGGAGATGTCGAAGATAAAGAGAGAGAGAGGGTGGTGGCATGACCAATATCAACATGTCCATGAAACATCACATACTATAGGAGAAGTTTTAAGATGGTTTAAAGAAAATAATATAAAGTTTATTGAAACAGTTCCTTCTTCTACTCCAATAAATAGAGAGGATTATGGTATTGCGGGAGTTTGGAATGATTATGGAGAAATCTATCCTTATTTTCCAATAAGAATTTATCAACAACTTAAGTGGATATATACAACTCATAAAGAAGGAGGGTATTGGATAACTTTTGGAAAAAATGTTCAGCAAAATATTTTTTAAAGCCCTAATAATCATTTTAATAATCTTTAGTTTGTTATCATTTTTTTCGAGCTTTTATTTAAATGAAGATTTTTTTATCAGCAAGAGTTCAGATGGAAAACTTCATAATGAAACTATTAAAAAGATTCATACCTTTCAATCTCTTTTATTGATTTTAGGAACTTTTTCAGTTTTTTTGATTTTAATATTTCTATTATTTACAAAATCAATTAAGCTTTTTTTAGATAAATATAAAGCTATCCTTCAAAATTTATTGTTAGTGTTAATAGTTATTACTATTTTTATTTTATTGGGAGAGATAATAGCAAGAATCATCTTACAAGAACAATTCTCGTCAGGAAGTCATGGGATAGGAGCTTTGAATTTTTATTCAAAAATTTCTTTAAATAATGATGGTATGAGGGATAGGGATTTTACATTAAAAAAACCAGATGAGACTTTAAGGATTGCTGTAATTGGGGATTCAGTAACTTTTGGATGGGGTGTTGAAGATGTAAATGATACTTACCCAAAGCTACTAGAAAAAAGATTAAATGAACTTACTGATATTAATTATGAGGTATTAAATTTTGGAGATCCTGACGCAGATACAGGAGATGAACTAATTATTCTAAAAGAAAAAGCATTAAGATATGATCTGGATATATTAATTGTCGGATACCATGTCAACGATTTTAAAAATGTAGACAATGAAAATGTTGAAAAAAGTTTTTACTTATCAATCCCTTATATAGGATTTATATTAAGAAGTTCTTCTTATCTTTATTATTTTTTTGAGACAAGAGTAAATCATATTTTAGAAAATATCTTTGATGATCCATATTTAACAAAATTAAATAAAAGATTTGAATCTAAAGTTAATTTAGAATATAATAAAGGAATTTTTAGAGAGATAGCAAAAATTGCAGAAGAAAACCAAATGCAAGTTTTAATAACAAATTTTCCAGTTTTATATAAACTTGATGATTATCCTATTACAAATTCAAATGAATTTGTCAAAGAGATAGCAGATGAAAATAACTTTTATTTTATTGATATTTTAGAAACTTTTAAAAATTATGACGCGAATATGTTAATTGTAAATAAATATGATGATATGCATCCTAATGAATTTGGACATGAAATTATCTCTAATATTTTATATGAAAATATGAAAAATTTTACCCTAAAGCATAAATAAACGGAGATAGAGCTGAACTCTGGCCAAATATTATCAAAACTCCAACTAATAATAACATGATAATTATAGGCAAGAGCCACCATTTTTTTCTGACTTTGAGGAAGCTCCAAAACTCAATGACAAGAGAATTATTATTAGACATATTTGATTAATTGTATAAGTATTTATAAATATTTCTTCGTGAATTAAAAGGAATTGAAATGATATACCTAACAGGAGATATTCATACAAGAATTATTGGACATTGGGAGCAGGAAATTGCCGGCTCTGAAATTGATGCCGCAGTTAGATATTTAGACATTCTAAGAAAATATAGAATAAGCTGCACTTTGTTTATCAATGGCAAGTGTCTAGATGAAAATAAAAAAGAAGTAAAAGAATTACTGGAATATGATGTTGAGCTAGGAGGGCATACCTATGATAATTTTGGGAGAATGAACATTTTTAAAAGTTATATTAATAGAAAGTTTTTTAGTTGTGTTTATGGCTCATCATTTTATCAAGAAAAAGACATAAGAAAAACAAAAAAATCATTTGAAAGATTGGGCTTAAAGATGAAAAGCTGGAGGACTCATGCCTTCGCCTCTAATAATGAAACTTTCAGAATTTTAGCTAGAAATGATGTTAAATATGTTTCCGATTTGATTGGAGATAGAAAGCCATTTGAAAAGAATGGGATTATTCACATGCCTATAAACATACCTGTTGATAATTTAGTTGTGGAATTTGGAATATTAAAACCTGAAAATAGGGACCCTTTTGCCAGTTGCACTAAAGGAAGGATAAAAGCTGAAGAATGGCTCGATATTATTAAAAAGAGGGTTGTTGAGAATGAGAAAAACGGGACTGATAGCATATTATTAATACATCCAATTTCCATGAAAGTTCTGGATAATTTTAAGTTGTTTGAAGAGATAGCCAAGTTTTTATCTAAGTATGAAAGTAGTAAAGTTATCGAATTTGAGGCTGGAATTAATTAAAATAACAACTGCCTATTTTTAAAAATAAATTCTTTTATGCGATTAGCCATTTTTAGATTTTTTATTTCTGAAAAATTAAAAAACTGAACTTTTACCCCTTCATTTAATCTTTTATTGAGTAGCTCTTCTGAATCATTAGTTTTTCCAAAAAAAACGTTCATTAGATAATTATCACTTGAAATATCCCCCAATTTTACAATATTAGTAATATTACATCCAGGAATCTCTTCATTAATTTCTCTTAGCAGAGCATCTAATGCATTCTCTTCATGATCAATTGCCCCACCAATTAGCCCCCAATATCCTGGATTAAAAATCTCTGGTTTATTATCTCTTAATTGTAATAATATCTCACCACTTTTATTAACTAATATTATATGCGATGATTTTCTCATCTTATTATTTCAAGACATAAGCAACAAATTTTTTTAAATCTATTGGTGAAATTGCTTTTTTATTCCCAATTATCCTGACTGTTATTGCTCCAACGCAATTCCCAAGAAATGGAATAATTTCTGAATTTACATTTTTATATGCTAGTAAAGAAGTTAATGAAAAAACCGCATCTCCAGCACCCAACGTATCCAAAGGTTCTTTTGTGAATGCTGGCACTGGATAATTGGCATCTCCTTTGTAGTAAATGCTTCCAGCTTTTCCCAAGGTAATATTTATCTTTTCTAAATTTAAACTATTTCTTAGTTTTATTATTGAAGTTTGAATGTCTTTAGTTTTGTTTTGAAATGGCAATCTTATTTCTCTTTCATTTAATGAGATAAAGTCTGCTCTTTTGTATTTCGTTATAAAATTATAACCCATATTTCCAGCATTTAACTGGCAATTAATAGCCAAGAATTTATTATTTTTACAAAAAAAATCAATTAGATTTTCTGAAAGTAATCCATGTCCAAAATCATTAATGATTATTAAATCAAATTTGTATAGGTTTTCTTTAAGATAAGATAATATTTTTTGTTCATTTTCATCGCTAATTTTGAATTCATCTATATTATAAATCTCAAATATTTTTATCTTACTGTAATCTTCAATATATCTTCTTTTTGTGATTGTTTTAGAATCTTGTGTAAATATTTTCCCATCTATCTTCTTATTTAAATTTTCATTTATATAATCATAATTTTCTTTTCCGACACAAGTAATTAGCTCTACATTGCCAGCAAATCCCGATAAATGATTGGCAGTAGCTAAAACTCCTCCAAGAAAAGTTTCCGAATTTAAATATTGGTAAGCGATTATTGGGTCTTTTGACGTTATATCTAAATTTTTTGAGTAAATATATTCATCAATAATAGTATCTCCGATTACAAGGACATTCAAATTTTTTAAACTGTCTAAGATTTTTAAAATCGTCTCAGCATTAAAATTTTTTCTGAAATTATTCAAAAATTCTTTAGTTTCCTCTGGAAGTGAACTTGTTATCTGGTTTATAATTTTTGATGATGAGAAAGTTATTTCATCTGTTAAGTAAAGCTTTCCACTAACCGATTCTACAGCTTCTTTTTCGACGGCTAAATTAGATCGCCCTTTTTTGACTAAATCAACCTCTTTATTTGATAAAACTTCTTTTCCTTTAGCATAAACATCCGGTTTGATGATTTTTATCGTTTCTATTGCCGTTGGCCATCTATTAAGAACGACATAATCTATACATTGTATTGCTGATAAATGTTTCAATCTTATTTCCTCATTAAAAAATGGTCTTTCTGGGCCTTTTTGAATAAATTTATCTGGTGTTATTGTTACAACTAGAATATCTCCCTTTTCTTTAGCCGCTAAGAAGTGTCTTATATGTCCATAATGAACTAAATCGAAGACTCCATGACATTGGACTATTTTTTTACCCTGTTGTTTTAAATTAGAAATTATATCTGAGATTTCTTCTAGAGTTTTTATTTTTTCCTCCATTTTAAAAATAGCAGAATTATTGATGATGAAGGTTATTTTTAAAGATATTTATAGTTTATAAGTTAGATAATCAAATGAAATTCACATGCGCTGGTACTGGTCCAATAGGTTGTTCTAACTTTATTTTTTCTTGTTTTAGATCATATAAATAATTATTAACAACAGAAAGCCTGCATCCAATT
>ERZ1292623.3446-Hain-H51-01um-R1-3446-length-13480-cov-11_pt1 | contig 10243 bp, 12 predicted proteins | sample MGYA00564398_ERZ1292623 | MGnify/ENA primary metagenome ERZ1292623 (study PRJEB36523, sample SAMEA6512633) | groundwater metagenome | collected 2019-01-07 | study: AquaDiva: Metagenomics assemblies of 32 groundwater samples
TGATGGTCGCCGTGTCACTTTTCACCACCGTGGCAGTGATTGCGACTGGCGCGGTTTTATCCGCCAATCAGATTAGTAAGAAGGCGCAGGCGATCAAGCTCGCCATGGATAATCTCAACTTCGCACTCGATAGCATGACGCTGAAGATGAAGAAAGGTGGCGGTTATTATTGCATCGATGATGGCAACAGTCTGGGCTCTACGCCGAACTATCCTGCTGATCAAGAGAGCCGGGTCTGCTCTGGTTCTGGTGGTGGCACGGCCATTGCCTTCTATCTTGATGATAGTCCCACTTCGCCCACGAGGTACATCTATCGATTTTTCGGTGACGAGCTCCAGGTTTCGCAGAATTCTGGCGCCTTCGTCCGGATTACGGCTGAAGAAGTTGATGTCGACTTCGCCAAGAGTCGCTTCTATGTCTACGATGTCGATGCGACGGATAAACAACCACGAATCGTCATTAGTTTCTATGGCACGGCCAAGGTGGGGAAAGAGACGAGTGACTTTGCTGTTCAGACCACGGTCTCTGACCGGCGTTAGAATAAAATAAACATGCTTAGTAAAATAAAAAATAAAAAATATAAAACAAGCCTGTCGAGGGGATTCACTCTCGTCGAATCGCTAGTGGCCATTTCGGTTCTACTTGTGGGCGTGATTGGGCCACTAAGCCTCGCGGCGAGCGCTATCGCCGATGGCATCTTCGCGCGGAATCAGATTACAGCGAACTACCTCGCGCAAGAAGCGATGGAAGTGGTGATTAATAAGCGCTACGCCCTGGCTCGTCGAGCGCAATATATCCCGCCAACTTCTCCCGACACCTTGTTTAGCCGTTATTACGACAATCAATTCTTCGACTGTATCAATCTCTCACTCACGGCCGGTAGTTATTGCTCGGTAGATCCACAGGGCGGGAGTATTATTAGTACTGCTTTACCCTGCACCGCCTCGGATAATTACACGAACTGTAAACTGGTTTATAATAATACTTCACATCTATATCAGAAACCAACCACGCCTCAACTCGGTGATGTTGGTCCAACTTTTACCAGAAAAGTGCAGATCACTCCTAGTCCAGCTGGTTCCACGGATCAAGTGAAAGTGACGGTGCAAGTGGATTGGAATAATAAGGCGACGCCGAAGTCGCTCATCTTGGTCGAGCACTTATTCAGTCAGGGTTAAGTCAAAATGATTAAACAAAATTATCAAAATCGAAAAGCTGGTGTGGCGATATTGTTTGCGATTTTACTAGTTTCTATCGTGCTGGCGGTGAGTCTCACATTATTTAATATCACCTTTCGTCAGCTGATTCTCTCCTCGCTCGCGCGGGAATCACAATTCGCTTTCTACGCCGCTGATAGTGCGCGTAATTGTGCCAGGCATTATGATAGTTTAGAAACACCTGGCGAGCGACCTTTTGGTTACTTCGGGCTTAGTGGTTCCAGTTTGGTTTATAATCAGCCAACAGTAGCAACACTCAACTGCGGTCAGTTGGTTACTTTCACACCACCCGGATCTTTTCCTCTCGATGCATCACCCATTGTTTTTAACTTCACTGTCGTTTTCAATAGTGGTGATAAGGACACTTGCGCTCGAGTGACCGTCACAAAATATCGAGGGGATGTTGATAGTTTGGGTAAAACGAAAATCGAAAGTCGCGGTTATAACAACTACGATTCCACTAACGCGACGGGCTGTTATCGGGTCAGCGATCGGACCGTAGAACGAGCCTCAAAAATGGTATACTAGCGGGCGATATGGGGCAAATGACGAAAAAAGAGGCGATATCCAGACTCGCCAAACTGCGCGAGCTAATCGAGCGTTATCGCTACGAATATCACGTGCTCGACCGGCAAGAGATTTCTGACGAGGCGCTGGACTCTCTCAAAGATGAACTGGTGAAGCTGGAAGCGCAATATCCGGAGCTGGTGACGCCGGACTCGCCGAGTCAGCGGGTGGCTGGCGAGGCGAGTAATAAGTTTAAGAAAATCAGGCACGAGATAGCGCAATGGTCGTTCAATGACGCTTTCACTGTTCAGGATATTACGGATTTTGATGCGCGAGTGAAGAAAGTACTGGGGAATCCGTCGGCTGACGGAGTTGATTACACTTGTGAATTAAAAATAGATGGTTTCAAGATTGTTTTAACTTATCGGAATGGTATTTTACAAACAGCGGCGACACGAGGCAATGGCGCGATCGGCGAAGATGTCACGAATAATGTGAAGACGATTCAGTCTATTCCCATCAGATTAACTAAACCAGAAAATATTATTGTGGAAGGCGAGATCTGGTTGAGCAAGGAGAATTTTGCGAAAATAAATCGCGAGCAGAAGAGATTAGGCGAAGAATTATACGCCAATCCGCGCAATCTGGCGGCTGGTGCGATCCGGCAACTTGATCCAAAAGTTGTCGCGAGTAGAAATTTAGACAGTTTTATTTATGATCTCGCGCAAGCAGACTTCTCTCTTCCAGCCACGCAAGAAGCAGAATTAGCAAAATTAAAAAGTCTGGGTTTCAAAGTTAATAATAATTTTAAGTATTGTAGAAATATTGATGAGGTAATTAAATATTGGCAGAAATGGGAGAAGCAGAAAGATAAATTAGATTACAAACTAGATGGTGTGGTGGTAAAAGTAAATACGAGAGCTGATCAGGAGAAGCTGGGTTATACCGGCAAGGCGCCGCGCTTCGCGATTGCCTTCAAGTTCAGAGCCGAAGAGGTCACGACGGTGGTGGAAAATATAATCTTGCAAATTGGTCGGATGGGAACCGTCACGCCAGTGGCGCATCTCCGGCCGGTTTTCCTCGACGGTTCTACTGTCTCGCGCGCGACGCTACATAATGAGGACGAGATCAGAAAGCTTGATGTGAGAATCGGCGACACGGTAATAATCCGCAAAGCCGGCGATATCATCCCAGATATTGTGCAAGTCTTGCCGGAACTTAGGCCAAAAAACAGCAAACCGTTTGTCTTTCCTAAAAATATTTTGGGGATTGGGAAGATCGAAAGAATAAAAGGTCAGGCGGCGTATAAATTAGTGGAGAAAAATTCTGTTCTACAGAACAAGCGTCAGTTCTATCACTTTGTTTCTAGGCATGCTTTCGACATTACGCATTGTGGTCCCAAGATGATTGATTTATTGCTAGAGCATAAGTTGATCTCTAGTTTCGCTGATATTTTTAAACTAAAAGATCAGAAAAATAAATTATTAAACTTGCCGAGATTGGCAGAAAAATCTATAGAGAATTTACTCGCGAGTATTGAGCAGGGTCGCGCTGTTTCGCTCGCGCACTTTCTCGTTTCACTTTCTATTCCGCAAGTGGGCGAAGAAACAGCGGAAGATCTGGCCAGTCACTTCCGAACTATTAAGAACATCAGCGAAGCAGACTTAGAAGATTTAGAGAAAATAAATAATATCGGTGGAATTGTCGCTAAATCTGTTTTTGATTGGTTCAGAGATCAGAATAATCAGAAAGTTGTGAGTGATTTGCTAGAACAAGTAAAAATTTCTCAAGTCACAACGCCAAAAATAGCCCAAAAATTTTCTGGCCAGACTTTTGTTTTGACTGGCACATTATCTGACCTCTCGCGCGATGAAGCGAAAAAGAGAATAAAAAACTTGGGCGGTGAAGTGACAAGTTCGGTTTCTAAAAATACTAATTATGTCGTGGCTGGTGAGAATCCCGGTTCTAAGCTAGAAAAAGCCCAAGAACTTGGCGTGCCAGTTTTGAGCGAAAGTGAGTTTTTGGAGATTTTAGGGAAATAAAAAACCAGAGCGCGGGGCTCTGGTTCTGTCACCAGGACAACAAACTCATTACGGTCTCTGGAATCTGACCTCAAATTCCCGCCTGTGAAAATTTGAAAGAGCTGTTATCCCAACCGTTCCCCTGATGGAAATCTCCTTGAATTCCGGACTGAACCTGGAGAAATATTTAATGACTTCAGGCTTTGATTCTAAATCTCTCAGGGCTTTTGCGATCAGCTCGATGATCTGAGCCTCTTCTTTGGACATTTTTGTTTACCGCTTTCTTAAGGCACTATCGCCACCTCTACATCTATCACAAGTCGTTCTATTTTGTCAACCCCGCCAACGGCGGGGGGTCAAGTAAAAATATTTAAATAAAATGTGTTAGAATATTCTCGTGATTACGCCTGAAGAAATCAAAAATCTCGCCAGCCTAGCGCGGCTAGAGGTCTCAGAAGCCGAAAGTGCTAAACTCCAGCACGATTTGGGGGCGATTTTGGATTACGTTGGCGAGTTGAAACTTGCCCCGCGAAGCTCGGAGAGCGAAGCGGGGAATGCGTCAGAAAAAACACCAGGTGAGAATTATAATAAACTGCGCGAGGATGGCGCGGCAGAAGCGAGCTTGAGCGAAGAAGAGCGCGAGAAATTATTGGGTGGGAAGTTTCTCAAAGTTAAGAAAATTTTATAATTTCTGAAAGATAAGAAAGATGCTAGAGACAGATAACAAAAAATTAAACGCTTTTCTGGAATTTTTTCCTGATGTGGAGGCGCAGGAGAAAGTAGCTGATAAAAATGGCGTGCTCTATGGAATGAAACTGGCGATCAAAGATAATATTTTGATCAAAGGTAAAATTAGTTCTTCTGGTTCGAAAATATTATCTAATTACGTGGCGAGTTACGATGCCACGGTTATCAAGAAACTCCGCGACGCTGGCGCTGTGTTTATTGGCCGCACAAACATGGACGAGTTCGCGATGGGTGCGAGTACGGAGAATTCCGCTTACGGCGCGACCAAGAATCCGCACGATACTTCGCGCGTGCCGGGTGGTAGCTCTGGTGGCTCGGCTGTCGCTGTGGCGGCTGGTCTCTGCGACGCGGCGCTGGGCTCGGACACTGGTGGCAGTATTCGCCAGCCGGCGAGCTTCTGTGGCGTCGTGGGCCTCAAGCCCACTTACGGTCGCGTCTCGCGGTACGGTCTCACGGCGCTTGCTTCGTCGCTCGATCAGATTGGGCCAATTACGAAGACAGTCGCTGATGCTGAGAAAATTTATAATGTAATCGCTGGACCGGATGAGAATGATGCGACTAGTGTAGAGGCTCCCGCCTTCGCTCTGGCAGAGCTACGGCGTGGCGAAGAGAAATTAAAAATTGGCGTGCCAAGACACTTGATTAGCTCGGGCGTAGATCAAGAAGTTTTGCAAAATTTTGAAGAAACTTTAGAAAAATTAAAACAAGTTGGTCATGAGATTGTAGGTATAGAATTACCAGCCGTGAAGTATTCACTCGCTTGTTATTACATTATTATGCCGGCCGAAGCCTCGAGTAATCTGTCTAGATTTGACGGCTTGCGTTACGGTCTGAAGAAAGAGGGAAGTAATTTATTAGAAGATTATTTGCAGACTAGAGGCACTGGTTTCGGCGCAGAAACGCGGCGGCGGATTATTCTGGGCACTTATGTGCTATCAGCTGGTTATTACGACGCTTATTATGGTCAAGCCACGCGCGTGCGCGAAGTGATTAAACAAGATTTCGCGCGGGCTTTTGCGCAAGTTGATACAATTATCTTGCCGACCGCGCCCACGACGGCTTTCAAAATTGGTGAGAAATCTGGTGACCCATTGCAGATGTATCTCGCAGACGTCTTCACCGCACCAGCGAATATCGCTGGTCTGCCCGCGATTTCTATCCCCACTGGCAAAGATCAGAATAATTTGCCAATCGGCACACAGTTGATTGCGCCACAGTGGCGGGAAGATAGATTGTTTGCACTGGGAAAGAATTTAGAAGAATTGGTGAAATAAAAATAGTTTAATAAACCATGTTACCGCAACCGCATTACTTAAACTTAGAATACTTCTTTTATTTAATTTACCGCTTGATCACGCGACCGTGGTCATTGGCGATACCGCCGTGGTTCACCATCTTGTGGCTACTACTCATTGTTATTTTCTGGGTGGTGATTGTGATACTGGCGCTTAAGATTATCCGGCAAAGGCGGAAAGAATCAGCAGACATGAAAGAAATGCTCAAGAATACTTCAGGACAGAAACCAGAGCGCAATGAACGTTGGGAAAAAGTTTTGAAATATCTGGAAGGCGAGAATCCGGCCGAATGGAAACTGGCGATTATTGAGGCCGATAATATGCTGGACGAAGTGGTGAAAACGCTTAATCCAGCGGGGGAGAATCTGGGCGAACGGCTGAAAGGTATTGAACCCAGTGACTTCCTGACCCTCCAAGACGCCTGGGAAGCGCATAAATTGCGCAATCGGATTGCTCATGAGAGCGATTTCGTGCTAACTAAGCGGGAAGCCTTGCGAGCGATTGGCTTGTTCAAAAACGTTTTTGAGGAGTTCAGTTTTATCTAGGTTTCTAGCCCTATTTTGACTGTTTAGCTAATACCCCTTGACAAATCCTGTGTATTTGCTATAATGGGGGTTGGTAGGCTAGTTTCTGGCCTTTAACAGAAATTTGGACTTTGTCAGGGAGAAAATCATGGATCGCGGAATGACTATTCAGACAGCCGTTTGTTTTCATTGGGACGGCGTGAAGCAGATTGGTTGGGCGACGTGTTGTGCTGGCGCGCAGAAGCAGATCAAGTTCCTGGCCACTGGCTTCCGTGGTTCCGAGAAGGGGCAGAAGTTCTTGGATCGGAACCAGTGGAAGGAGATCCGAGGCTGGCGTGTGCTCTTCGTCGCTGATTCCTCCGGTCAGGTTCTGGCTTGGGCTTTCGACGGTGAGCAGAACCGCGCTCATCTCGAATCCTGGCTGGACGCGCGTGAGGAACTGCTGGTGGCAGCTAAACCGGCCAAGCCTTCGGCGGTGGTTGGCTACCTGACCGCTGTTGATTTCGGGCACATGCTTGAGCGGGGCATCGGTAGTGGTTGCGCTCCGAAGCGCCGACCCCGGCTCCGGATTGCGCAGGGTCAGTAGCAGGAGAGCGCGCGGGGCAGATGAAGGGCCAGGTGAGAGTAATCTCATCTGGCCCTTTTTTATTTTTACAAATGTGTTACTATCTGGAGACTTCTGCCAGACTGGCGGAACCAGTGCGGGGTAGAGTAACAGTAATTCGCGAGGCTCATAACCTCGAGATCTTGGTGCGAATCCAGGCCCCGCAACCACGTAAAGAGCACCTCCAGTGCTCCACGTGGCAGGCCACAAGGACTGTCACGGGACAAAATCCGCCAAGATGGGGGATTTTGTTTTACGTGAGCCCCGTGACGAGCGCAGCGAGTTTTACGGGGACGGGTTATAATGAGAAGGTGTTTTATGTTTATCTGTTAGAAAATAAAAACGATCACAGTTGGTACATTGGTTTCTCGAATGATTTGAAAAGAAGACTAACTGAACACCTAGAGAAGAAAGGTGGTCGAACCACAAAACTCAAATCTGGCTGGGGATTGATTTATTACGAAGCTTACAGAGAAAAGGCGGATGCGATCGGCAGAGAGAGGTTTCTGAAAAGTGGTTCTGGCAGAAAATATCTGAAAAAGCAGTTAGTCTGCTATTTGCAAAACCGCCAAAGTTGTGGATAATTTTGTGAGCGTCGGAGTAGCTCAGTTGGTAGAGCACAGGACTCATAAGCCTGGGGTCGTGGGTTCGATCCCCACCTCCGACACTGTTCTTGAATGAAGAAAGAACAAAAATGCGGTCATAGCTCAACTGGTTAGAGCACTCGCCTGTCACGCGAGAGGTTGCCGGTTCAAGTCCGGTTGACCGCGCAGATTAATAGTTAAAATAAGAAATATGAAAAAATTTACTTGTCGGGAAATCATGAATAATGAGGGCGGTTGCGATCTGGAGTTTACTGGGAATGACATGATGGAGGTGGCGGGACAGTGTGGTAAACATGTCGCTGGCACGACTGACGAAGCGCATAAACCAATGAGAGACATGATGGCTCACACCGTGGTATCAGCTCACAGTAAGGAAGACCAAGCCAAATGGTTTGCTTGGTTCAAGGGCGAGTGGGACAAGAAAGCGGGGATTTAGTTTAGATCACAGTATGTCAGAATATAGTTTCAACGAATACCAGAAAGAATCTCGCAAAACGGCGGAGTATAAAACCATTGGTCATAAAATTATTTATCCCACACTGGGACTGCTTGGTGAAACTGGTGAAGTGGCTGAGAAAATTAAGAAAATATTTCGTGATCATGACGCCAAGATTTCTCCAGAACAACAAGAATTATTAAGTAAAGAATTGGGCGATGTCTTGTGGTATCTGGCGCAGATGGCCACGGAACTAGATTTAACTCTAGAGAACATTGCGAAACAAAATCTAGAAAAATTAAATTCTCGTCTCGAGCGAGGGGTAATCCACGGGTCGGGCGATAATCGCTGAAACTTCTACAATTTCCGTAATTCTTTGAGATCGTGGTCAGGAAGATAGAGGATGAATAGTCCGATGACGATGCCGGCGATAGCCGTGGTGTAGTGATGACCATTGAATAATGCAATGTCGATAGCGTCGAGAATGTACCAGACACCGCGCCAGATTAGCACTAGACCAATGACCACAGTTAAGCTCTCGCTGAAGTACTTAAGGGTCAAATGTTTATTTTGAGACATATCTTATTATAACGCGATTTGGTGATGCGGCGAAATTCTGCTAAATTAACGAAGGTCACGCCAGAGTAGTTCAGTGGTAGAACGCCATCTTGGTAAGATGGAGGTCGAGAGTCCGATTCTCTCCTCTGGCTCAGATTTCTATTGCCTTTTTTCTAAATTGTGCTAGGGTTTGTCTTGGCTGAGACAAATTGGTTCATTTCATTTACAAGGAGATGTGTGATGGCTAAGCGTAAGAAGAAGGTGAGAATTGGTGTTACGGTTGTTGAAGAAATGATGAAAATGGCCAGGGGCGAGAGTCATCTGACTATTTCGGAGCTCCGGATGTTGGAGGAAAACATCGGCAAATTGACCCCAGGTGTTCAGGCTTTAGAAAGACGATATCGGCGACATGTTCGACGAGATCGTTGCGGATTCTGTCCCAAGCGTCGTCTCGGTCTCCGTCGGGCGATGAGGATGGCCAGTGAACAGAGTCCTTCGTTGGTATTACGAAGCAAAGAATTTGTGAAGTCACTTGAGAAAGCCTGCAAGGACTTCCGGGCTGGTCGTGGTGTCGGTGTTCCGGCTGGTAAACGGCCACCGCGACCCAAGAAGCGGCGCTGACGAGCATCACAAGTGTTTCGAAGCCGACCTCACGTGAGGTCGGCTTTTTTTATTGGCTGATTTTTGTTAGAGTTCTAACGCGCCACCTTAGTCCCGACGTAAAGTCGGGATCTCGACAGCTTGGCTCGTCGGGACTCATAAAAGTGGTGAGATGTTGTTAAGCCACCTTAGCTCAGTTGGTAGAGCACCACTTTCGTAAAGTGGGGGTCCCCAGTTCGATCCTGGGAGGTGGCTCACTAGAAATGACTAAATAACTAATGACTAAAGACGAGATTCAAAAAAAGATTGAAAATCTAGAGTCTGAGATGCAGACGCCTGATTTCTGGCAAGATAAACATCATGCGCAAGAGGTGATTAAAGAAATCGAGAGCTTGAAAGACGAGCTATTAGGTGGTGAGAAATATGATCAGTTGAATGCGGTAATCACCATTTTCTCCGGCGCTGGTGGCGACGATGCGGAAGATTTCTCGGCGATTTTGTTTCGAATGTATACGAAATTTGCGGAGAAGCGCGGTTTCGGTCTCACTTTGATTCACGACAACCAGAATGACCACGGTGGCTATCGGAACGTGACTTTCCTGATGCAGGGCCGAGGCGCATATGGTATATTGAAGAGCGAATCAGGCGTTCATCGCTTGGTTCGGGTCTCGCCGTTCAATGCTAAAAAATTGCGTCACACTTCGTTCTCGCTAGTAGAAGTGATTCCCGAATTTGCGAAGGGTCAGGAAATCAAAATTGCGCCGGATGACTTGAAAATCGAATTTTCTCGTGCCGGTGGCCCGGGTGGTCAGAATGTGAATAAGCGCGAGACAGCTGTGAGAATAGTGCATATTCCCACCAATCTCTCAGCGCACTCTACGGCTGAACGCTCGCAAGAGCGCAATCGCGAGCGGGCGCTCCAGATCTTGATGGGCAAGCTCTACAAGCGCCAAGAAGAAGAGCGTGAGGCGAAGGAGAAAGGCATGTACATTTCTAAGACAGCAGATATTGAATGGGGCAGTCAGATTCGGTCTTATGTGCTCCACCCGTATAAAATGGTAAAAGATCATCGGACGAATGTGGAAACAGCCAATGTCGACGCAGTGCTTGATGGCGAGATTGATTTATT
>ERZ1292623.5374-Hain-H51-01um-R1-5374-length-10243-cov-22_pt1 | contig 10243 bp, 10 predicted proteins | sample MGYA00564398_ERZ1292623 | MGnify/ENA primary metagenome ERZ1292623 (study PRJEB36523, sample SAMEA6512633) | groundwater metagenome | collected 2019-01-07 | study: AquaDiva: Metagenomics assemblies of 32 groundwater samples
TGCATACACTTCTATCATACCGAAGTGTTGCACTTACTTGTTGAACCTAAGTTTTCTTTTTCCGGCTAAATAGCTGGTGGTGATAATGAAAATTAGCAGCAGAACTATTAAAGTCCAAAGAATAACCGTTCCTTTAGCTGTGAAACCGCCATTATCATTCAAAAAGATTGAAGCTAAAATATTATTGCCAAAGCCAGAGCTTTCATCCTCGCTTTTAACCGTGAACCAAGCGCCGGCCGAATCGCTGTATTTTCTGTTTTCATCAACCGCGTGAACCCACCAGCTGTAATCATGACCCGGTTCAACAGTTATAGCGATTGAATTCTCGGTTAAGTTATTAATGCAAAGATAATGAGGGTTTTTGGGACAGTTATTTCTTTCGTCTCTTAGTTTTGAACCCTTAGAATCAACTCTGATAGCGTAATACTTTGCTCCGTTAACTCGTCTCCATTTTAACTCAACCGAATTTTTTGAACTGGAAAACCCTTTTTCATTTGGAGAAAGATTTTTGGGTGCTTTAAGGACTGATGTTTTTTCTGATTGTTCATTGGTTTCTAATTCTTTGCCGGTCAGCCCTTCCCATAATCTTTGGATTAAAGGTTTTTCAGGGCTTGATTGGTCTCCAATTAAATTAGAAGGACTGGCAGGTCCTGCTACCGGGTCAGCCAGACAGCTTCCTGTAGCCACTCGGCCAATAGTATCAGTGGCGGTTATGGTGACTGTGTGGACCCCCGGAGTTAAAAGTTGTCTCTGGATGATTTTACCAGTCCCGGAAATTATTCCGCCCCAGACATAATTTACCGGTTCAATGCCGCCGCTCTGGCCAGCCGCAAAAGTGACTGACTGACCTATGCTCGCAACATAGGGGCTGGCTAAACAGGAAACGGTAAATGGCTGGGTGGTAGGAGTAAATGTTGAAGTACTGACAAAAACCGTCACATTAGCGGTTGCCGAACCGCTCGAATTAGTGCAGGTTATTGAATAAGTTGTGGTAAAAGAAGGGCTGACGCTTTCGCTCCCGGACAAGAGTTTTCCGCCGGCCCAGCCGCCCGAAGCAGAACAATAATTAGCATTGGTTGAACTCCAGGTTAGAATGCTTTGCTGGCCCGAAAGTATATTTCCTGGATTTGCGTTAATGGTTACACTTGGAAGATTACTACCCCCGTCTCTGACACTTACCGTAACCTCGGCTGAACCAGAACCTCCCGGCCCATTGCAAGTAAGCCTATAGGTGGTGGTTAAAGTGGGGCTGATTATTTCAGTACCTGACAGCGGCCTTTCGCCAAACCAATTTTCGCCTAAAGCGACGCAGGAAGTAGCGTTGCTTGAACTCCAGGATAAAGTGGTTGAGCCCCCTTTACTTATTGAATTAGGGTTAGCGGCTAAAGAAATGGTTGGGCTATTTTGACTGGTAAGAGTTTTAGTAACAATCACTGACGCTTCTTTGGTCGCCCATGAACCAGATGAACCAGAGTTATTAAAACAGGTTATTCGGTAGCTGGTGGTTTCTCGGGGAGAAACGGTTTCACTTCCTGACAGCGGCCTTTCGCCAAACCAATTTTCACCCATAACTAAACAGGTGACCGCATTACTTGAACTCCAGGTCAGAGTTGAGCTCTCCCCTTGTTTTATAGTTGAGGGGCTGGCCGTTATGCTTAAAGAAACTGATTGAGATGTTTGAGCTGAAGCAGTTATCGTTAAACCCAAAAGACCGCTTAAAACAAGTCCGATTGCTAAAATTTTTATTGATTTTCTTGAGTGATTCTTCATAGATTTTACAAATAAAAATAACCTCTACCAAGGTTTAACTATAATAACAAAATAATTTTAGTCAGTCAAGTTTAAGTACCGCCAACCGGATTTGAACCGGTGTTCCCGCGCTGAGAACGCGGTGTCCTGGACCGGGCTAGACGATGGCGGCCTTAAGCAGATAATATTATAATTTTATTATAAAAAATAATCAACTTAACAGATTCGGACCGCTTAAGTTTTCCACAGGCATTTAAAACTTTTTTATTTTTATTTGCTATAATTAAAAAACATGGGGAAATGGATTTGGATAATTATAATTATTGCCGCAGTTTTTGGAGTTTTATTTGGAATTTCAGGAGTGAGTGAAAAACCTTTTCAGCTTTGGGAGAGGGCAACTCCGACTCCGAGTCCGACTCCAGCTCCGGGAAGTAAAACCTCGCCTCCAAGTAGCGGAACTGCTACCCAAACTCAAGCCTATAGTAGTGTTGTAGCTCAATACTTTGACCGCCGGATTCAATTTGATGAAAACTGCTCGGCCACGCCCAGCAGTGTTACTTATAAAAACGGGACTAAGATAATGCTTGATAACCGCTCGGCCATGCCTTTAACCGTTAAAATAGGCCAAAGCACTTTTGATTTCCCGGCTTATGGTTATAAAATCATCACCCTTTCAAGCTCTAAGCCGCCGGTAACTCTTAATATGAACTGCGACGGCCGGGTTAATATCGGTCAGATTCTCATCCAGCCATAAAAATTTAGGACTCTTTATTCAGCCGGTCATAAAAATTCTCAAATTTGTATTGAAGGGAGTACCATCTGTAAATAGCCCAGCCAATCGGCATTGGAAACCAAAAGGTGAAGGCCCTTAAAAGCAAGGTCATAGCCAGAGCCGGAGAGGCCGCCACGCCAAAAGATATTAAAATCAAAACCATACTGCCTTCAAACACGCCTAAAGCGCCGGGCACAAAAGAAACCATTTGGATAAATCTGACTAATGAAAAAATAATAAAGGCCAGTAAAAAGCTAATCGGATGGCCAATGGCAAAAGAAATAAGATAAAGGGTAATGATGTTTGCCAAAATAATCATACACTGCCACAAAAAAGCCAGCCAAAAACTTTTAACCCTTGTTTGTAAAAACCTGAAGTTTATAGAACTTTTTAACTGATCAAAAATCATTTCTACGTGTTCACTATGGTCTACGATTTTTCCATCTTTTAACTTTCTCCTTCTTTCAAAATTCCGGTGGAACCAGTTAATGATCCACTTGCTGATTCCGCTTCTTTTGCGCCTCTGAATAAGGAAAAAAACAGAAACCGCGATAACGGCCAGAAAAGCAAAAAAGTAAATTACATATCTTAACTCTGGAACGTCAGCAATAGCGCCGCCCCGCAGAATAATCACCGAAGAGGCGATAAAAAATGACCCTACCGCCATCCAGAGAGTCATTACTTCAAGAAAAGCCCGGCCAATTCCTTCCGGCACAGTAAGTCCGTATTTTCTCAAATATTGAATGAAGAAAACCTGGCCCGATAAGCCGGCTGTCGGCAGGGCCTGGTTTAAAAACTGGACGACAAAAGACATCGGATAAAGCTCTTTTGGCTGGACTTCTAAATCTTTTATTTTTAAGACGTAATGATAATTCAGTGCCTGAAAATAATAGACAAAGAATTGGATTATGATTATGGCTGAAAGCCAGAGGTAGTTTGAGGCGGCGAAGAGTGAGCCTATTAATTTAAGCTCTGAAAATTTAAGATAAATAACCGCTAAAGCGGCTAAGGTAATGAAATAAAACAAAAAACGCCCTATGTTTATTTTGGGTATTGAATAATACCAAAATTTATTATTCATACTTTGTCCGCTAAATTGATTTGTCTCTGTGGGCAAGTGGACAAATGATCATTCACTAAGCCCGCTCCCTGCATATAAGCATAGCATATTGTTGAACCGACAAAAGTAAAACCGCGCTTCTTTAAATCGGCGCTCATTATGTCCGACTCTCTGGTCTTTGCTGGTAATTGTTTCAGATATTTCCAGTTGTTATTAATTGTTTTATGGTCCGTAAATTGCCAAATATAATGGTCAAAACTGCCGAATTCCTCTTTGATTTTTAAAAAAGCTGCCGCATTTTTAATAGCCCCCGTAACTTTAAGGCGGTTTCTTATTATCCCCTTGTTATCCATCAGTGATTTTATTTTATTTTTATCATATCCGGCTATGATTTTGGGATTAAAATTACTAAACGCTTTACGGAAGTTTTCTCTTTTATGAAGTATTGTCCGCCAGGAAAGCCCGGCCTGAAAAGTGTCTAAAATCAAATATTCAAAATGGAGCTTGTCATCGCGGCAAGGCCTCCCCCACTCCCGGTCATGGTATTCAATCATTAGCTGGTCATTAGCTGGCCAAGGACATCGGTTGATTTTTTCGTTTTTCATTTATTTTATTAACTCTTCTACCCTATCTAAAGAAAAAACAATACCGATTCCAACTTGGGAAACGTCGCTGACCAGGTCAACTGTTCTGTTATAGAGGTCTATATTGAGTTTAAGCGGGTCAATGCCGCCGAGAGCCAATCCGGATTGATAGTTTGGCGGAAGAGAAATATATCTATTAGTTGAAACATCGCGCTGTCTGGCGCTGACCATGCCAATAACCCGGCCGGTTTTAGCCGAGAATACCGGCCCGCCGCTATTTCCTTTATTCACAAACGCATTTATGCTGAATGCTTTTGCACCTTTAATATCAATTCCTTTAGCTGAAACCACTCCCCGATAAACAAGCGGTTTGGCTATCTGGGCATTAAAAGAATAACCGACAAAGCCGATTTCATCTCCAACCTGAAGATTGTCAAAATAGCCAATCGGCACAGCCGGAAAACCGGCGCCATCAATTTTAATCAAAGCAAGGTCGTAGACTTCATCTAAATTTGTTATCCGAGCTTTATATTGTTTCCCTGAAGAGTCAAAGACAAAAATATTATCATGGCCGATGCTATCAGCCGTGTGTTTAGCGGTGATGATATACCCGTCTTGTCTGACAAAAAATCCGCTGGCCAACCCTTTCTTAAAGTCGGCTTCTTTAGCCGTAAACGCACTGCCGACTTGATTAAGTTTTGGCACATCGCTTGAAGCGACAACAAGGACCGTGGAGTTTGAAATCCTCTGGGAAATATCTGAAAACTCGTCAGCTTCCACATACCCCTTCTCTTTTAGTTTCAAAAGATTGTTTTCAGCGCTTTCAAGCTTTGAGTCCAAATCCCGGTAAAGAGCGGATAATTTATTATTTAAGTCCTCCCCGATTTTCTTGACCTCTTTTTTTGTTTGATTTATCTGCCACTGAAACAAAACCGCGATTATCAAAACAATTATCGCTCCGCTTACTAAAAATATATTCTTCTTCAAAAAATTCATCGACTTATCTCAATTTAACTCTGTTTTTCGCAAAAAAACAAGGATTCAAAACAAATTGACACCTATGTAATTTATTTGTAGAATCAATTAAACAGTACCTTTGGAGGTGAATATGGCTAAGTCAGCATCTGATCACGACTGGAAGTACTGGACTGACGATGAGTGGGACGAGATTATTGAAGCGATGGAGTCAACTCCCCTCGAAGATGGAGAAGACGAAGAAACAGACATTGCTAATTTTGTCCGTGACAATGAAAAAGGCCTCGGCCATTTCGACTTTCCTTCCGGAGAAAGACTGACTTTGCAGCTTGTTTACATTAATAAAACGTGGGAAATGGAAAACTCACCTTGCCCTATGTGCATGAGAGGGCGTTTGAAGAAAGACTGGTTTTCATCAAAAGCGGACTTGTACCTTAAATGCAATAGCTGCAAGCGTGGCTTCGCGGTCGATGGAGATTACCTCTATTACCTTGACTGCGACCTTGGCCCGGATCCATAAGGACCCGGGCCTCAGTATTTCTATGATTTGTTTTCTTCGGCGTGGCTTACGATCTCAAGATTGCAGCTTTTGTGTTCGCGGCACCAGGCCTCGCATTTCTCAGCCCATTCTTTGTTTTCATAGTGAAACCCGCATTCCTCGCATTGGTATAACTTTTTGTCTGCCCCGTAGGGTCCGCCTTGGCGGACTCCTTCGGGGTTTTCTTTTGATGAGATTTTAACCATAGCTGGCATCCCCGGTCTGGAACCACCCACAAAGGGTCTTTACAAGGGTATTTAGCATGTCTTCAGTATAGCAGTTTTAGGGGTCCCGGTCAGGGATAAACCTGTCCCGTAGTGAGCTTTGCTCTACTACTGGGACGAGACAAATGAGACACTATAAAAAGGGTATCAGGGTGTCTCAAAGGGGTACGTCTTTAAGCTTAGTAACGTCTTCGTCTTTTTCAACTTCTTTGCGGATTTTTTCAAATTCATTCTCTATTTCGGACAGTCGGGCCTTGCAATCTTTTACCAATTTGGCTCCTTCTTTCACTTTTTCCAGGCCAGCTTCAACGTCAATTTCCTCTTGGTCTTCAAACCAATCCGCAATGTCGTTGAGCTTGCGCAGCGATTCTTTCAAATTGAATTTTTTGTCAGCCATAATTATTTTTTACGGATGTTCTTAATCTCTGATCTAAATTCTCCGTCTTTGAGCGTAACATCAACCGCTTGGCCTATTTTGAGCTTGCTTACGGTCTTTACGATTACTCCGCCGGAACGGACAATACTGTAACCAAGTTTCAGTTGTCTCTCCGGATTGTATGTTAGCATAAGTCTTTCAAGAGATAAAATTTTTTGTTCTGTTTGATTGATTACACGGGTAAAACCGGAAAGAAAAGCATTGGGATATTTGGCGAGTCCCCTTTTAATATTTGAAATTCTTAATTTGAGAGAAACGAAAGAACGTTTCAACGACTCTTCCGCCCGGTTGAAGTTTTTGAAAATCAATCCGAAATTGTCTCTTATTATTTGGGAAAGATCATTTACCGTACTCAGGTTTTTAGAGAGCGCGTCATCAAAGGAACCGAATATCCGTTCCTGATTGAATTCCAAAGCGTGGATGGCTTTTTGCCAAGATGAATTTAAAACATTGGCCGCCGCCGTGGCTGTTGAAACCATTAAATCCGCCGCCAGCGATGTCAAAGGTACATCTTTCTCGTGGCCGATTCCGCAGATAACCGGTTTGTTGAAACCGGCAATCTTCCTGACCAATATTTCATTGTTAAACGCCTGCAAACTTTCCAAACTGCCTCCGCCTCGGATAATAACCAGAACGTCTATGTCTTTGTCAGAAAAATAATCAACGGCTGATATAAGATCGCGAACCGCCGGCTGGCCTTCAACTCTTGAGTCCATGAATTTAACGTCAAAGCCGTAGCGGCCCAGGTTGGCTTGAAAATCGTGAATGACCGCTCCGGTTTCGGAAGTAATAAGCCCTATTTTATGCGGAAGCTCCGGAATTTCTTTTTTCCGTTCTTCCAAAAATAATCCTTCGGCGTCCAGTTTCTTTTTCAGTTTGTCGTAGGCCTTTTTAAGTGCGCCTTCTCCGACAAGTTCCGCTGTCCGGGCTTTGAACGTCAACTTACCGCTCGGTTTGTACACGTCTGGTAATCCTTCAATGATGACTTCTACACCCAGTTCAAAATCAACTCCGTTTAATTCGTAATCTTTTCTCCATATCAAACAATTTAAGACGCTTTCATCTTCCGAATCTTTAAGCGAGAAATACACGACTCTCTCACGGATATCCAAGTCGCTGATTTCTCCTTTGATTCTGGCCCGGCATTTGCTTAATTGACGATTTAAAAAATCAAGATAAGCGCTGACCGAAAGAGGTTTTTCCAACTGCTCGTCCGGTAGATCTGGTAGCTCTGAAATTTCTTCGCCGTTGATAATCGCTAAAACCTCTTTACCGTATTTTGCGAATTTTTTGTCACGGATTCCTTTTATCGCCATCATCTCTTCTTTATTTGTCGGTTTCACTTCCGCAATATTCTCCAAAACTTTATTCGCAAAAACCCGGAACGGTTCAATCCCTCCAAGATTAGCAGTATTCCTCCGCCAGGCTTTTAGTTTTTTCAATAAATTATTATCCACTACGGTACTGCTTCTATTAATGGTAGTTGTCCTAAATGGCTGGGTCTTTTGAACAAAATTCGAACTTTTTTCCGCGAAAATCCTGACGCTGATTTCTGAAAATTTCCGCTCGGGCGGGCAAAAAGGAAAGGGGTTGGGGGGAAGGAATTTTTGCCCGCCCTCGCTTTTCCGCCGCCTAATTTCGTGCCAGCGAAGCTGGCGCGCCGCTAAACTAAATGTTTTTCAATTTGGCGTAGAATGTCTGATAAATTTCTAAAATTGCCGTCAAATACAAAATTAACGAAATTTTTTATTGTGATACTCTTTGTTCTCTTTCTACCTCGTTTATCAGGTTTTTCAATTCTTATTGTAAGATTTTTGGGTAAATTCCCGCTATCGTTATCAATAAAGTTAATAACAAGTAAATTTTTCTGTTCATTCAAACTCTTTAACCCTTCATGTATTTCGTTACTGGCATCAAAATTCTTAACAACTAAAACTTCTTTACTTCCGTCATTTTTCCCATATAACCGGTGTTCAAATCTTCCAAAAACAGAATTAAAGTTTGGGCACGCATTAAACGCACCGGGTTTTTGTCCGAAATTTTGTCCAGCAAATAAATTGCTGTTTTTTGTCAAAATGTTTTGAAGTGTATTTATAAATACCTGAAACGAACGCTTTCCAACTTCGGACACTTGAGGTTCTATTTCTTCTGTGGCATTGTTCACATCTTCGATCAAAATTTCCATTCGTTTTTGAGGTTTTTTTATATCGTTGTATAAATCTTCAAATTTTGAATATATTGAATACAGATTAACACCACTCAAATTATTCCCGTCTTTGCCTTCAACAATTTCCTCATAATCTTCAAAGTTTTTATCGCTATAATTGGCGGGTAAATCATCAAGATCATTAGCAACCTTTATTAATTTTTCAAAATTGTTAAGCAATTTTTCCTCTTCTTTAAAAAGCTGGTCTGCTGTTTCTATTGCTTTATACTCTCCGGTCCATCTAAATTCCGTTTCCTTATTAGTTCCGTTGGGGTCATTTATATCTTTAGTTCCGACAATTTCTAAGATTCCAAATCTTTGCAGATAGCTCAATAAAGATTGAATACATGCCGGTTCGTTATCTATGATAATTGAAAAATTTTTCTTGAAATACTGATTTAAAAAATCAAAAATCCTTTTTTGGAAAACCGAATTTTCTTTCCAGTATTTCTTGGCTCGTTTATGATATTTATCACAAAATTTCGCGCCATAGACATATAATTTCGCTGCTTCTTCAAAAAGACGATCATAATCTTTCATCGAATCTATATCGAAAAAAATCTTATTTTCCTCTATATGCACTAGATCATTTATTAAATTCTTTAAGGAAAAGAAGTCATTTTTTGAGCGAAATAGCAAATAATTATTAAGTTGCTTGCAGTCTTCCTCTGATATATTTTCTTTTTCCGAAAAAATATCATTAAAATATTTCTCTAAATCTGCTGTGGTAGGTAATGGTAAATAATATACGTGCGTGAATAATGTTGGGAAAATACCTCCATCTTCCGCTTTTAACCCTCGATCTTTTTCTGTAAGCAAATATGCTTCCTCGCCAGTAATAAAAATAAACTTTGCAAAGGAACGAGAAAATAAATTCTTATATTCTTTGATTAGTTTTAATGCTTGGGTCTCATCTGTAATTTTATCTAACTCATCAATGACAAAGACTAATTTTTTATCCTTTTGTTTCCTTAACCAGCGTTCAAACAAAAGTTCGATGTAATCATCAGAGTTTTCTATTACGGTTTCTTGTCCGAAAATTCCACGAAGTTTATTTGTCCATTTTGTTTTCCAAATAAAGGACACGGGTATACTTATTGTGCCTAAAATACCAATAATTTTAACCCACCAAATTTCATTCATTATTCCTACAGTAGCTAAAACGGCACCCGAAATAGCAAAAACATGCCTTATATTAAATTCCTTTGTTAAGCCAACTTCTTTTTCAGAAATTTTTTCTTCGGATTCTTGAATGGATTTATATTCTTTAAATTTTCCTATTGCTTTATAATATAAATCCTCAATTTCGGAATCTTGATCCTTAAATTCAAAATATGCAGAACGAATTAAAGAGTTTAAAAGTTCTCTCTTGGGCAAGCCTCCTTCCTTACAAGAACTCATAACGTACCCAGCATTTACGAAAATCGGATGAATATCATTACTAACCATACTTAACGCCTTATGGACAAAAGATGTTTTTCCAACTCCCCTCACCGAAGAAATCAAAATGGAAGCGGAATCATTATTTACTAAAGTAAATTGTAAATTTTGTAATTCGTTATCACGACCAACGTAAACTCCGGGCGTTTTATCGCCATAAACAAAGGTTTCTGCCCAATTATTTTTTAAATAAATTTTGCTCACATTGTTACTTGTTTATTTTTATGATTAAAAAATTCTGAAGTTGGATTTTTAACAA
>ERZ1292623.5375-Hain-H51-01um-R1-5375-length-10243-cov-6_pt1 | contig 10243 bp, 15 predicted proteins | sample MGYA00564398_ERZ1292623 | MGnify/ENA primary metagenome ERZ1292623 (study PRJEB36523, sample SAMEA6512633) | groundwater metagenome | collected 2019-01-07 | study: AquaDiva: Metagenomics assemblies of 32 groundwater samples
AGATGATGCATTGTTTACCTTTATATTCAAACCAATCTGTATGCCATAAACTATTGCTATGCTTTCTTTCATATCTAACCCACTTTCTCCTATTCTTTTTTCTCTGTTCTTGTTTAGCTAATCCTTCTTCTAACAGAATCCTATGGATTCTGTTATGGTTGATATGAATTCCTCTTTCATCGAGGATTTCTTCGATCATTGTTGCTCCAACCAGGAATTCATTAAAGGTATCAATCACTAAATTTCTTTCTTCTTCACTTATTGGTTTAGGTTTTCTTCCACATAAAAGAAGTTTTGGTTCATTAACATGTTTATACTTTTTGTAAACTCTATAAGCATGCTGTTTAGTTATCTTTTGTGTTTGAGCTATTGTCCATACACCTTGATCTCGCTTAGTTACCTCCTTTACAATCCATTTTATCTTCTTCTGGTTTAGTTTTTTCATAAAACTCTGTTGTTTAACAGAGCTTATGTGTGTTATCGAGGTAACCTTATTTCTGGATAACACAAGGCAGAAAGCTCATAGAAATGCTTATAAATGTATAATGAGTATTTATTTTATAAAAAGAGTTGAAAATGAGATCTATTAAAACTAAAAAAGCACAGTCTAGTTTAGGTGTTGGCACTATAATTGCAATTATTGTTTTGTTAATTGTGGGAGTTGTAGTTGTTTTAGGTGCTACTGGTGGACTTAACTCATTTTTTAATTTATTTGATCAAGCTCCATTACAGGATTTAGAAAGAGTTGCTCAGTCATGTGTTTTAGCATCTCAAGGCGGTTTAGTTAATGATTATTGTGATACTTTCAAAGATACAAAGATTTCAGGAGAATCTCAAACCAGAAATATTAATTGTCAGTATTCTGCTATAGCTCAAAGAATTGAAAATCCTATTTCATGTAATGGTAATAAAGCAGCTGAGCAGTGTGCTAGATTAAAAAGTAATCTTAAATTTAAGGGAATTTATGTTAATGATGTTTATTGTTCTTCAGGTGTTTTATCTGATAGTGGAGAGATTACTTGTACATCATTAAATGGAGCTTGGAAAGATTCTTGTCTTAGTGGAGAAACTGATAAAACCACTAGTGTAAATAATAAAGCTGATTTCATATCTGGTTTTGGTAAGAAATGCTGCGAAGCAGCAAGTTAATTAAATTTCTATTTTTTTAAAATGTCGGACGATTATGGATTTTCTGGGAAGAGAAAGACTAAGAATGATAAAAGGGCTAAGAGTAAACAGAGAGTTTATAAAAAAGGTGGAAGAAGCAGAGTTGTGAAGTAATTTCTTTTGTGATTTCAGGTAACAATACAATATCTTTTCCTGATTTAAGTTATTTAATTTATCCTTTATTTCTTATTTTATTTAATAATACAATACTTTGCTTGGTTAATGGGTAATATCAAACCAATTTATTTAATGTCAATATATTAAATCTGTTTATTGAATTCAATTAATTTTTATTAAACTTGGGAAAGATATTATACATTACCTACTCAGTCAAAAGCATTATAAATAGGTTTTAACTTTTATTGATATGATAGATTTCCTTGTTATTTTGGGTGTTGTTTGGCTTTTATTTGCTATTGTTCAGGATTTGAGGAAGAGAGAAATAGCTAACTGGCTAAACTTTTCTTTGATTATATTTGCTATGATTTACAGACTTTTATATAGCATATTTTCTAATGATTATGGATTTATACTTGCAGGGCTTTTTGGCTTGATTATATTTTTTATGATAGCAAATCTTTTCTATTATCTTAGATTGTTTGCTGGCGGAGATGCAAAGCTTATGATTGCTCTTGGAGTCTTGATACCATTTACTGAAAGTTTTTATTCAAATTTGTTAATATTTTTTATTTTTATAATTGCTTTATTGCTTGGAGGGGTGGTTTATAGCCTTGCTTATAGTGGAGGACTTGCAATTAAAAATGCTAAGGCATTTTCAAAAGAATTTAAGAAAGAGTTTGCTAGAAAGACAAAATTTGTTTATTTGGGACTTGGAGCAGGATTTGCAGTTATTATTCTTTCAATAATAACTAGCCAAATTGCTTTTATTATACTGGGAATTCTTTTAATTTTACTTCCGTTTGTTTATTTTTACACAAAAGCTATTGAAAAATCTTGTATGATGGCATATGTTGATCCTAAAAAATTAACTATTGGAGATTGGATTGTTGAAGAAATAAAAATACCCAGGACTAAGAAAATTATAAAACCTTATTGGGAGGGCCTTAGTGAGGAAGATCTTAATTTGATTAAGAAATATTATAAAAAGAAAGTTCTTGTTAAACAAGGTATTCCTTTCAGCCCAAGTTTCTTAATAGCATTTATTGTTTTAGTTTATATTTTATATCTTGGAAAGGGTGATTGGAATTATCCTTTTGGATTTTGATTTTATTTAATACAGTAATATCTTTACCTAATTTTGTAAAATTTAATTAGAAATTATGTGGCATAATTATAGGTAACATACTAAACAATTTATTTAATTCTACCTTAATTTAAAATGCAAAATTTTTCTCTAATGGAAAATTTCTATTGAATGCTTAACTATTATTAAGGTATTCTTCTTGGAGCTTTTGGAAGTTTTAGCTCTTCTTTCTCTTTCTTAATTGCTTTAATGTTTCTTTCCATTTCTTCCTCTTCTACATCCTCTTCTTTTTCTTCAGACTTTTTAGTTTTTTTAACTTGACTTGATTTTTTTGTTTTGGAAGTTTTTTCCTTTGTTTCTTTTTCTTCATTTTTATATTCGAGAAGAGATTTTAATTTTTCCAGTTCAGATTCTGATGCTTTGTATCTTTTTCCATCTAAATCTATTTTTTCGTTATCATATATGGGAATTAAATTAATTATTCCATGTCCAAAAAGTTCACTTGTTATTATCTCTATATTTTTTGCATTTAATTTTTCTTTTATATGGGATGATAGTTTTTTTGAAAATTCAAATAAAGGCTTTTTGAGGTGCTTTGCTTCTAGATGTTCTTTGGGAATAATTATAACATGTCCCTTTGAAATTGGATTTATTTCTAGAATTGCAATTGCCTCTTCATTTTCAGATATTTTATTTGATGGTATTGATCCTTGAACTAAAAGGCAGAAGGTACAGCTGCTTGATGCATCTGAGCCTGGTTTTACGAGATTATTTTTTACTAGAAATTCTTCCAATTCTTTATCTGACATAGAATTTATTTGTTCTCTTACCTCTTCTTGCTGAGCTGCTGGAAGATTATCTATTTGTGAGAGTAATTTAGTTCTGACAAATTCTGCCTGTTGTTTGCTGAGCATAACACTTTAAAGGAAAGAGGTTTTTAATGGTTTGTGTTATTAAAAAGTGGTTGTAAAGAATTAAATAATTTGTAATTTGTAATGATTTATGGACAGGGGAATTGATGATAAGACTATTTTAGATAAATTTGCTGAAGATTTTGTTAGAGTAATTGATAAACATTGCAAGTATATCATTGTTTCAGGATTTGTAGCTATTGCACATGGAAGAAGCAGGGGAACAGAGGATATTGATATGATAATTGAAAAATTATCGAAAGAACAGTTTTCTATACTTCATAAAGATCTTTTAAAAAACGGTTTTGAGTGCATGCAATCTGAAGATTCTGATGTTGTTTATGAGTATCTTACGAATAAAACTAGTGTAAGATATACTAGAATTGGGGAATTTTTGCCTGAAATGGAGATAAAATTTGCAAAAGATGAAATAGATGAATTTCAACTAAAAACCAGAAAAAAGTTACCATTAACCGGTTCTGATATTTATTTTTCTTCTATTGAAATGAATATAGCTTTTAAAGAGACTTACTTAAAATCTGATAAAGATATGGAAGATGCAAGGCATTTGAGAATAATTTATAAAGATAAAATCAATGAAAATGAAATAAATGAAATAAAAAAAATGATTAGGAGAGTGAGAATGAAATGAGTGGAAAGGTTAGAGAAGAGCATAAAGATCAAATTGAAAGATGGGCAAATTATGTTAGGGAACATCCATATGAATGGAAGAGCAAATTAAAACCTTTTATTGATGGACAAATAATTATGGCCAGACGGTTTTATAGTAAACTTGCTGAAACTTCTGAGGGTATGGAAAAAATAAAACTTTTAAGAAATCTAAATAGTTGATTGGGCATAAGCTTTATATATTTTAATTTTGTTTATATCCTATAATAAAGAGGTTATGAATATGTCAAAACTTATAGGATATGTTATTTCTTTGATAGGGGTGGGAATTTTACTTTTAAGTTTAAAACCTGTAAGACTTTCTATTCCATTATTTAATAATATTCCAGATTATACTTTATGGGCTATTGGAGGAATTGTAATTGTTATTGGTATTTTTACATTAAGAAAATCTAGTTCTGGAAAACAGCCAAGTGAAGTTCCAATATATCATGGAAGGAATGTTGTTGGCTTTAGAAGAATGGGTAAGAAGTAACTTTCTAATTATATTTTAATAAGAATATCCATAATCTTTTCTTCCTGTTAATTTTCTTAATCTTCTAGATATCTTTCTTCTTCTAGATTCCTGGTCTCTTGATAAAGGTCCTGACTGGGAAGCTCTTGTTATATCTGCAATTTGGTTTTGAAGACTAACTATTTCTGCTTGATAATTATCTTTTTCCCATTTCTTTACATCTCCTCCTTTGAAATAGTGATGTATACTTTTATCAAAAAATAACATAACTCCCATTACAATAATCAAAATAAAATATATTTGATTTCCTACTGGGCCTATTTCTGGAGCTTTATACAACCAAAGCACAACAAAGATTACTATAAAAAAAGTCCAAGAGATTTTTCTTCCTAAACCACCCATTTCAGTAGTGTGGATAAAATAAAAGAAAATTAATCCTGGTAGAAGGATGGATATTGCTATTCCGAGGGTTGTATATGGGAGGAGTATAGCATTAACTATTTGACTTTCTGATATAAATCTTACAGAAATTAGAGATATTGTTAAGGCGATAACAAATGAAATACCTACATAACCCTCTGTTAGAGGAAGTTTATTCATGATTACAAATATTACTGTAAAAAGTAAAATTAATAACATGACTTTTGTAAAGAAAAATTCTCCATTTGAATAATCCCCAATTAATACTTGCATTATTGGAGTTAGGAATCTTACAATTTGATCTATAACATCTGTTACTCCCTGTCCTAAATCTAGGTAAAATGGAGAATTAGATCCACCTCCATAATATTGTGCTGATACTAAAGATAATAGCGGTAAAATTAAAATACTAAACGCTACAAAATACAACAACTTTTTTTTATTCATTTAATCTTAATGGAATAGAAGTTTAAAAATATTACTTTAATTCGTTTAATATAGATCTCTAGATCTTCTTTCAAGATCTCTAATTCTTTGTCTTATTCTTATAGCCTCTTTGTTATCTGCAGTGCCGAGAGATTTAGTAAGAAGTTTTATGTCTTCTCTTATCTCTCCCCTTTCTGTAAGATTTAAATTTGATATATGGTCTTGCATTTTTTTACCTACTAACGCTCTTCTTATTGGTCTATCTAAGAATATAGCCAATATAGCAAGCAATGCTGTTGCAAGGTATAACCACCCTAAATTAATAGTCCAAGATAGGTTAGCTGGTATATTTTGTCCTGCTATACTTCCAATTCCTGCAGGAGTTAAATCAGTCCATCTCACCATTGCAATTCCAGTATAAATAACAGCAAATAAAGACCAGCTTACTTGTCTTATTAATTTGCTATCAAAACTTTCTACAAATACAGCATATAATATGAATGGGAGTAATGTTGTTAGAGCAATACCTAAAACTCCTGTTGGAAGCCAGATAAAGTTAACAATTGCCTCTGTTCCTAAGAACCTTATTGCTATTATTCCAATAATAAATGATATGAATCCAGGAAGATAATTATATTGATTAAAAATACTAATTTGTTTTACAGAAGTATAAATTACAGATATTATAACTAATAAAAATAATAATTTAATTAATAAAAATTCTCCAGTGGGAGTATCACCAACAATAAATTTAGCTATCGGGTTTACTCCATCGCTAATAGAATTTAAAGCGCTTTCAATATTTTGTGCAACACTTTGAGCAGCAACAAGATTTACAGTTAATAGAGATAGAATTAATAATAAAAATATAACACCCCCTTTCTTTTTCATTTAATAACTAATAACTTTTGGTTTATAAATATTGCTCTTGTTTAGAGCAATATTTATTTTGTATATATTTTAAAACTACGAAATGTTTATAAATCACATAATAGTATTTTAATTATCTTAACTTTAAAGGTTGAAAAATGAAAAAGAGTGTTCAAAGTTATTTTGTTTTAATAGTAGGATTATTTGTTTTATTATCATTATTCGCTATTATTTCTTCTGTTTATTTTGTTTCAGCTGAAACTGTAGCTGATGATTTAACAAATAAGATTAGCAATGGATTTTTTGATCTTTCATTTCTTACAACTTTTGGTGAAGGAACTGGATTTGCTAAATTTTTATTTTTCTTACTTGTAGCTTTGATTGTTTTTGGTATTACAGAAGTTATACCTTTCCTTGGAAGAGGAACAAATAAAACTTGGATTTCTATGGGGGTGGCTATTATTGTCGCTATTTTATCTACATTGTACCTAGATAATACTCAAGTATATTCTATTTTACTTTCATATAATGCTTTAGGAGTTACTCTTACTGCTATAATTCCTTTCATAATTATCTTTTTTGCGTCTATAAAAGTTCAGGAACAGGGGTATGGATTTTTTGCAAAGGTGATTTGGTTGGTTTTTGGAATTGTTCTTTTAGGTAGATGGCTATTTGCTGATACTGCTCAAATAGGAAATTTTGGTAGATATGTTTATCCAATAGTATTTTTAGCTGTATTAATAATGTTTATTTTTGAAAGACCCATTGTTAAGCTCTTTATTAAGAGTCGGGTAGCTGGTCTCTCAGATAGACTTGGAAAGCAAGTAAAAGAACAAAGTGCTAAAAGAAAAATAGAGGCACATGACTTCGAAGATAGAGGATTAACGGGCGAAATCTAATTTTCTAAACTCTTAAAAAGTATTAATTCTTAACTTTATTATGAAAAGGGGGAGAAATATTAATTTATTATTTGGTTTATTTGCTATATTTTTAATTTTAAGTAATCTTGCTGTTGCTCAGTCAGATATCCTATGGGGAGTTGATTCTAATTTAAATCCTCAAGATATTAGTACTGATAGTATTAAAGAAAAAGGTCAAGAGAAGTGGGATTACCTGCAAAAAGAATGGAAAAACATTCTTTTGAAAAATAATATAATAGCTAAGTTAGATAGTTTTTTTACTAAAATTAATATTTTATTTGTTATACTTCTTGGAGAAGATTATTCTTTGACTTCATTTAAGTTATTTTTAATAGTTATATTATGGATTATTATTGCTATCGGAATTGGTAATTTGCTAAAGGCGAGGTTTGGATTATCTATTATAGTGAGTTATTTGATTGGTATTGGTCTCTCTGTAATTTTAGCTCAATTAAGGATATATTCTTTAGTTATTACTGCTACGCTCAAAATAGCCTTTGCCCCTGAACTATGGTGGGTTAGATTAATTATTTGGGGAGTTATTTTCTTTGTTCTTATTTTGATAAGCTATGTCTTTAAAATTTTAAGTGGTTATTTGAAAAAAGATAGAGAAAAACAAATTAAATCAGAAACAAATCATCTTAGAAATGTTCTTGATAGTTTTATGAGGGGATCTGAATTAAAACGCTAATCTTTTTCTTCAAATGACTCTGATTCTATTTTAGCCTTTTCATTCATCTCAGCAACCTTTGTACCCTTTGCATAAGCTTTATCTTCTTCTAATTTCTTTCTGAAAATAATCAATATTTTAGAAACTCCTAATGCTATAATGCCGATAATTAGTAACGCTACAACAAAGCCAAGGAATGTCGTTTCTTCTTTTTCAAAGAAATTAAACCAATCTATTAAGAAAATAAGAAAATTTACTCCTTCTCTAAGTCCACCACTTAAAGATATGAGACAATTCACTATAAATGCTATTAAAATTCTCATTAGCATATTATTAATAAATGGTACGAATGCAAATATTTCAAATATAATAAGTAGTAGAGCAGCCCAACCAACCATTATTATAATTAATAATTGCAAAGAAATTTGATCTTTAATACCAAAAATAAGATTAAATAAAATTGTTAAAGCAGGAGGAATATAAACTGTTTTTGTTAGAATAAGCTCGGCATTGCTTGTCTGAGTTATATTAAGAGCTGTTTTATTTTGAGGGGTGTTTGATTGTGCAGATAGTAAGCTAATAGAACTTAGGAGAATAATCACAAACAAAAAAATAAAGACTACCTCTTTTTTATTATTCATAATTAAAATATAACTATATTCTTTAAAAATTCTCTGATTTTATCCAAAAGCTCTTCTAAAATCAACGACTTCTGCTGAATTAACATGTGGCACTTTTGCAAGCTTTTCTTCTAAGACTTCTCTCTCTGCATCTTCTTGCCATGCAAAAGTTATCATTATGGCATTTATGCCAAAAGCAATTGGTTCATGCTCTACCTTTACTATTTTTCCATTCTCAGATTCTATGATCTGTGTTGCTTTTTGCTCAATTTCAATTAGATCTGCATCTGGAGAATCTGGCATTATTTTTATTTTTACTGCTGCTGAACCCATATAAAAACCTCCAGCGAGTTCCAGAGAGAATATTATTCTCTTGGCCAAAGAAGCTTTGCTTCTCCTGGTTTATGAATCCAGCAACCACTGGTAAAAACTCACTAGTAAAATCAAGAGTAATTGATGGTTTTTAAATGTTTATGGATTAAAGAATTATGTAACATTACGACTTTGTTTTTACTCTATCTTCTAGTACAGAAACTATATTTGCTATTAAAGATGCTAAAAGTCCAAAAGCACTTATTAGTAAACCTGGAACATCTAAAGCATTTTTGCTTATGAGAACTATAGAGAAGTATACAAATATCACAAAATTTATTATCTGCGAAAGAATAGATAAAGCATCACCTATTTTCATTTTATAATGCCCTGATTATTCCATAAATTAATAAAGCTAAGGCAATAAATCCTATTATCCATGCTATTATTTGAAGTATTTCGAGAGTCCTTTTCTTCATAGTATTAAAAGTTCTTAATTATTTATATAGTTTTCTTTTATCACTTTTAAGTTTCCTTTTGTCATTATCTGATGTTTGTTAGATAGCACAATGCTTAAAAATAATCTTTTTGTAAAGAGATTATCAAAAACAATAAAAGAGGGTAAATGTTATACAATTATTCACAATTAGTTGAGAAGATTTCTAAAGCCTCAGGTTTAAGTGTTGAAGAAGTTGATAGAAAGGTTGAAGCTAAATGTGCTAAACTTTCAGGGCTTATAAGTAAGGAAGGAAGTGCCCAGATAATTGCTAGCGAACTTGGTATTAGCTTTGAAAAAGAAAAGATGAAAGTTAATGAACTGGGGGAGGGGATGAAAAAGGTTAATGTTGTTGGTAAAATAGTTAAATTAAATCCTATAAGAGAATATAATAAAAACGGAAAGTCTGGCAAAATAGGTGCTATGACTATAGCAGATGATACTGGCAATATAAGAATGGTCTTATGGGATACAAACCATATTTCCTTATTTGAAGAGGGGAAAATAAAAGAAAATGATGTTGTTGAAATTTCTAATGGTGCTATTAAAAATGATGAGCTACATTTAAGCGGATTTTCTGATATAAAATTAAGTAAAGAGATTATTGATAATGTTATTTTAGAAAGGAAAGTTGTTGACAAAAAAATATCTGAACTTAAATCAGGAGATTCTGCAAAAGTTAGAGCCTTTATTGTTCAGGTTTTTGAACCTAAATTTTTTGAGGTATGTCCTCAATGCAATAAAAAAGCTGTAAATGCCGTGTGTGAGGCTCATGGTTCAATAGTTCCTGTTAAGAGGTCTTTACTAAGTATTGTTATAGATGATGGAAGTGAAAATATCCGGGCTGTTTTATTTTCTGATCAGATTAAAGAAATTGGATTAAGTGAGGCAGATTTGGATAATTTTGAAGTGTTTAATGTTAAAAAACAAGAATTAATTGGAAGCGAGTTTTTCTTTAATGTCAATGTTAGAAATAATAAATTATTTAATACTATGGAAGTTATTATTAATAACACAGAAAAACTAAATATGGAAACCTTAATTTCTAATCTTAGGTAATAAAGACAACCAAGGTTTTCTTTA
>ERZ1292623.5376-Hain-H51-01um-R1-5376-length-10243-cov-3_pt1 | contig 10243 bp, 8 predicted proteins | sample MGYA00564398_ERZ1292623 | MGnify/ENA primary metagenome ERZ1292623 (study PRJEB36523, sample SAMEA6512633) | groundwater metagenome | collected 2019-01-07 | study: AquaDiva: Metagenomics assemblies of 32 groundwater samples
TGATATGACCTTTGACAAAGAATATTTGGAGAAATTAATTAAACCAATATTAAATGATAAAACGGGGAAAATAATTGGAACCACTCATGAACTGGAAATTGTTAAAAATATAGATAATATCTGGAGTAGGTGCTGGGGAAGGGTTAGGGTTTCAAAAGAAGAAGCTGAAAAAGTAAAGATATTTAGAGCTATAAGAAAAAACAAATTTCTTGAGCTTGGAGGAATTGATACTAGATATGGATATGCAGATGATCAGACTTTCTGGTTTAATTATAAAATCAAGCCTGTTGTGGCTATGCACACTATTTGTTATCATAAAAATCCTGAAAGTCTTAAACAGGTTTTTAAACAATCAAGATGGATTGGCGCAAGTCATGATGCAGGAATAATCAGACTTGCTGGGATGATTGTTTTATTTCCTTTAATTATTCCTATTTTGGCTATTAATAAATGCAGGAAAAACAAAGATTGGATAATTGGTGCTATGCTTGTATTTATGACAGCAAGATATCTAGGAAATCTTGCTGGATACTTGAATAAACTTGTTTGGAAAAAGAATTTTAAGTAGTTAAGTTTTGGTAATCTTTTTTCCCACTATTATTAACTCTGGTCTAAGTCTTGGGATTAAGCAAGAAATTATTTGTAATGGATTATTATACCAAAAAGTGTTGATATATTTCTTATCAAAAAAACAAAGGGCACCACACACTAAAGTGTGTGGTTTGTAAAGCCCTTTGTTTTTAGGATGCAAGAAAATTCCATAGGGAATTTTCGGCACAGAAAATCTTTTGATTTTCTTGCTTCAAAATCGTAAGATTTTGATAGTGCTCAGGAACTTTGTTCCTGACATGCTCAGAAATGAAAACAGAATTACAACAAAGCAGGAAGTAAATTTCATAGCTTATAACACAGGCACTAATACTAAGAATTTTAATCATAAAACTTCTTCAAGTTCATATAAGTCCTTATGTTCAACCAAGAGAGAAGAATGCTCGAATCTGCTTACATCTCTATATGATTCAATAACTTCTCCTGGAGTATGAAGGTCATAAACAGGAAAATGAAATAAATCCTTAAATATTAAAGTGAAATCTTGAGTATGCTGTCTTCCAGGATAAAACGGTCTGGTTCCTCCAACAACTGCTCGGATTATCATCGGACTTCTGAAGCTTTCTTTACCATACTGTTCTGATTTGTCAAGATGATTAACAAGAGCATCTAATGCATTTAACATGAAATCATGACGCTCAAAATAAAGTACAGGTTTAAAACCCTTAAAACCAAGTCCAATAGAAAGTCCAGCCATTAAGTTCTCTGCACATGGAGTCTCTATGCATCTTGAAGTTGAAATATTGACAAGTGACCCATTCGCTCGAGAACCTCTAGCAACATTATAACCAATAAATAGTACCTTGTCATCCTTACTCAGCAACTCCATAGACTCTTTTAAGCAATCTTTGTATTTCATTTTTATTATTTTATTTTTTGGGGGGTACCTTAAAACCTTTGACCCATCCCCCAGTTCCTGCATGGGGGTAGGTTGGATTATAATTATATCTACGAACACAAGAAGGCCATTTAATTTCAGAATGTCCATATCTCTCCTTTTTAGGAGTTTCTACAGATCGATTGTTATCTTCTATGACAAAAGTACAGGGCAAATCCCATCCATCAGCATATCTTACAGCCTCATAAAAATGACCCTCATCTTCACCACCATCTCCAATAAAACACCACACTCTTGAATGCTCATTTCTCATCTTAATACCTAATGCAACTCCTGCAGCAATTCCAGGACAGCCTGCTACAATACCAGAACTATAAAAATTCATTTCTGAGTCTAATATCTGTATACTAGAACCTTCAAGAATCAGTTTCTCCAATTTTTCTGGAGATCCACCTTTTAACAGGTAATGATAATGACTTCGATGAGTTGAAAATACCCAGTCGTCAGGATGCACTTCTTTGAATATATCTATCAATTGATCCTCATTTCCTCCAGAAAGATGAACTAAGTAAGGAAGCATACCATCTTCCCATAGTGCCTTTATTCTATCTTCAAATTTAATCAAATCGTTTTTTGATAATGTATTCATTTTAATTAAATGATTAACTTTATTTAGATTATATTTATGGAAAATTTACAACCTTTCTATTGCCCGAATCCCTCCATTCATTAATAATGCAGTTCTTCTCATCTGCAGTGCATTGATGTCTGCATGATTCTTGTGGATTAAAACTTTTGTATATCTCAAGAGTTTTTCTGCTTTGCCATAAATCTTTGAAACTTCTTTCTTTCAAAGATCCAATTGCTCCAGTCAAGTCATATGCTTTATTTGGGCAAGTATAAACTACTTGATCAGCTCCAATTGCAGGACATATTTGCATCCAATAACAAGTGGTATATTTTCTATCAGGAACACCACTCATTTCAAAATCTCTTGTATATGTATCTCCAATCTTAAAATGATCATCACCAACTTCTTTTTTTGCTTTTTCCAAAAGTTTTTCTGCAGTACTACGAAAAGCTGCATGATATTCAACAAATCCAGGTTTCCATACAGGCCCAAATCTAACATTCTCAAATCCCAAGTCTTTAAAAAATTTAGCTGAGTCAATTATCCTATGATAATTATATTCATGCACATTATAAGCTAATTCAAATTCACAGTCTTTATTTTTCATCTTAACAAATCTTTTTATATTATCAATAATCTCTTTGAACATCTTTTCATTTCCAGCTCTTGTTTTGATAAACGTTTCTAAGTCGCAATAGTCCATTGAAAGTCTTACCCAAAAAGCATGTTCTGCGAGTAGTTCTGCTTTTTTTCCATTAAGACATTGGCCATTAGAAATTATTGCAAGGTCAAGTTTATTCTTTACAGTAAATTCAAGAAAATCTTCTGCATTAGGATGGAATAGGGGTTCCCCACCTCCAGAATAAATCACTGCCTTTACACCCATCTCAGAAAAATTATTTAGAATTTCCTCAATTTTACCCAGAGGAATTTCGTCCTTTCTTCTCATCTCCTGATGAATGCCTGAAAAAGAAGCATCATAAACACAATAAAAACATCCGTGATTGCACTTATTTGTAGGTTTCACACGCACTGCTATCGGAGCAGTCAATCTACCTTCAAGAAGAGCATCCATTTTGTCTCGATGATGAAATATCTTTAGTTTTGAGTATGCTCCAACTAAGCCTTGATTTAAATCAAAATCCTGATCTCCACTTCTCATTTTTTATATCCCTAATGTATAAAATGATAATTTTATTATTATTTAAAGTTTTATGTGCTCAAATTCATATAAGGCAGAATCAGTAATTATCCAATCATAAAATATATTCTTTGGTATAATAATATTTATAATGTTTCTTAAATATAACAGCTTCATGTTAAATGTGATGTTTATAAAGCTCAATACCCCGTGGATTGTTGACCAGTATTCAGACCCCCCATTAGGAATTCTTTCAGTAATTGCTTCTTCTAAAAATATTTCTTTTAAAGGCAAACCTCTTGAGCTGAGACTTTTAGATATGGCACACGAACAAAAGATTCCAAAGTCAGATTTCTATGCAATATCGGCCTGCACCCCAAATTATCCTGAACTTTTAAGAGTTGCACAAGAAATTAAAAATTTATTTAATGCTCCGATAGGTGTTGGAGGACCTCATTTTGATGCACTTTCTATAGAAGAACTCTCGAAAGAAATGCCCCGCCTTCCAGCAGATATTATCTTTCGAGGAGAAGGAGAGGCGACATTTGGAAAAGGAATAGAGTATTTAGAATCTGAAAGTGGAAAATTACCTCAAAAAATAATAACTCAATCAGGGCCTCTTTTGAATTTTGACAAGCTTCCAATTCCAGCAAGAGAATTTTTAGATAAAAAATATTATTTTAAACCAGGAACAGTATTTTTTGGAGATTCTACTAAACGAGGCAATTCTGCAACAATGATGACCAGTAGGGGTTGTCCATTTAATTGCAGTTTCTGTGCTTCTCCTAAATTACATCAAAGAAAAGTCAGATACAGAAGTGTTGAGAATGTCAGAAAAGAAATTGAATTGCTGCAGAAAGAATATGATGTAACCGACATAAGATTTCAGGATGACTGCTTTACATTAAATAAAGGAAGATTTGCCGGTTTAGCCGCTATGTTAAAAAATACAGGGATAAGTTATAGAGCATCTATGAGGGCTGATCAAGTAGACGACGAGACCCTAAGTTTACTTTGGGATAGTGGATGCAGGGAAATGGGACTGGGGATTGAGTCTGCAGAAGATAATGTATTGAAGTTGATTAAAAAAAGAACAACTGTAGAGCAAAACAAATGCGCAATCTATAAACTAAAAGAGAGAAATTTTAAAGCCCGGGTGTTTATAATGACTGGACTCCCAGGAGAAACGCGAGATTCTTCAAAACATATGATTGATTTTTTAGAGCAGACAAAACCTGATGTTGTAACCCTAACTTCATTTATGCCTTTGCCAGGTACAGACATATATGAACAGCCTGAAAGGTATGGAATAACAATAACAGATAAAGATTGGGGGAAGTATGACCAGGCACTAAAAAGAGAAGCAGGAGCCACATTTGTACATAGATTATCAACTGCAACAATGGAAGAGATGGAAGAAAATAGAGAATTGCTTAAAAAGTATATTTTCAATAAAAAAATTTCAAATGTATTAAAGTATAATTTGCCTTATTCCAAGGAAGTAAAATAAAATCAATAATTGTCTCCTCTTTAAGCAAAAACTATAGAAAAATTAATAAAAGCCCAATTCATCAAACAGCTATGCATAGAATCCTTTTAATGAACATGATGCCTAATACTGTCGGAGATAGTATCTTAATTACTCCGTTGTTCAGGATAATAAAAAAAAATTATCCAAGAAGTTTTTTGGCAGTTACGGTATCCCCGAAATTAGCAGAGTTATATAAAAATAATAAGTACTTAGACAAAATCATAATTGTCGAGGGTTTAGATAAGATAAGTGAGCCCTTGTCAAAATTAAAAAAATTAGCAATATACCTCAAAATAATTTTAGATCTCACAAAAAAGATAAAGAAGTTAAATTTTGATGTCTGCTTTACTGTCCACCCCCTATTCTTTTTATTACCAGTCATACCATTTTTAGGAGGGATTAAAAATAGAATAGGATTCAAATTTAAAGGTTCGAATCTTAATTTCTTACTAACAAAAGAGATCAAATTTACTTATTGGTATGAAGACTTGAACAGACATTTTATAGAATCTTATCTTGACCTCTTAAGAGCATATGATATGCAAGTAAAAAGAGAGGATATTATTGAGGAAGTATTCGTAAGAAAGGAAACTACAAACAAAATAAAAAAGATTCTTCATAAAAAAGGAATCGGCTTAAAAAAAGGAATAATTTGTTTTGAAGCAGTATCAAAATTTGAGCAAAAAAACTGGGATTATCGAAGATATGGCGAACTGGCTAACTATTTAATTGAAAGAGGCTATGATGTACTTTTATTCGGAAGCCCTGCACAAAAGGATGCAAATGAAAGAATAAGGAAAATAACAAACTCGCGCGCATTTAATTTTGCTGGAGAATTCAAATTTGATGAAATCGCAGCTATCTTTAAGATGTCTAAACTATTTATCTCCCCTCCCTCAGGATTATCTCAATTAGCAGGAGCAGTTGGAACTGCTGTATTAGAAATACATGGGCCTTCAAATCCAAAACACAACATGCCTTTAGGAAAAAATAAGAGCTATGCAGTGATGTATAAAGATCTTCAAAGAGCTCCAGTAATAAATCTTAGCTATGATTCTCCGTTATGGAAAGAATACTATAACTCCATAACAGTAAAACAAGTAATAAAAAACATCAAGAAACATAAGCTAATATAATTTTAGAAGTGAGAGATTATTTATGTCCATAAATTGAAAACCCCATACTTTAGTATGGGGTGGTGGCTTAATCTACGGTTTTCAATTTTGGATCATCCTAAAAACAAAGGGCTGTCACAAACCGCACCTTTTAAGGTGTGGTGGCATTTGTTTTTTTGATTATTAATTCCTTTCTGTATAGTTTTATTAAAAAGTCTATTAAAATAATGTTTGGGGTTTGATAAAAAATTTTTTATTAATCTAAATATAAAAAAAATTAACCCTTGGGATAGCATTGTTTCAATAGCAATCTTATTTGCCATCTTGATAATCCACTTTTCATCATGCTCTAGACTAAATATTGGGCATGGCTTGTCACTTAACCAATAAGAATCATCAATAGCTCCTTTATCTTTAAGCAATTGATAAACTTCAGTTCCAGGATAAACCCAGAGGGGATTAACGTAAAAATAATCCATTTTTGCGATCCTATGAAGTTTCTTTGAAAATTCTATTGTTTCTTTAACTGTTTTTTCATCTTCACCAGGAAAACCAATCATCATTAACTTTACAGGTTTTATTTTCTTAAAATCTTTTAGTATATTGAATACATTAAGAATATCTTCTTGTGTAAACCCTTTATGTATTGATTCAAGCAGTTTGGGGCTCCCAGTTTCAATACCAAATAATGATTCAACAAAACCTGCTTTTTCCATCCAGCGATACATCTCTTTAGAAACAGGTTTTACTCTTCCCTGACAAGTAAATTTTAGTTTAATATTCCTATTTATTATCTCTTTGCAAATATCAATAACTCTTTGATTATCCAATGTAAATATATCATCTAAAAATTGGACTTTTTCAACCCAAGGATATTTTTTGTTAATGTATTCAATTTCGTCAACAACACTTTTTGCACTTCTTGGCCTCCAAACTTGCTTGCTTATGATATGTAAACAACAATAAGAACACCTATTCGGACATCCTCTACTTGAGAGAACTCTGACTATTTTTTTGTCCGGAGTCAGGAATGCATCATAATTTGGATAAGGCAGGTCATCAAGGTTAGTTCTTAATTTTCTCTGTTCAGTAATAATTAGTTTTCTATTTTTTATATAAGCAATTCCTTTTATTGATCTCATATTTTTATTTTTCATTAATGCCTCAACTACTTCCGGAAAGCTATCCTCTGCTTCACCAATGCAGATGACATCTATTGGAAAGTTTTTTAATAATTGCTCATACATCATAGTAGAATGCATTCCTCCAAGCACTATTTTTATTTTTGGATAAAGAGTTTTAATCATCTTTATTACCTTATAGGTAGATACTCTTGTCATAGACAAAACTGTTATCCCTACAATATCTGGTTTAAATCGTTTAATTTCTTTATCAATCTCTTTTAAACAATTTTCTTCAGTCCAAAAAGTATAGTCTGTTGTTCTGACTGTGTGGTCTTTTTGTGTTAATATCGAATCAAGATATAAAAGTCCAGTAGGATAAGGAACATCATTGGATTCGTTTTCTTCATTAACTTGCTCACCTAAACGATTCTGCTCTTCGGTTGAAGTTTCAAATAATAATAGTCTAGCCATTTTAAAGATATCAAGAAATAAAGTAAGTAGTATATAAATTTTTCTTAAGTGGATTCTGTGAAGTTAACGGGTGATGAATAACTAATCCTATTAAACCTTTGAACAATAGAAAGATAGAAAGTCTTTTATTAGTGCCAAAGTAGATGTCCAAAGAAAGTACATAGGTAAAAGAGCTTATGTAATTATTTTAAAAAAATAAACAAAGAGGAGATATGAAATGTCCATATTGCTTCTCTCTGCTAACTGTTGGAAAAGACTCTTATGATGGATTTTTTAAAGAAATTGAAAGTCTTGGTTGCAATGTTAATGAAGGGGTTGGTTTAGCAAGGCAACTTAAAGATTCAATGTTAAGAGCAGCTGAAACAGCAGGAAAAGAAGGTATTGTGCTTTACTTAGAAGGAGACAAAGAAAAATGGGTTAAAGAGAGGTTATCAGATTCATTAGAACAATATAATGCTCTTCCTACAAAACAAAGAGGTTTAACATTAATTGCAAGAGATAGAGAAAAAATGGCGACTTTTCCTTCTTGGCAAAGAGAGTGGGAAGGAAGATTCAATAAATCTGCAGCAGCAATACTTGGTCTTCCTGAGGCACCAGAGCCTTATGATTTTGTATATGGCCCAAAATTTATAATATCTGATTTAGCTCAAGAACTAAAAATATTTAGTGAAGCAGACTTAGATAGTATGAAATGGGAACCATTATTATCTCTTACAGGAAATGCTGCAAAACCTAGATTGCCTTTAAATTTCTTTTATACTGCATCTGAATGTCCTGAATCACAAAGACAGGAAAAAACGAAGAATATAGAATCCAACAATGCCAAAATAATTTTCTTGGTTTTTCTAGAGGTTTAGTGGAAAATAACTTTATTTAACTTTCTGGTCGTCATATCTCAATCCAAGCTTGTTCTTGAGAATTGTTTTAGCTTTTAATGATAAATAGCTATAATGCTTGCCTTTCAAGAGTAGAAGAGCTTTTTTTAAATAAACAAGATTTGAAGTCTTGCTTAGCTCATTTACTGTTTTAATTAAAAGAGGAGTTGGAATCTTGCTAAGATTAATTGCTCCTGCTTTAAGATTTCCTATTTCTGCCCATTCATCTAGTGTTTCTGGTTTCTTCATTAATCCTTGCTTAATTCCAAAATTATAAAGTTCTGTATTTGGATAAGGAGTGTAAATTTTTATATCAACTGCATCTGGCTTGTATTTTTTTACAAAAGCGACTGTTTCATTCATTTCTGATAAAGTCTCTGTTGGCAAACCAGTCATAAAACTTCCATCTACAAAGATATTATGTTTTCTGCATTGTTTTATTGCATTTATATTTTGTTCAAGTGTAACTTGCTTGTTTAAAAAATCCAAGACTCTCTGGCTTCCTGACTCAAAGCCAAACTGCATACTCCAGCAACCTGCTTTTTTTAAATCTTGCATAACTTTATCTTGCACTTGATCAACCCTTTGGAAAATGTGAAAAATAGCATTAAATTTTGAAAGAGCATCACATATTTGAGTTGTTCTCTTACTTAAATTTGCAAAATTATCATCTGCTATTGTAAATTCCCTTATATTATATTTTCCTAAAACATGAGTCATTGTGTCTATTATCTTTTTAGTGTCATAGAATCTTAATTGCCTTCCAAGATTATAACAAAAAGTGCATTTTCCAGGGCATCCGAGAGAAGTAAAGAAAGTTGCAATTGGATATTTTCTTACTTCTAATAAATCATAATTCGGAGAAGGAAGCTCATTTAGATTCATAAATGGACGCATTTGATTAAAATTTACATTCTTTATTTTTGATATTTGTTTGTCAATTTTCTTATTATTTGTTCCTTTTTTATCAATTATTGAAAGTATTTCTAATAATGTTTGCTCTCCTTCTCCCCGAACAACAAAATCTATAAAAGGAAAGTCTAATAGAGATTTTGGCTCTAGAGTTGCATGGGTGCCTCCTATAATTACTAAAGCAGAGGAATTTTTCTTAATTATCTCAACAACCTGCTTCATATCTTTAATCATAGGAGAAGTGTAACAAGTCATTCCAACAACATCTGGATTAAAATTTTTTAAAATTTTGATTAGCTTGTTATTGTCATAATAAAGGTTTCTATCTAAAATCTTAGCTTCGTGCCCTTTTTCTAAGATCAAAGAAGCTAGCTCAACTAAGGCAACAGGCATCCAAGGGAAATTATTACTGGGAGAGCTTGTATTGTAGTTTTGTTGTATAAACAATACTTTAGCCATGGTTGAATAGGCAGAACTTGTTTTAAATATTTAATTGTAGCAGAATATGCGTTTCAGATTAGGTTTAAATAGGTTGAATCAGAAAATATTAAATGGAGAGTTTAAAAGAAACAGCTGCTAAAAATTCTATCTGGGAATTTATAGCCAAGATTATAGAAAAAATAGGAGGTTTAGTTTTCACTATTATTCTGGCTAGACTGCTTCTTCCAGAAGGTTTTGGAGCTTATAGTTTAACTATGTCTGTAGCATTAATCTTCATAGGTTTTATTAATTATTCTATTAATGCTGCATTAATAAGGTATGTTTCAGATGCAATAGGAAAAAAGAATAAGAAACTTGCTTCTGCTTATTTTAAATATTTATTAAAGAAAAAAATAATTTTTACACTAGTTTCTTCTGTTATATTAATTATTCTTGCGTATCCTCTTGCCTTTTTTGTTTTTAAAAAACCTTTTTTATTTATTCCTTTTTTTGTAGCTGGGTTTTATGTTTTTGTTTTAGGAATAGAGGGAAGCTATGAAGCTTTATTTTATGTTT
>ERZ1292623.3396-Hain-H51-01um-R1-3396-length-13603-cov-13_pt3 | contig 10240 bp, 16 predicted proteins | sample MGYA00564398_ERZ1292623 | MGnify/ENA primary metagenome ERZ1292623 (study PRJEB36523, sample SAMEA6512633) | groundwater metagenome | collected 2019-01-07 | study: AquaDiva: Metagenomics assemblies of 32 groundwater samples
GCAAATTTTACCATTTTCAATTTATTTCTATTAGTTTAGAAGCAGATAAGAACTATATAAAAATGATTGTGATTTAACCTATAAAAAACTGTTAAAAAATGATGCTAGCTCGTCTTTGAAAAGGAAAACTGAAATTAAAATACCAACCAAAAAAAGAAGGAAAAAGACAAGTATGAAAACAATTGCAGCTCCTACGGGGCTTGGTTTCCCACCATACTTAGACACTTTCTGAATTGTTTGTTGTTGCTGTAAAGGAGGGTATTCCTCTTTTGGCTTTTCTTCTTCTTGAGAGTACCCTTGCTCTGAAACATCAAATTTTTGTTCAGTCCACCCACTTGATTTTGAAGATTCTGATTTAGGCGAAGATGTTTGTGGTTCTTTTACCTCTGATCTTTGAGTTGTTGACTTTTTAACTGGTATTGAGTTTGTTTGTGGGATTTGATGATTTTGAGACTTCTCTAATTGGTCTAATTCACTAGCAGCATCTTCAATATCTTTCTTGAGATAACCAGAATTGAAAAAACTTATCATAGCTTCTTGTAATGTTGATCCATGAGAAAGCGCGATTCTCAAGCCACCCCTTATGTCCTCTTTAGTCATGATAACTCAAGGTAAAATTAGTTTAAAAATTATTTCTAAAACTTCAAAACTTTTCCATTTGAAGACAGGTGGGAAGTTTCACCGAATTTGTATCCAAGTTCGGAGGAAAGTTCAATCATAGGAGTTTCCTGTTGTAAAGTTCCGTGAGCAGGAATTATGTGTTTTGGTTTTAAAATTTTAAGTAAATCACGAAGGTCTTCACGACTTGCGTGTCCTGAAACGTGAACATCTGTTTGAATTCTTACGCCTTTTTTTCTTAATTTTTTGTCCATTTTGTCACGAGCGTTGATATTTACGGGAGTTGGGATAACACTTGAAGAAAAGATAACATTGTCTCCTTCTCTTAATTTTAGAGGAGTTTCTTCTCTTGAAATTCTGTCAAGAATTGAACCAGGTTCTGCTTGATGTCCCGTGCAAACAAGAAGATACTTTCCCCTTTCTTTTTCTACTTTTTTAAGCATTGCATCAACTTGCTTTCGATATTTCATAATTATTATATTTTTTTGGAAGGGGCACATTCCAACTTTAATTGCGGCAGAAACATATTTGTTAAGACTTCTTCCGAGAAAAACTATTTTTCTGTTTGTTTTATTTCCGAAGTCAACTATGCTTTTTAATCTGGCTATGTGAGAAGAAAATGTAGTTACGATAAATGCCGAATTTTTATCTCTTACAGAAGACATTGCATCTTCCAACATATTCCTTGCAATTCTTTCACTAGGAGTTTTTCTTTCCGTTCCAGAATAAAGAGAATCAACGACGAGGACTTTTATCCCTTTGTTTCCTAATTCTTTTAATTTGTTGTATCTTGGAGCATCACCCATAACGGGAAAATTGTCAAGTTTGAAATCAAGAGCATAGAAGAACACTCCTTCTTTAGAATGAATTGCAATTAAAACACATTGTATTGTCGAGTGAGTAGTGTGTATAAATTCTGCACGAAGGTTTTCAGTCTTTCCTTTTATTATGTAAGAAGTGTCTGCATGAATTATTTTCCTTGGGTTTTTCAAGACTATCTTGTCATCTGCAAGAATTCCTTCAATGACAGCCATGGTAAAAGGTGTTGCGATAATTTCTGCATTAGGATATCTGTGTGCTATGTAAGGCAACGCACCAATATGGTCTAAGTGTGCGTGTCCTATTACAATCGCACGAACCTTGTCTGTCCAACCTAATCTGTCTAGAACTAAATCATCTGGGATTGCACCTATTCTTCTAAGTTTTGATTCTGTGTGAGCTCCGTGTTTCTGCCCCTCTTCTTCTTGAATGTCTATGATTGCCGGCAAGTAATATCCTGCGTCGAAAATTATAACGTCTTCTCCAAACTTTACTGCAGTCATATTCTTTCCGACTTCTTCAAACCCGCCGATTGTACATACTTCCATGGTAAGAACCTACGGTTTCTTCAGAAGCCTATCGGCTTCGCGATGCAAGTCCTCTTCTTGCATCTGGACCGTCAACTTCCCTTCAATATTTAATTCCATTTTAAAAGAATAAGGCAAGGCGGTTTAAAAATGTTAATTGATGAGAAGAAGAATAATCATTATAAGTAAGTGAGTACATTAATTAGTATGGCGGGCAGAACTTTACGTTCTACGACATTGTCAAGAAGAGAAATAAGATACATTGAGCAGTTTAATAGCAAGCCAATGGATTATTTGAGTGGGTATATCCAGTCTTATTACGAGAATAGAAATCCTTTGATAGCTTTTTTGGAAGATAGACTATGGCTTCCAGAACCTGTTGCCATAAGCTTAGCAAGAGCAGTTTATAGAAGAAGATTGCCCCCAAAATTAAGAGAATCTGGCATTGATGGATGTTATCTTAAACAATAATTTTTATAAAGAATAAAGAAAACCTTATTTCATGGGAACAAGAAGCGGGAGTTTTGAGCCCTCTGCTTTGGAAATTAGAGAAGCAGATTATAGAGTAAGATTTGAAAAAGAGTCTACGGATTTCTTGAGAGGATATGTTGCACATTACGAGTCTCAGAGAGGAAGAAATGGGGGCACAATAGATGATAGTTTTGAAACTGCACCTCTTGATGTGAGAATCGCAAGAGAAGTTTACAAAGAAAAGTGCACACCTAAACATAGAGAGTCTGATGAACCCTGAGCATGGAATTGTTGATTAAACAATAATATTATAAAATCTGTTTCTTTCTTTTTGTTATGAAGTCCCTTAAGCCAACGATGAGAGAGAAAAAGAGATATCTTCTTGTGAAGGGCAAAATTAGCGATGTTGAAAGGGCGATTTATGATGGGATTGGTGTTCTGGGCGTGTCAAAAATCGGGCTTGGAAGAGTAAAAACTTCAAAAGATTTCGCGGTTATTTCTGTAAATCGAGAGGCTTTAGATAGCGTTAGGGCGTGTTTTGCTATTTGGCCTGAAAAAATCGTTGTTGAAAGGGTTTCTGGGACTTTGAAGGGGCTGAGAAAGGCCTAAAAGCTTTCGTCCGAAAACTTTTTAAATCCCGGAATTTTCTATTTTTAGTCGAGATAATAAACAGAGAACTTAAATTATTACCTTCTCTAAACTTAAAATACAAAATGGACATGCCAATAGACATGCAGCATCAAGCAATGGGCTATGATAGAACTGCCACAATGTTTTCTCCTGAGGGACATCTACTTCAAGTTGAGTATGCAGAAAAAACTGTAAGGCTTGGAAGTGCAAGTATCGGAATGGCATGCAGTGATGGGGTTTTTATTCTTGCTGATAAAAGAATAAAAGACAAACTTATCGTCGAATCTTCTGCAAACAAAATTTATGAAATTGATTCACACATAATCTCAAGCGTTGCAGGAATTGTTTCTGATGCTAGAGTTTTGATTGAAAGGGCACAGTTAATTTCACAACAAAACAGAATAACGTACGATTCTCCAATAGAACCAGAACTCATAATCAAAGAAATTGCAAACATAAAACAACAGTTCACACAATATGGGGGAGCAAGGCCTTTTGGTGTTTCTCTTATGATTGCAGGACTTAAAGACAAGAAACCAGAACTTTTCACAAGCGATATAACTGGAAATTATTTTTCTTATCACGCAAATGCTATTGGAGAGAATGATGAAAAAATAAAAGAAAGACTTAGAGAAAAACATAGCCCTGAACTTAATGTAAAGAAAGGTGTGAAAATTGCATTAGATATATTCAAAGAAATTCAAGGTAAAAACTTTAACCTGGACCAGTTCGAACTTGCATACATCAAGGGCGAAGAAGGAAAAATCAAAAGAATTATTGGAGAAGGATTAAAGGATTTTGCTAAATGATTAATATGACTCAAACAACTGCGAGAATAAAACAACACGGAAAACATTTCGAGATTATTGTTGATCTTGACAAAGCATTAAAGTTCAAAAAAGGTGAGTCTTCTAATGTGGATTTTTTGGAAATTGACAGAATTTTTACAGATTCAAAGAAAGGATTTAAAGCTCCTGAGAAAGAAATTTTGGAAGCCTTTGGAACAGAAGATGTAAATGCTGTTGCAAGTAAAATAGTAAAAAGTGGAGAGATTCTTTTAACTCAAGAGTACAGAGAAGAGGCTAAGGATAACAGAATCAAACAAGTTGTTGATTTCTTGTCGAGAAATGCCGTTGATCCTAAAACTGGAAACCCCCATACTCCTCAAAGAATAACTAGCTGTCTTGAAGAAGCTCACATTAACATAAAAAATGTTCCAATAGAAAATCAGATTACCGAGATTATCGAACAGTTGAGTGTCGTTCTTCCAATAAAATTAGAAACAAAAAAAGTAAAAGTTACCATTCCGGCAATCCATACTGGTAAGGCATACGGGATACTAAACACTTATAAAGAAACAGAGAGCTGGTTGAATAACGGAGACCTGGAAGTAGTCGTAAGAATCCCTGCTGGACTTGTGATGGGCTTTTATGACAAACTGAATTCAGTAACTCACGGTTCGGCAATGACAGAGGAGATAAAAGAATAAAATGACAAAAGAAAAATCAGACAGAAAAGTAGTAATCCCTGGAGAAGTTATTTTCGAGGGAGAAGAGTACCTTCCTGGAGAAGGAACTGAGAAAAGAGAAAATAAGATTGTTGCAATTCGGTACGGACTTGCAGAAGAATCAAACGGTCTTGTTAAAGTAATCGCAGTATCAGGAGTTTATCAACCTAGAAGAGGAAACGTTGTTATAGGAAAAGTTGAGAATCTTACATTCTATGGCTGGCAAATAAATATTGACTCTGCCGAGGGAGCATTCCTTCCATTACAAGAGGTTCCCGGATTCGTCAGTAAAGAGGAACTAGCTGAAGTAATGGATATTGGGGACATGGTTGCTGCGAAAATAATTGGAGTAAGTGGAAGAGGAGTTGACTTAACGATAAAGTTGCGTGGTTTAGGTAGAATTGACGAAGGTTTGATTATAAAAGTAAATTCAAATAAAGTTCCAAGAGTAATTGGAAAAGAAGGTAGCATGATAAATATTATAAAAGAAGAATCTGGGTGTAATGTTACGGTTGGACAAAACGGATTGATTTGGATAAAGGGAGAAAAAATAGAAGAAGAATTGCTTGTGAAGAAAGCTATCGAATTCATAATTGAAAGATCATCTTCACATGGACTTACTGAAGAAGTAAAAGAATGGTTCGACAAAGAAAAAAAAGAGATGAAAAAATAAAATGACAAAAGAAAAATCAACAGCATTCAAAAGACCGGACGGAAGAAAAGTAGATGAAATGAGAAAGATGAGTGCAAAAGTTGGAATTGTACCAAATGCCGACGGAAGTGCAATGTTTTCTTTTGGAGACACAATTGCAATTGCGGCTGTTTATGGCCCAAGAAAAATGCATCCACAACATTCACAGAATCCAGAGAAGGGAACTTTAAGATGTAATTACAGTATGCTTAGTTTTTCTGTTTCAGACAGAATAAAGCCAGGACCAAGTAGAAGAGGTATGGAAATAAGTAAAATAACTGAATGGGCTTTAGAACCAGTTCTTATGCTTTACAAATATCCTAACATGGTAATAGATGTTCACATTAATATATTACAAGCAAACGCATCAACAAGATGTGCAGGAATAAACGCTGCTGCTCTTGCTCTTGCACACGCTGGAGTTCCAATGAGAGAAATGGTTTCAAGTGTCTCAATAGGAAAACTCGACAAACAATTAGTTGTTGACTTAAACAAAGATGAGGAAGACTGGGAAGAAGGAGAAGGTGCAACAGATATTCCTATAACTTTGACTCAAGATGGAATGTTAACACACTTACAGCTTGACGGAAAAATCACATCAAAAGAATTGAAAGAAGCAATTGAACTTGCAAAGAAAGCAACAAAAGACATTTATGAAGTTCAAAAAAAGGCGTTAAAAGATTCATTAAACGAAGAGGAAGACAAATAAAATGGAAACATCAAGATTAACAGCAGAAAGAATAAGAGAATATCTCGATCAGGGAAAGAGATTCGATGGTAGAAAGCCCGAAGATTTTCGAGAAATTACAATAGAAGGAAATGTATCAAATAAAGCAGAAGGTTCTGCAAGAGTTAAACTTGGAAAAACAGAAGTTATTGTGGGTGTGAAGATGGGCGTTGCTGCACCTTACCCAGATTCACCGAACAAAGGAAATTTAATGGTTACTTCAGAATTGCTTCCTTTGAGTTCACCAAGATATGAGAACGGGCCACCAAAATTCCCCGCAGTTGAACTTGGAAGACTTGTAGATAGAGCAATAAGAGAAAGCAAATTCGTAGACTTTGAAAAATTGTGTATAAAAGAAGGAGAAAAGGTTTGGTCTGTTTTCATAGACATTTATTCAATAAACGATGATGGAAACCTTATTGATGCTGCAACAATCGGAGCAGTAGCTGCATTAAAATGGGCCAAAATGCCAAAGTACGATGAAGAAACCGGAAAAGTCTTATATGACGAGCACACAACAAAAGGACTTCCACTTACAAAAGATATTCCTATTTGTATAACTCCTCACAAAATCGGAAACAAGATAATTGTTGACCCAACACAAGAAGAGGAAGATGTTAGCGAAGCAAAAATCACAATAGGAGCAAACGTTGAAGGAGTAATTTCTTCGATGCAAAAAGGAAGCCCTATTGAACTTAGTATTCAAGAGGTTCATGAAATGCTTGATTTAAGTGAAAAAGTAAGAAAGAAAGTTTTTTTAAAGATAGAAAAATTTTTATAATAAATGGTAAAACCTGAAGATTTCACAAAGTATGAAGCGGCAAGGATTCTTGGAGCTAGAGCTCTACAAATCGCAATGAATGCGCCACTTTTAATCAAGATGAGTAAAGAAGATTTGGAAAGAGTAAAATACGATGCTCTTAAGATAGCTGAAATTGAATTTGAATCTGGAGTTCTTCCTATTTCTGTCAAAAAACCTTTCCCAGGAAAGAGAGAAGAAAAACTGAGAAGAATAAAAGATAAGGTTAGTGACGAGAAAGTAGATGAAAGGAAATCTGAAGAAGAACAAGAGATTGCTAAGGAAGGAGAAATCATGGAACTTGTTAACCCCGAGGATGAAATGGATGAAGATATCGGTGGCGGGGACGAAGGCGAGCGAGAGTAAATTTTAATTCTAATTCATAATACTTAAAAGGAGTATTTATTTCGATGCATCATGGAATATAAGTTTTATTCTGTAAGGAAACAAAGAGATAGCTTAGAGATATCTTCTGACTTGATGATGAACGCTTTTGAGAGGCTAAGTGTAAATGAAGAAAATTATTATGTTGATGTTATAAGACCATCCGGCAGTATAGATACCTCTGGCGAGTCGACATGCCTTTTTTCGATATATGGAGGCGTTGTAACTTTTTATGTAAACAAACTCCGCCGCGACAGTGAGTTAAAAGTGTATCACCGAGAGAGGAAGGGTTTGGCAAAAATATTGAGAGAGATGGGTCTCCCAAATGAATGATTAGTTACAGTTCCATACAATAATACTTTTAAACAAAAGGTTGTAATAAATTTCATGGAAGAATACTATCATCTAAAGGCAAATGACTTTATTCCTTTGTGGGGAGCAATAAGATATCGAGATAATATGGAAGAAAAGTTGGAGACAAATCCTGAAGACCGAGGAAAAATATTGGGAAGGGCTGCTCTTTTAGCTTTGTATAACTACGCTGTTTTTGCAGGAACATTAGTGGCTTGTAGCAAAGGACTTGAGGGAATTTTGAAGTAAATTTCTTAAAAAAATATATAAAGTAATTTAGGCTTTTCTGTTAATGGTTGTGATAAGCAGTGTTTCCGCGAAGCACATTCTTGATTCTCGAGGAGAGAAAACAATTCTTGTTTCTGTAAAAACTAACGCTGGAACTTTTTCTGCTAGCGCACCTAACGGCAAGTCAACGGGAAAGTACGAGGCAAACCCGTACAAGAACAGTCTTGAGAAAGACATTGAAACATTAAAAAAATTCAAAGACTACTTTTCTGACGAGGCTTTAGACAGCTTCAACGACTTAAGAAGAATTGAAGATATTGTCGAAGGACATGTTGGAGCGAACTCCTTGTTCGCATTGGAATCTGCAATACTGAAAGCGATTGCGAAAGAAAGAAAGGAAGAAGTTTGGCAGCTAATAAATCCAAATGCAAAGAATTTTCCTAGACTGGTCGGGAACTGTGTTGAGGGAGGAAAACATTCTAAAGGTGTAAACGGGAAGAAACCTGATTTTCAAGAATTTCTTTTTGTTCCTAAAACAAAAACGGTTAAAGAAGCATTTGAGTTAAATAAAAAACTAAGAGAAAAAGTAGGCGTAGAAATTAAGAAGATTGATGAAAATTTTAAAGGCGGGAATACTGATGAAAAGGGCTGGACAACTTCTCTAAATGAAAAGGAAGTTTTTGAAATATTGAAGAATGAGGGAACCCCTTTTGGAACAGACGTTGCTGCCTCAAGTTTTTTCAAGAGAAAAAAGTATCATTATCAGAATCCGATGCTAGATAGGACAAAAGATGAACAATCTTTTTATATGTCAAGTTTGGTAAAGAATTTTAATTTATTTTATATGGAGGACCCTTTTGAAGAAGAAGACTTCGCAAGCTTCACAGCTTTGTTAAAAAAATACCCTAACACGCTAATTGTGGGGGATGATTTAACTGTTACAAACATAAAACGGTTGGAAAAGGCAATTGAGATGAAAAGCATAAATGCGATAATCGTTAAACCGAATCAAAATGGTTCACTAATCCAAGTTAAGAGTATATGCGAACTTGCAAAGAAAAAGAACATAAAAATTGTCTTTTCACACCGAAGCGGGGAAACTGAAGAAAATATCTTAGCAGATCTTGCCTTTGGCTTTCAAGCAGATTTCTTTAAGTGTGGGATAACGGGAAAAGAGAGAGAATCAAAGATAAAGCGTTTAATTGAGATTGAGAAGAAGCTGAAGTAAACGCCTTCTTTCACAAGTTTTAAATAGAGATTTCTTTCAATAGCAGCATGACAGAATTCATAAAAAAAAGCGATTTAGAAACTGTTTTATCTGGGGCAGCAGCTCTTCAAACAAGAGAAGTGAACGCAAGAGCAATACAAGAACTTAGAGGAATTGCTGAAGGTGATAATGTCGAATTTCCTGTAGAAGTAGTTTATGAACTTGCAGATACTCTCTTAATTCCTAGAGAATACGTTAAAAAGTATCTTGATATAAAGTCTCCTTCAAGAGAAAGGCAAAGACAAACAGTTATAGAATTAGGGGCGACTGTAGTTTCCAGTGTTCATACAGACATCATGAATGTTTATTCAGGAGAGATATTACAACAATTGACGGAATCTTTTCCTTTAGATAAGTTTTGGGCGGAATTAAACCAGCCCCACCTAGGAGATGTAGGTTTCAAGAGACGGAGGGGTGAAGAAGTAGAAAGGTGGTTTAGTAGAAGAAAAAAGATTGTTTATAACAGTTATGATTTAGTAATGGAGATAAAAACAGGTTCAGGAGAAGGTAAACTTGGAGTGTCGGTAAATATACACCGGGCAGATGTGGCTGAAGCATGTAGAGAAAAATTGGTTGAGATAAAAAATAGGCTTGGAAAATTCTTAGGAGAATACAGCGTTCATTGCAGTTATTTTGAAGATTCACCAATCAAAGGCATTTAAAAAGAATAATTCTTTGTGAATTCTTAGAATTTAAATAAAACGCACTTTAGCAATAGAAAAGAAACTGAAATAATTTATCTTTAATTTTTTAAATTACTATCCACGAATTCCTCAACTAATTTCTTTATTTTATCTCTAGTTTGTTCGTGGAAATCAATTGTTTGTTCGTCAGGGTCAGTTATATTCCAATAAATAACTTTTTCGTTATCTCTTAAAAATTCTGGAATAATTTCTGGCTTGACTATTACAATTATCTTATCTGCATATTCAACCATTTCAGGAGTCAGCCTTTTGATAAAATTATTAGAGATATCTATACCTACTCTTTTCATAGTCTCAATAACATGTTTTGAGGACGCTCGATCTTTAAGCAACATACCGTTTAAATCTGTCCCATCACTGCCCATCGCTTCAATACCTGCTGACTGAGCAGAATGTTTTCCATTCGTCAGTTTATTAAAAAAGGCTTCGGCCATCTGGCTTCTAGCGACATTGCCCCTACAAACAAAGAGTACTTTCATATGAAAAGTTCAGTCTAAGAGTATATAAATCTTAATAG
>ERZ1292623.5378-Hain-H51-01um-R1-5378-length-10240-cov-7_pt1 | contig 10240 bp, 10 predicted proteins | sample MGYA00564398_ERZ1292623 | MGnify/ENA primary metagenome ERZ1292623 (study PRJEB36523, sample SAMEA6512633) | groundwater metagenome | collected 2019-01-07 | study: AquaDiva: Metagenomics assemblies of 32 groundwater samples
TACACGCGCAGGTACTCGCAGGGAAAATTAAAATGGCTGCCGTCGTCGAACGCGATTTCGAGCATGCGCGACTTTTGATGCAGCTTGATGTCCGTGGGTCTGACCTTGTTGGTTCGCATGGCAACTCGATTTTGGTGAATCACGCCGTCGCGGATTCGAGGACCGGCGTGGGTCCAGTCCCCTCCGGCGGCGCGCGCCGGTGGAAATCAGCGACGAAACCGCCATGGTAACCAAAATGTCATATTTATGGTATGAAATGGCGGCCGCTTAAACCGATCCTCCATGTGGGTTTGCACCATGCCCGGCAAAATCCTGGTTGTCGACGACGAAGCCGCTATCCGGCAAATGGTCTGTCTGGCGCTGACCCAGTCTGGCTATCAGTGCGTGGAAGCCGCTGACGTGGCCGAGGCCCAAGCGCGCCTGCGCGAAGCGCCGCCGGACCTGATCCTGCTCGACTGGATGCTGCCGGGCGTGAGCGGCGTGGACTACGCCCGCCGGCTGCGGGCCGACAAGCTCACGCGCGACATCCCGGTCATTCTGGTCACCGCGCGCACCGAGGAGGAAGACAAGGTGCGCGGACTCGACAGCGGCGCCGACGACTACATCACCAAACCGTTCTCCACGCGCGAGCTGCTGGCGCGTATCAAGGCGCTGCTGCGCCGCACGGCGCCGCTCGCCGCCGAGCTGGCGGTCGAGGCCGACGGCCTGGCGCTCGACCCGGCGACGCGCCGCGTGACAGCGCGCGGCAAGCGCCTCAATCTCGGGCCAACGGAGTTCCGCCTGTTACACTTCCTCATGACCCACCCGGAGCGCGTGCACTCGCGCGAGCGCCTGCTGAACGACGTCTGGGGCGATAACGTGTACGTCGAGGAGCGCACCGTGGACGTGCACATCCGCCGCCTGCGCAAGGCGCTGGTGGACTCCGGTCACGACCGCCTGATCCAGACCGTGCGCGGGTCGGGCTACCGTTTCTCGGCGGGACAGGACTGACCCATGCCACCGGGCTTGTGGCGCGAAATCTGGATTCTGGCGCTGATTGCGCTCGGCAGTCTGCTGCTCGGCGCCGTCACCGGCCGCTACTTCATCGTCGCCGCCATCGGCTTCGGCCTCTACATCGCCGCCCACCTGCGCCAGCTGGCGCGGATGTACCGCTGGCTGCTGCACATCCGCGACGCGGAGATGCCCGAGGCCGAGGGGTTGTGGGGCGAGGTGTTCAACGAAGTTCGCAAACTCCAGAAGCAGGCGCTGCGCCGCGCGGACCGACTCACCGACATGCTCGGGCGTTTCCAAAACGCCGCCGCCGCCATGCCCGACGCCGTGGTGATCGTGACTGGCGACAACGACATCGAGTGGGCCAATCCGTCGGCCGAGAACCTGCTCGGCATCCACTTCCCGCGCGACACCGGCCTGCGGCTGTTCAACCTGCTGCGCGATCCAAATTTCACCGACTACTTCGCGCGCGGCGAGTTTTCCGAACCGCTCGAACAACCGTCGCCGGCGAACCCGGAAATCTCGCTCTCGCTTCAGGTCATCCCCTTCGGCAGTCGGCGAAGGCTCATCATTGCGCGCGACACCACGCGGCTGCTGCGCCTGGAACAGATGCGCCGCACCTTCGTCGCCAACGTCTCGCACGAACTGCGCACGCCGCTCACGGTGCTCGTCGGCTTCGTCGAGACACTGCGCGACACACAGGCCCTGGCACCCGCGGAATTGCACAAGCACCTCGCAACCATGCACGAACAAGCGGCGCGCATGCAGCGCCTGGTGGACGATCTGCTCACACTTTCGCGCCTCGAGACCGCGCCGCCGCCGCGCGCCGAAGAAACCGTGGACGTGGCGACGCTGCTCACCAGTCTCAAGGAACAGGCCGAGATGCTGAGTGGTAAACAGCATACGATCACGCTCGAAGCCGACGCTGACCTTAAGTTGCGTGGCAGTCGTGAGGAGATTCTGAGTGCGTTCTCCAACCTTATTAATAACGCCGTGCGCTACACGCCCGCGGGTGGAACCATCCGCCTCCACTGGCGTGCCGACAACGGCGGTGCCAGGTTTTCCGCGACCGACACCGGCGACGGCATTCCCGCCGAGCATGTCCCGCACCTGACGGAGCGGTTCTATCGCGTGGACACGGCGCGTTCGCGCGCCTCGGGCGGCACCGGCCTGGGGCTGTCCATCGTCAAGCACGTGCTGCTGCGCCATCAGGCGCGGCTCGCCATCGAAAGCACGCTCGGGCACGGCAGTACGTTCACCTGCGTCTTTCCAGCCTCGCGCATTGTGCGCGAAACCCAGTAATTTCTTCACCCCCGCTGTTTGTAATCCTGGTCATGCATTATTCGGCCGCTTTCACGGCCGTTTTCATTTTCACGCAACCGTCATGTGGCCGTCATCGGCTTGTCATGCAAGGCCCGCATCGTGCGCTGCCCGCACCGGACATTGCCGATATGAAGCACTTTGCCCTCAGCGTGCCGCCGCATTCGGTCACTACCGCCAGCCTGCTGCTCAAGGTTCCAGCGTTGCCGCCGGCGCTGCCGGTGAGCGAGGTCTTCAAGCTGTTCGCGGACAACCCGGAACTGATCGCCCTGCCGGTGGCGGCCGACGGCATCGCCCTGGGGATCGTGCACCGTAAGCAGATGCTCGAGAACTTCGCCCGACCGTATGCCCGCGAGCTGTTCGCCAGAAAACCGATCTCCGCGTTCATGGACACGACACCGTTGATCGTCGATCTTCATACCGATCTCGATGATCTGTCGCGCACCATCATGGAGTCCGGCATGCGTTACATGCACGAGGGCTTCATCGTCACCGACCAGGGACGGTATGCCGGCGTGGGCACGGGCTACGATCTGCTGAAGACGATCACCGAGCGCACGCAGGCCAACCTGTACCGCCTGGCGCATTCCGACGCCCTCACCGGCTTGCCCAACCGGCTGCTGTTCATGGATCGCCTGCACCAGACGATCGCCCAGGCACACCGCAACGAACGGCTGGTTGCGGTCATGTTCCTCGACCTCGATCGGTTCAAAACCATCAACGACAGCCTTGGGCATGCCATCGGCGATCTGCTTCTGCGGGGCGTAGCCGAACGGCTGGCGCGCTGTATTCGCGAGGACGATACCGTGGCGCGGCTGGGTGGCGATGAGTTCACCGTGCTGTTGCCGGAGATCCGCTACATCCAGGACGCCGCCACGGTCGCGCAGAAAATCCTCGATTCCCTGGCGCAGCCGTTCAACCTCGGCGGGCACGAAGTTTTCATCGGCGCCAGTATCGGTATCGCGCTCTACCCCTTCGACGAGCAACTGGACATCCTGCTGCGCAACGCCGATATCGCCATGTACCACGCGAAGGAACGCAGCGGGAACAGCTACCTGTTCTACGCGACGGAGATGAACACCGCCAACCCGATGCGTCTATCGCTGGAAGGCGCGCTGCGCCGGGCGCTCGACCGCAACGAGTTCGTCCTCCATTATCAGCCGCAGCTCGATCTCGCGAGCGGCCGGATCGTCGGCGCCGAGGCGCTGCTGCGCTGGCGCCACCCCGAACTGGGGCTGATCGCACCGATGGAGTTCATTCCCTTGGCGGAGGAGACCGGACTGATCATTCCGATCGGCGAATGGGCGCTGCGGGCTGCCTGCGACCAGAGCCGGGCATGGCAGTCAGCCGGTCACCCGCCGATCCGTATGGCGGTGAATCTGTCGGCGCGACAATTCCATCAGGCGGAGCTGGTAAAGACGGTTACCCGGGCGCTCGACAACAGCGGGCTTGATCCGCGCTATCTCGACCTGGAACTGACCGAAGGCAGCCTGATGCAGAACACGCAAACCACCACCGCGCTGCTGAATGCACTGAACGCCATGGGGATACAATTCTCGGTGGACGACTTCGGCACCGGCTACTCCAGCCTGAGCTACCTCAAGCGGTTCCCGATCGACACGCTGAAAATCGACCGCTCGTTCGTCCGCGACATCACCACCGACCCGGACGATGCCGCCATCGTCACCGCCATCATCGCCATGGCCCACAGCCTCGGGATCCGGACCATCGCCGAAGGCGTGGAGACCAAGGAGCAATTGCAATTCCTGTGCAAGCACCGATGCGACGAAGTCCAGGGTTATCTCGTCAGCGCGCCGGTCCCGGCGGCGGAATTCGCCAAGCTTTTCGCCGACCCCTGGCAGCTGTGCGGCGCGGCATGCGAGCATCTGCGCCGAAACTGTCGCGCCGCCACCGGACTATTGCCGGCGCCGGTGAATTGACTCCGACCACGCAGGTTTCATAAATCTGTCATATGCAGAATACATAGTCGTTAGCCTGTTTCCACAAAACATGCGTGCGCCGTTCGCTGCCACCGGCCGCGCGCACGCCGCGCCCGGGAGGGCGAACCATGCCGCAACGCAAGAGTCGTATTCTTTTCCTGTGCACCGGCAACTCGTGCCGCTCGCAGATGGCCGAGGGCTGGGCGAATCATCTGGGCAGTGAGTGGCTGGAGGCACGCTCGGCCGGCATCGAGGCGCACGGCAAGAACCCGCGCGCGATCCGCGTGATGGCCGAGGCCGGCGTGGATATTTCGACCCAGGAATCGACGCGCGTCACCGACGACATGATCCGCCGCGCCGACGTGGTGGTCACGGTGTGCGGGCATGCCGACGAGCACTGTCCGGTGCTCCCGCCCGACGTGAAGAAGCTGCACTGGCCGCTCAGCGATCCGGCCAAGGCCACAGGCACGGAAGACGAGATCACGACGGTGTTTCGCGCCACGCGCGACGAAGTGCGGCAACGGGTGGAGACGCTGCTGCAGCAGATTATCAGAGGGCATTGATTCCGGACTGTCATGAACCGGTCACGTCGGCGTCATCAATCTGTCATACGCCGCTGGGATAGTAGCCACGTTTCAATCACCCCTACCCTAAACTAATTTGGAGGTCACGTTAATGAACCTGAAACGCAGAATGACCGTGCTCGGCGTGGCCGTAGCAATGACGGGCGCCCTGGGCGGCCTGTCCATGTCAGCCCACGCGGCGGATACGATTATCAAGGTAGATGGATCGAGCACCGTGTTCCCGATCACCGAAGCGGTGGCCGAAGAGTTCCAGAAAACCAAGAAAGACATCAAGGTAACCGTGGGCGTGTCCGGCACCGGCGGTGGCTTCAAGAAATTCTGCCGCGGCGAGACCGACATCTCCGACGCCTCGCGTCCGATCACGAAGAAGGAAATGGACGTGTGCAAGGAAGCCGGTATCAGGTACGTGGAACTGCCGGTGGCGTTTGACGCCCTGACCGTGGTCGTGAACCCCAAGAACACCTGGCTCAACAGCGCTACGGTTGAGGAACTCAAGAAGATGTGGGAGCCGGATGCCCAGGGCAAGATCATGAAGTGGAGCGACGTGAATCCGAAGTGGCCAAACGAGAAGCTCGCGCTGTTCGGACCCGGCGCCGACTCGGGCACGTTCGACTACTTCACCGACGCCATCAACGGCAAGGAAAAGGCCTCGCGCGGCGACTTCACCGCGAGCGAGGACGACAACACCCTGGTGCAGGGCGTGTCGCGTAACAAGTACGCCATCGGCTATTTCGGCCTGGCCTATTACGTCGAAAACAAGGACAAACTGAAGGCGGTAAAAATCATCAATAAGGGTGCCGCCAATGCCGTTTCGCCCTCGCTCGACACCGTGATGGACGGCACCTACCAGCCGCTGGCGCGCCCGATCTTCATCTACGTGGCCGAGAAGTCGTTGGCCAAGCCCGAGGTCAAGCAGTTCGTGAACTTCTACCTGAAGCACGCGCCGAAACTGGTCAAGGAAGTGGGCTATGTGCCGCTCGCCAAGGCGCACTACGCTCAGGCACTCAAGAACTTCAACGGCAAGAAACTCGGCACCGGCTTCGGCGGCAAGAACGAAGTCGGCATACGCGTAGAGGCTCTGCTGAAACGGGAAGCCCATTTATAATTTGTAAGAATGGCAGTTTCTGTATCGCGGTCCGAAAGGGCGCCTGCAAGGCGCCCTTTCTTTTTTGGTTATCTTGGGCTGTCACAGAACTGTCATATTCCGTTGTTAGCGTGGGTCTGTCCCGGACCCGAACCATGCCTGCTACCGCCCCCGCCCTCCGACCGACCACGCATGCGCGAATGCGCCATGTGCGCGAGCGGGCGATCGAAACCCTGCTGTTCCTGGCGGCGTTTTCCTCGGTCGCGATCACGCTTGGTATTGTCGGCGTGCTGGTCGTCGAGTCGGCAGCGTTCTTCGAGCACGTGCCACTGTGGTTGTTTCTCACCGACACGCAATGGACGCCGCTGTTCGACGACGCCCACTACGGCATCCTGTCGCTGCTCGCCGGCACGCTCGTGACCACGATGATCGCGCTCGTGGTCGCCATTCCGGTCGGCACGGTCACGGCTATTTACCTCAGCGAATACGCCACACACCGTACGCGCGAAATCGTCAAACCGGTTCTCGAATTACTCTCTGCGGTGCCGACGGTGGTGTACGGCTACTTCGCGCTGCTGTTCGTGACGCCGCTGTTACAAAAAATCCTGCCCGAGCTACCTGGCTTCAATATGCTGTCCGCCGGCCTCGTCATCGGCATCATGATCATCCCGTATGTCAGCTCCGTGAGCGAGGACGCGATCCGCGCCGTGCCGATGCACATCCGCGAGGGTTCCTACGCCATGGGCGCCACGCGCCTGCAAACAAGCCTGCGCGTGGTGGTGCCGTCGGCGTTCTCCGGCATCGCCGCGGCCTACATCCTCGGCATCTCGCGCGCCATCGGCGAGACCATGGTGGTCGCGATCGCCGCCGGCATGCAGCCGAACCTGACCTGGAACCCGCTGGAGCCGGCCGCGACCATCACCGCCTACATCGTGCAGGTGTCGCTCGGCGATCTGCCGCACGGCACCGTCGGCTACCAGACCATCTTCGCCGCCGGCCTGACGCTGCTGCTCATCACGCTGGTGTTCAACGTCGCCGGCTACCTGCTGCGCAAGCGCTTCCGCGAGGTCTATTAAATAATATGTCAGGACGAATGAGCGGAGCGAGTAGGGATGCATTAATGTCAGGACGAACGAATCTTGTGGACTTTGTTCCGACAAAGACATGATCGGGCTTCATTAACCCATGCAAGACATCAAATCCATCATCGCCCGGCACAAGGCCCTGGACGGCGCGTTCGCCGTGGTCGGGCTGCTAGCACTGATGGTCGGGCTCGTGACGCTGCTCGCACTCATTATTGACCTGGCGATGGACGGCGTGCCGCGCCTGTCGTGGACGTTCTTCGCCTCGTTTCCGTCGCGCTTCCCGGAACAGGCCGGCATTCTCGCCGCCTGGGTCGGCACCACGCTGGTGATGATCGTAACCGCCGCCACCGCGGTACCGCTCGGTGTCGCCGCCGGCATTTACCTCGAGGAGTACGCACCCAGGAACTGGACGACCGCGCTCATCGAAATCAACATCGCCAATCTCGCGGCCGTGCCCTCGATCGTCTACGGCCTGATGGCCCTGGGCCTGTTCGTGTACCAGTTCGGCCTCGGCCAGAGCATCCTCACCGCCGGCCTCACGCTCGCGCTCCTGGTCCTGCCCATGGTCATCATCGCCACGCGCGAGGCGGTGCGCGCCATCCCCAGCAGCATCCGCGAGGCGGCCTACGCGCTTGGTGCCACCAAGTGGCAGATGGTGTGGAGCCACGTGCTGCCCTACTCCACGGGCGGCATTCTCACGGGCGTGATCATCGCGCTGTCGCGCGCCATCGGCGAGTCCGCGCCGCTGATCACCATCGGCGCGCTCAGCTTCATCGCGTTCCTGCCGGCGGCGCCGGTCAGCGCCGAGGCGCCATTCGTGTCGTTCCAGTGGCTGTTGGACCCGTTCACGGTGATGCCAATCCAGATGTTCAACTGGGTATCGCGTCCGCAGGAGGCGTTCCACGTCAACGCCGCCGCCGCCGGCCTGGTGCTGCTCGGCATGACGCTGGTGATGAACGGGCTCGCGATCTGGATCCGCTACCGTTTCCGCAAGCGCATCAAGTGGTAAAGGAAATTCCATGAACCTCGACAACCCGACCGCCCCACACACCGCGCCGGACGCCGCCCAACCCGGCCTCAAGGCGCGCGTGCGCGACCTGAACTTCCATTACGGCAGCACGCACGCGCTCAAGAATGTCAATCTCGACATCGCCGAGAAACGCGTGACCGCGCTCATCGGCCCGTCGGGCTGCGGCAAGACCACCTACCTGCGCTGCTTCAACCGCATGCACGACCTCTATGCCGGCAACCGCTATCAGGGCGAGATCCTGCTGTACCCGGATGCAATGAACATCATCGGACCGAAGGTTGACCCGATCGAGGTGCGCATGCGCATCTCGATGGTGTTTCAGAAGCCGAACCCGTTCCCCAAGTCGATTTACGAGAACGTCGCCTACGGCCTGCGCGTGCGCGGCGTCACCCGGCGCAGTCTGATTGACGAGAAGGTCGAGCAGGCGCTGCAATGGGCGGCGTTGTGGGACGAGGTCAAGGACCGGCTGCACGATCTCGCCTTCAACCTCTCCGGCGGCCAGCAGCAGCGCCTGTGCATCGCGCGCGCGCTCGCCACCGACCCCGAGATCCTGCTGTTCGACGAACCGACCTCGGCGCTCGACCCGATCGCCACCGCGCGCATCGAGGAACTGGTGCACGGACTCAAGGAACGCGTCACCATCATCATCGTTACCCACAACATGCAGCAGGCGGCGCGCGTTTCGGACTATACTGCCTTCATGTATCTGGGCGAGGTGGTGGAATTCGGCAACACCAATACCATCTTTACCAACCCGTCGAAGAAACAGACGGAAGACTACATCACCGGCCGTTACGGCTAGGCCGCGGAGACCACACACCATGGAACCGATTCACACCCACATCTCGCGTCAGTACAACACCGAACTCGAGGAAATCCGCTCGCGCGTGCTGCAGATGGGCGGGCTTGTCGAACAGCAGATCGAGCAGGCCCTCAACGCCCTGGTCAAAGGCGACGCCGCGCTTGGCGACACCGTGATCGGGGACGACACCAAGGTCAATCAGCTCGAAGTCACTATCGACGAGGAGTGCAACCAGATCATCGCCCGGCGTCAGCCGGCGGCGGGCGATCTGCGACTGGTGGTCGCGGTCATCAAGACCATCACCGACCTCGAGCGCGTCGGCGACGAGGCCGAAAAGATCGCGCGCATGGCGGTGCGCCTCGCCGGCGAGGAACGCCCCAAGAACAACTACGCCGAAATCCAGGTGCTGGGACTGCACGTGCGCCAGATGGTGCACGACGCGCTGGATGCGTTCGCGCGCGTGGACATCGAGGCGGCGCTGCGCGTGGCGCGCGAGGACCAGAAGGTGGACCAGCAATATGAGGCGGTCATGCGCCAGATGATTACCTTCATGATGGAGGATCCGCGTACGATCTCGCGCATGCTCAACGTCATCTGGGCGGCGCGCGCGCTCGAGCGCATCGGCGACCACGCGCGCAATATCTGCGAATACATCATTTACCTCGTAAAAGGCAAGGACGTGCGCCACACCAGTCTTGACCAGGTCGAACGCGAAATCCTCGGGCGCAAGTAGCCGCCGGCTCCCGAGGCGCCAGCTCTTTCGGAGACGGCGGCAGTAGCGCCCAAGGTAAACGTTGTTCATTCCGGCGGCCTGCGCCCATTGCCGAAAGCGCGTTCGCCTCGGGCACTGGGCGCTACCGCCGGCTCCCGAGGCGCTAGCTCTTTCGGCTTCTCTTGAAATCGCCGTCCAGGCCCCCACCTAACGGCTTTCCCAAATTTCCAACGAATACAGGTGCGGCATGGCGACGGTTGACGTTACACAGGAAAACTTCGAACAGGTTGTGAGCGGTCACGATATCGTGATTGTCGATTTCTGGGCGCCGTGGTGTGGCCCGTGTCGTGGCTTCGCGCCGGTTTACGAAGCGGCGTCGGAGAAATATCCGGACGTGGTGTTCGCCAAGGTCGACACCGAGGCACAGCAGGCGCTCGCCGGCATGTTCCAAATCCGTTCGATACCGACGCTCATGGTGTTTCGCCAGAAGATCATTGTTTTCGCCCAGCCCGGCGCGTTGCCAGCGGCCGCGCTCGACAAGATCGTGAACAGCGTGAAGGGTCTGGACATGGAACAGGTACGGCGCGAAATCGCGCAGCAGGAACCGGTGCCGGCAAGCGGGTGACGCCCGCGATGCATTCAATCGCGCCGCAGGCGGTCGGAGGTAGCGATCGGCGTCGGGAATCGCCGCAC
>ERZ1292623.5379-Hain-H51-01um-R1-5379-length-10240-cov-4_pt1 | contig 10240 bp, 10 predicted proteins | sample MGYA00564398_ERZ1292623 | MGnify/ENA primary metagenome ERZ1292623 (study PRJEB36523, sample SAMEA6512633) | groundwater metagenome | collected 2019-01-07 | study: AquaDiva: Metagenomics assemblies of 32 groundwater samples
TAATTAATTACAAAAAATCTGGAAGCTTTTTAGAGCAAACATCCACTGGGACCATTACATCACAAATACAAGGAATTGGACAAGGTGGCCAACAACAAGGAGCTGTATGCGGAAATAATGTCAGAGAAACTGGCGAAGACTGCGACGGCTATGATTTAGGTGGATTAAGCTGTGCTTCACTTGGATATATCAATGGAACACTTAGCTGTAATGGAAGTTGTACATATAATCCAAACTTATGCAATAATCAAACAGGAGCGGGTGAAGGGAACCAGATAAATTTAACTTCTGAGATTTGTAGTGATGGAATAGATAATAACAATAATATTGCTATTGACGACGACGAAGATGACTGCTATACTTTAGGATTAATTTATTATGTTTCAAATGCTGGCAATGATGTTTGGAGCGGAAAAGCGCCGACGTGGAACGGAAGCGATGGGCCAAAGCAAAATATTCCAGCCGCGCAGGCACTTATAACTGCTCTCCCTGCGGGAGGAAAGATTTTGTTTAAGAGAGGAGATACATGGGCAATTTCAACCTTTTTTGGCTTCTCAAATGGGAATGGTGTTGCAAATAACCCGGTCACTGTGGGGGCATATGGAACAGGAAATAGACCCATTTTTAACACCAATGGCGGCTTAGTTATTGGATCTCCTAATCCGACGCAATATTTTGTTTTAGACGGGCTTAATCTAGTTGGAACTGGAATGTCTGTTTCCACTTCTACAGGCTTATTTTTGTGGCATTCAAGCTCTTTACCTCATCACGTTACTATTACCGATATTGCAGTAGAGGGTTATCAAACAGGAATTGTTAATTATGCGAATAACTTTTTGCTCGAAGATTCGATTATACGCAACAATCGTCATATGGGAATATTTACACAAGGTATTGATGTCACTATTAGAGATAACTTATTTGAACATAATTCAGAAAGAGTTGAGCCTCCTAATTTTTTCATACATACGTTTTATGTTTCCCAAGTTCAGAATGGCTTGATAGAAGGAAATACTATTAGAGATACTGTAGATGGGATCAAACTTAGAAGAGGAAATAATGTTACTGTTAGAAATAATACTATTCATGACTCTGATGTTGCCGGCATTCATGGAGGAGGAGACAGTGATGGGCCTGCAAGCAATCACGTTTTTGAGAGGAATTTAATATATGATGTTCGTGATTGCATTACTGTTCAAGGGGAATCTGGAACAGGAGGGGCAATTAATTTTATTATTAGAAATAATATCTGCCATTCTAAAAAAAGCGGAGCTGTTAGTGGTGGGAATTATCCTGGAATGATAAATGTTGCTGGCAGTGCTGTTGTAAACGGATTATATATTTACAATAATATTTTGTATAATATTGGGATAGATAATGGCATTGCTATATCCTATAGCTCTGCGCCGCAGAATTTAGAATTAAGAAATAATATCATTCATAAAGATGATGCTGGTGGGAGTTCAAAAGCTTTAATTGCAACTGGTTTGCAAGGCATAACATTATCAAATAATTTATATTTTCTTACTAATGGCGTACCACTTATACAAAGCGGTTCTACAACTTACGCAAGTCTTGCTGCATTCGCAGCGGCATTTCCTGGCCAGGAAAGTGGGAGTTTGGAAGCTGATCCTTCATGGATAAGCCCGCCAAGCAACTTCCATTTACAATCTGGAAGTCCTGCGATTGATGCAGGTTTTAACGTTGGATTAACCGTGCCAAATGATTTTGATGGTGTGAGCAGGCCTCAAGGAGCTGGCTACGACATTGGACCTTATGAGCCTTGATTTTTTTGGGCATTTATGTTTTTGATGAAGATTAGTAAGATATTTAATATGTTATTTTAATAGATGAACATGAAAGTTGAAGAAAAAGTAAGGAGCTTTTTGCAGAAGATAAAAAAAGATAATAAAAAAATAAATGCTTTTCTTGAGGTGCGCGGTGAAAAAGAGTTGCTTGACGAGGCGCGACGGTTGGATGCCAAATCTCCAGGACAGCGTGGGCGGCTTCATGGGCGAATTATTGGTGTAAAGAGTAATATTAATGTTAAAGGTTTGCATGCTTCGTGTGCTTCTCTTACTTTGAAGGATTATGTTTCTGCTTATGATGCGACAGTTGTTGAGAAGATAAAGAAAGAAGATGGTTTGATAATTGGAATGTGCAATTGCGATGAATTTGCTTGTGGCTGGACTGGCGAGACTTCTGCTTTTGGAAGAGTTGATAATCCTGTTATTCCCGGACATGTGCCAGGCGGCTCTTCTTCTGGGAGTGTTGCTGCTGTTGCTGCTGGCTTTTGCGATATGGCTTTAGGAAGTGATACTGGGGGCTCGATAAGAGTTCCTGCTTCTTTTTGCGGAGTTGTTGGTGTAAAACCTTCTTATGGATTTGTTTCTCGCTATGGCTTGATTGATTTGTCTATGTCGCTTGACCAAATTGGACCAATTGCTAAAAATATTTCTGATGCTGCGCTTTTGCTTGATGTTATTCGCGGCGAAGATGATAAGGATACTAAAACTTTTTATTCGGAAAAATTGGTTTTGAAAGATTCAACAAAAATTAAAATTGGCATTGTTGGAGTTGAGAGTATTGATAAGGAAGTTGAGAAATTTGTTAATGGTTTTGTTGGCAAGCTAATTAAAGAAAAAAAGTGGAGTAGGCGTGATGTTGAGATAAAGCATATTGACTTAGCTATCCAAACTTATCACCCCTTAGTTTGGACTGAGTTTTTTTCTGCCACTCGTCGTATGGACGGGCGTCGTTACGGAAAGAAGATTGATGATGTTGCTGGGGCGGAGGTTTTGCGGCGTTTAACTGGAGGGAGTGAGATTTCTAAAGAGGAATTTGCCGGGCAGTATTATCAGAAAGCTTTGCACGTCATAGTATTGATAAAAAATGAATGTGAGCAGGTTCTTAAAAATGTTTATTGTTTGATTTCCCCGACTGTTCCTGTTTTGCCGTGGAAGTTTGGCGTGAAGGTTTCTCTTGATCAGTTATATGCTGTTGATGCTTTGACTATTCCTGGCAATTTGGCGGAGATTTGCGCGGTTTCAATTCCTGTTGGAAAAATTGATGGGAAGCCTATTGGACTACAGGTAATGTGCGGCAAGGGCGAAGAGGCCAAGATGATGAGTATTGCGAGAGAGATTGTAGGTTTTGCTTTACCATAATTATTAAATTTGAGAATTAAGATTGTCTATCTTTAATTCTGAGTGCATCTTGTTTTTTATCAGATAATAATCACTTTCGATCATTCTTTTTTTATTTACTGTTTTGTAGTCCAGTTTTTCATCGGTTTTGGCGCTCACAAAGATAAGTAGAAAAGTATGCATTATCTTGTCGCCTTTTTTTGCTTGCTCAAGTGAAACAGAGTGGGTCTTGAGGTATTTACATTTAATTCCATATTTTTCTGATATTATTCTATGTGTTGCTTGTTTAATTGTCTCTCCAGCAATTATCCTTCCTCCAGGCATACACCATTTATTATTGTTGAATGGTCTTTTGCTTCTTTTGATTAGAAATATTTTTTCTTTGTTAGATATAGCTATTAAAATTATTGCTAAAACTGAGTTCTTATCGCTTATGTGTGGAATTGTTAATTCTTGTTTATCTGAAAGAGAATATCTTTCTTTTTCCTTTTTTATAAATCCCTCCTTTACTAATTTCTTAAGATGGTAGGCTATTTTATTGGATCGCTCTGGGATTTTCTTTTCTATTTCGTTAAATTTTAGCTTTTTATCGTATAAAAAAAGATTGATTATCTTTTCTTTCATTGCTCAAATTTTTTGAGGAACTATTTAAATATAATTCTTCTGAAGTTCCATTATGTATAACAATAATTTAACTCATTATATTGTTGTAACTGGCATTTTAGTTAAAGATGGAAAATATCTTATTGTCAAACGTGCTAATTGGGAAAAAGCATTTCCCGGAAAGTGGACTTTTCCTGGGGGGAAGCTTGAAGTTTTGGATTATGCTTTACGAAAAAAAGATACATCTGATCATTGGTATAATGTTTTGGAGAATCTACTTGAAAGAGAATTAAAAGAAGAAATTGGTCTAGAAGTGAAAAATATAAATTATGTTGCAAGTATGGTGTATATACGACCTGATCAGGTTCCTTGCCTGATAGTTAATCTTTCTGCTAATCTTAAAGATCCCAATCAGCAAATAGTTCTCTGTAATGCTCTTACAGACTTTGCTTGGGTAGATTTAGGTGATGCAAAGAATTACGATCTTATAGAAGGAATTTATGAGGAATTGCAAGTATTTGATAAAAAGCTTAAAGGTGAGAAAATAGATAGAGTTCTAATATAGATATTATTAAAAAGATTTTTCACTAATTGTTTTCATGAATATCGCTAATGTTAAAGTTGACTTTTTAGGACATGCTGGATTTTTGTTTAGTTTTAAGGGAAAGACTTTTGTGATTGATCCTTATCATGTTTCTGATAATGCTAATAAAGCAGATATAATTCTGATTACGCATGGGCATCCCGACCATTGCAGCATTAAGGATGTGCAGAAGCTCGCTAAACCGGGAGCTGTTGTTTTGTGTCCGGTTGATTGTCAGAGCGCTTTGCTTAAGATTAAAGAAATTAACATAGATATTGCTGAAGTTGGAGATGTTATTGATTTGGGATTTGCGAGAGTTGAATGCGTTCATGCTTATACTCTTGTTAATCCGAAACATTCCAAAGAGGAAGGATGGCTTGGGTATATTGTGAAAATGGGAAAAATAATATTTTATTTTGCAGGCGATACTGATTTTATTCCTGAAATGCAGCATTTAACTGGGCATGGCAAGAAGGAAAATACTTTTGTTGCTTTTTTACCAGTTGCTGGTGATGTTGTTATGGGTGTTAAATCTGCTGTTGATGCTGCTACAATGCTCAATCCTACGCTGGCGATTCCGATGAGCTATGGAGCGGGGTTATATGGCACTGAAAGAGATGCACAATTGTTTGTTGAACTATGCAAACAAAATGGAATTAATGCGCAGATGCTGCCAAAGATTTAAAAAGTAAGTTTTTGTCTTTTTTTCATGAATAATGTGAGAGCTCAGTCTTAATTGATTTTTTATAGCTCTTGCTTTTTTATTTAACATGGTTTCTAAAAATAATAATTTAAATGAAAATGCTGCGCGGGAGAATTTGCTTCGGAATAGTGAGGAGCCTGTTGGCTTGAAGATTGAAGGATATGATTTTAATAATGGAATTAACTATGAAGAGATTGTTAAGAGCTTTGAAAGTAGTGGGTTTCAGGCAACCCAATTATCGAAAGCGATTTCAATAACGCGGAAAATTATTTTCGAAGGCGCTTTCATATTTTTAGGATATACTTCTAATATGGTTTCTTCTGGGTTGCGCGAGGTGATTAGGTTTTTAGTTGAACACAAAAAAGTTGATGTTTTGGTTACGACTTGCGGCGGAATTGAAGAAGATATTATAAAATGTTTGGGGGATTTTAAATTGGGAGAATTTAATGCTGATGGTGCAACTCTCAGAAAAAAAGGGATAAATCGCATAGGAAATATTTATGCTCCAAATTCAAGATATGTTGCTTTTGAGAAATTTGTGCAGCCGATTTTGGAAGAGTTGTATAATGAGAAAAAAACAATTACTGGTTTGGAGCTGATTTGGAAATTGGGCGAGAAGATTAATGACAAAAATAGTATTTATTATTGGGCGTGGAAAAATAAAATTAAAGTTTATTGTCCTGCTTTGCTTGATGGGGCTTTAGGAGATAATATTTATTTTTTTAAGTTTAAGCATGAAGATTTCAAGATTGATATTACTGATGATGTTGTTTGGTTTAATAATACTACGATTGGCTTGCGCAAGAGTGGGGCTATTATTTTAGGTGCTGGCGTTGTTAAGCATGCGATTTTGAATGCTAATATGCTGCGAAATGGTTTGGATTATGCCGTTTATATTAATACTTCTCAGGAATTTGATGGTTCGGACGCGGGGGCTTTGCCTTCTGAGGCTGTTAGCTGGGGGAAGATTTTGCCTGACGCTTTGAGCGTTAAGGTTTTTGCGGATGCGACGATTGTTTTTCCGATATTGGTTGCGGAGAGCTTTGCTAAAGAAAGATAGCTATCTTTCTATTTCCACTGCTGCGTATTGCGCGCCTTTTTTTAGAAGGGCTTTGGGCTTTCTTACTTTTATTTTAATTCTTAGGATGTTAAATTTTTGTTTTATTTGTTGGGCAAGAGTTTCTGCTATGCATTCAATTGTTGCAAATTCTTTTTGGAGAAGCATAATAATTTCCTTACAGACTGTTGAATAGTTAATTGTGTCATTTATGTCATCACTTATGCCTGATTTTCTGAGATCTGTGAATAAAATAATATCTATTAAGAGTGCCTGTTTGTCCGAACGCTCTTCACAGCTTATTCCAATGTTGCTTTCTACTTTTAAGTTTTTTATAATTATTTTATCCATTTTTTCTTTGCCTTAGAATTATAGAATATCTTTCTTCTTCTACTTGATCAATGCAATGAAACGGTCTATGTGTGTTTTCTTTTGGGTTGCGTGGAGCACGCATGAGCAGGAGGTCTCCCGCGCTTAATTCTAATACTGTTGCTCCAATTTTTGTCCTTCCTCTACAAACTAAAAACCGAGCTTTTCCTGTTATTGATAATATTGAAATTAGATTGACATCTCGCGCATAGTCTTGATGCGGTGAAATGCCTTCTGCTTGTTCTTGATAATGATGGACCCCTACAGAATTTATTTCTGGTTCTATTTCAAACTTTGCAGGCTCTTTTAATTTTCTATAAAGTAAATTATATTCGTTACATAATTGTATTAATAGAGATTCTGTTGGAAAATCATTGCCCTCTGGCTCGCCGAAATATAACGCACTAAATTGTTGCGTTACTTGGCCTTCTCTTTGCGGTGCTTCTGCAAGATGTAATGTTTTTATATAATCTAAAATTTTTTGCATGGTAGTATCGCGTAAAAATTCTGGTATGGTTGCGATTCCGTTATGGTTTGGGCCATATATTCTTGCTATTTTTTCAGCATCGAATTGGTTGGAGTTTAGCAATTTCATAAACTTGACATGCTTTTTGCAACTCTTCTACTTTATCAGTTTTTTCCCAGGTGAACTCTGGCAGATTTCTGCCGAAATGACCATATGAAGCTGTTTTTTGAAATATTGGTCTTTGCAATTTTAGATTTTCTATTATTGCCCCTGGCCTAAAATCAAAGACTTTTTTTACTGCTTCTATTATTTTTTCTTCTGGAATTTTGTTTGTATTGAATGTGTCGACGTTAATTGAAGTTGGTTGTGCTATGCCAATTGAATAGCTTATTTGCGCTTCGCATTTTTCTGCTAATTGCGCAGCGACAATGTTTTTTGCAACATGGCGAGCGATGTATGCACCTGAACGGTCAACTTTAGAAGCGTCTTTTCCAGAGAAGGCGCCGCCGCCATGTCTGCCTGCGCCGCCGTAAGTATCCACTATTATTTTTCTGCCTGTTAGGCCTGTGTCGGCTTGCGGACCGCCGATGACGAAACGACCTGTTGCGTTAATATGGATTTTTGTGTTGGGAGTTATCCATTTTCCACATACTGGATTAATTACTTGATTGAGAATTTCTTTTCTTAGCTTTTCTTCTGAGATTGATTCGAGATGCTGCTGTGCTATTACTATTGCAGTTATTTCTTTTGGTTTTCCGTTGATGTATTTTACTGACACTTGGCTTTTGCCGTCAGGACCTAGGCCTTGAATTATGCCTTTTTTTCTGACTTCTGCCATCTTTTCTGTTAGTTTGTGGGCTATTGTTATTGGCAGAGGCATTAATTCAGGGGTTTCGTTGCAAGCAAAGCCGAACATGAGGCCTTGATCGCCTGCGCCTTGGTTTAATTTGTTTTTATAATTGTCCACGCCTTGGGCTATGTCTGGGCTTTGTTCGCTTAGAGAGTTTATTATTTTACAATCTTCATAGCTTGTGCCAAACTCTTTATTGGTGTAGCCTATTTTTTTCAATACCTTTCTTGCTATTTCTTCTGCGTTTATTTTTGCGTTTGTTTTTATTTCGCCGGCTATGTGAATTATATCTTTAGTTGCGAGGCACTCTGCTGCGCATCTGCTTTCTGGATCTTGCTTTAGAAGCTCGTCTAGGATTGCGTCGCTTATTTGGTCGCATATTTTATCAGGGTGACCTTCTGTTACTGATTCTGATGTGAAGTATGTTATTGTCATTTTAGTGATATTTCTCTTTTAAATCCAAGCCCATTTCTTTTGCTGCTCTTCTACATATTTCTTTTCCTAGCTCGTTCATTTCACCCGCATTTAACGATGGTTTTTTGGGAGCGATGCCATGATATCCTGGAGTCAGAAAATCCCCTGTTAGAATTCTCCATACTGATCCTGCCACGTTCATTTGATACTCTTTTAAAAAATCTTCATTAGTTATCGGCACTATAAACTCTCTTTCTAAAATCGCTTTTTGTCTGTGCATCGTTTTGTTTTCCCACTCCAGCGCTCTTAGAGCATCTGTTAACGATAATGGCTCTACTACTTGTTCTGAAAATGGGTGTTTTGTTCTTATCCCTAGTGCTCCTTGTCTTTTTCCAACACCGTTAAATAAATTTGTTAGTTCATCATTTGTCCAGGCGTGGGCTGCTTCATGAGAGATTGACCATAGTAAACTATATGAAGGATCTGGATTGCCTGCAGAAGTGATATCTTGTGGTTGATATACCCAGATTCCGTTGGTTTGGTAATTTGCTCTCTTAAAATCTGGTGGACTAAATCCTCCTTTTAAGTCTGGTCCAAAAACATGATATTTCCAACCTTTATTTTCTAGCCAGGCTTTAACAAATTGCTCAACTTTAGTATATTGTTCTTGGGCATCTTCTTTTCCTCTACTTAATCTGATTATTAGGCTGTTTAGTTTAAAATGATTTCTTTCGTCAAATGTTTCCCTGTCTTTTATTGAACATCCGAATAATCTATATAATTTTAGTGCTTCTGTTATATCTTGCTTTTGAGTCCTATCTAAATTTAAATTTTCTAGCATAAGTCTTTTTTATTTTCAATATATAAATAATATCATGATTAAAATATTCCAATAGGAATATTTATAAACTTAATTTTTTGATTAGTTTTATGGTTTTTGATATTACTCATATTCGCAAAATTAGGAAACAATTGGATATGACTCAACACGCTTTGTCTAAGGAGATTGGGATAAGCCAGTCCATGGTTGCTAAGATTGAATCTGGCAGGCTTGATCCTACATATTCGTATGTTAAAAAAATTGAAGAAGCTTTATCTAGATTAACAAAGCATGAGGAAAAAGAAGCAAAAGACATTATGTGTGAGAAAATTTACTCTGTCAAGAAAGATGAAAAGATTAGAAATATAGTTAATTTGATGGAAAAGTACGAAATTTCACAAGTTTTAGTAGAAAAAAATAGCAATTTTATTGGGTTGGTTACTGAAAGAGCTTTACTTGGGTTAGATACAATTAATTTAATGGAGAAAAAAGCTAGCGATGTTATGATTGAAAGTCCGCCTGTTGTTGATTTGCATGCTAAATTAGGCATTGTTGTCGGGCTTTTGAAGTTTTATCCGCTTGTATTAGTTAAAGAAAATGTCAAAATTGTTGGAGTAGTTACGAAATCTGATGTGATTAAGAGCTTGAAATAAAAATTTAGTATACATTAGTATACTTTATAGAGAATCTTGAAAAATTGAGAAGTAACCAAATTCTCTAAGAAGAAATTTGAACTAATAATGTAAACAATGGGTTTATTCAAAGTTCTCTAACAAAAATTTGATAAAATTATTGTTTTTTTCATAAAATTTATAGTTTGATATGTATGTTTTGCTTAATAGACAAATATTTAAAGAAAAGATTTCTAATTAGAATCATAAAATTGAAAGGAGGTATGAAAAAGAAATAAATGGTTCTTGATTTTGCAAAAGAAGCGATTCAGAATGCCTCGACGCATAGCATTAATTTTGACGAGCTGCGGGCCGGGAAAGCTAACATCAAGGTTTTTGGTGCTGGCGGAGCCGGATGCAATACAATCACTTGGTTATTTAACAAGGGAATTAATGGTGCGACGATTTACGGCATCAATACTGACGCTTTACACTTAAGCATAACAAAAGCTGACGAAAAAATTCTTATCGGAAAAGAATTGACTCGCGGTCTTGGTTGTGGAGGATATCCTGCAAAAGGTCGAGAAGCAGCAAAAGAATCTGTCTCGGAGTTGAAGA
>ERZ1292623.5380-Hain-H51-01um-R1-5380-length-10240-cov-4_pt1 | contig 10240 bp, 14 predicted proteins | sample MGYA00564398_ERZ1292623 | MGnify/ENA primary metagenome ERZ1292623 (study PRJEB36523, sample SAMEA6512633) | groundwater metagenome | collected 2019-01-07 | study: AquaDiva: Metagenomics assemblies of 32 groundwater samples
CTGGAACGCTTGCCAGGCATCAAGCAGGCTAATCGAGCCTTTGGTAATTTCGGCGATACTCTGCGTCTTCGCTGGGCAGGGGATATGCTGGAGGATGAAATACGTTCTGGCAGGACCCTGAAGGATATTATGGATTCTGGCGATATGGAGCGCATCGCCACTATAGCTAATAATATGACTGGGTGGTCCAGGGGCAAAACTGGTGGGAACCTGGGGTATTTACTGCTATTCGCTCCCCGTTACTTCCAGTCCAGGTTGGAGACCCTGGCCAAAGCTGGCCTGGGGCTGCGTCCAGGAGCTGCTATAGACCAGCGGGCGGCCCGGCGCTCCCTGATAAAATTCATAGGTGAGGGGGTATTGCTCACCGTCAGTATCAATGAACTTCTTGGCAATGAAACTGACCTGGCCCCACTCAAAGACGGCAAATATAACCCTAACTTTATGCGTATCCGTGCCTTTGGGCGGGACTGGAGCATCCTTGGTCCCTGGGATAGTCTTCTCAGGGCTTTTGTGGCTGCTGCTAGTGGGGACGCAGCAGGGGCTGCACGGGGATTTGGCTCTGGCCTGATTAGCACTACATGGGACTTGATATCAGGGGAAGACTTTATTGGTAGGGATGTGCGCTCTAACCCTCAGCAATTTGGAGAGTGGGTACTGCGTAATATAACTCCATTTGCAGCCCAGGAAATTCCTGCCATAGTAAGGGAGGCGTCAAAAGCCGTTGAGGAAGGCGAGCCTGTCAGGGTTGTTGGGGCAGGCGTCACTATTGCTGCTGAGATTTTTGGAGTCAAGAGTGCTCCTCTGTCGTTCAGTGACATCCGCAATATTGTGGCTCAGGAGAAATTTCAGGAGCCCTTTGACCGACTTAACACGGGTGAGCGCCGCGAGGTCAATGCCAACGCCCTGGTTATCGAGCGCCAGGCGCAGTTCAAGGAAGACCCAGGTTCCATAGCACAGCAGACCGCCAGGCGCTTTAACTTGTGGGAGACGCAAAAGGCTGCCCTAGAAACAGAACTTGAATCCAAAGTGGCTTCTGGAATGGTAGGCAAGCCATTACGGGAGGCCATACAGGAGTTTAAGGAGCAGCGCTTTCAGGTTGGCAAGGCCCTGTTCGATACCGTGACGCTGAATCAGATTGCTCGCAAAAATGCGCCACTGGAAGATATCCTGGCTGAACGCTACTGGAGTGTGGAGGCTAAACAGGACCTGGCAACAGGTGTTATTGATTTTGATGGTCAGCAATTAGAGCGAGACCGAATCTTACTGGATGCTGATGCTCTGAGCATACCTCGTTCCTATATCACGGGCACAGGCCCGCTTACTTTTCGTGGGGAGAGGTTCATTAATGAGGAGGTGGGTAAGAAGATATTGCAATACGAACAAGACCAGGTTCTAATCAGGGACTCCAATTACTTTGATACCATGAAGTTAGTCCCACCTCTGGCCAAAGACCCAATTATGCGGGAACTATATCAGGGTTGGCAGGTAGCGCAGGTCACAGGCACAGAACTGCGGTGGAAGGATAAGTATAAAGTCTTTTTACCTCTTATGCAGGCACTGGACAGGCAGGCTTCAAAGCTGAGAGAACAACTGCGTAAAGAGAACCCTGAGTTGGATGCAGTATTGATCAGGTGGGGTTACATAAATAAGCCTGTAACGGGGCTTGGCGCATGGGAGCTGGAACTACGGAACTTTGGGTCCTTCCAGCAGACGGAAGGACAGCAGGAGACGGGAGGACCGAAGTGACTGTGGAAACGGGTCTTCTGGTGCACTGTCCCAGATGTCGGCATATTCTTTTTGAAGTTGTGGGTGAACGGGTAGTCATAAACAGACGCTACGGACCATCTCATTATACCCTAGAGCATGATAAAGTAACGGCTGTGTGCCCAGAAAAGGACTGTGGCCATATAATGATATTTCCTTTTAAAGCCACTTGACATTCCAACCATACTTATGTTAATTTCATAATAACCGAGTTTTGAAAGCGGTATAAACCCCGAATTGTACTTGGAGTTATCCAGGAGGTTCGGGGATTTTTATTATCTTGGAGGTTTGACAGATGGCAGAAAAGGTATCATCCGCAGCTCCAGCAAAGCAGGCCTCGCTAAGACCGCCTGTGGACTCCGCTCCAAAGGTGGAGGTTACAAACAAAGAGGCCGCCGTTCAGGAAGTTCGGCATTTAACACCCCAGGAAGCCCAGGCTTATACGGCTAATGAGGTAAAAAAGGTCGAGGCTAGATATAACCAGGACATGCAGGAATTGAAAGAGAGAATCAAGAAGCTGGAACCATTGGCATCAATTTCTGATATTCCTGAAGAGCAACGAGTAGCACTATTGGAGCGTAGCCAGATGGCGCAAGACGATGCCGATTATCTGGGCGATAAATTCGGATTGACTCAGCGGCAGGTATCAGTTTTGGCTCGCATATTGGATCGCAAAGAACGTAGGGCTATGGCAGAAGATATGAAGCCAACGGAATCCGCTGAAACATTGAAAGCAGCCCAGAATAAGATGGAAGGTTCATTGGCAGCTTCAACAGAACCGTATCTGGACCTGGGTAATTCTGGCGCAGGTGGGATTGCGCAGCTAACTGAAAAAGAACTTATCAGGAGAATGTCTGATGGTGAGGAGTACGATCCCAAAGCAGCCAGTGCCTTGTTAAGAAAAATGGGAATCAGGAATGTCTAAAAACATGGGAGGTAAATAAATGCCAGGCGAAACTACTACAGCTGCATTAAACGATTCTTTGCCCACTATGCGCATGGGCGCTCGCCTTGTACAAGAACAAAAGGGGAACATGAGGGATACAGTGGATCATATAGTGCTGGGCAAAAATATTGGTAACTCATGGTCAGAGGTGTCATTTGCCCAGAATACAGCCTCAACCGTGACGGAGACTACCGACAATATTGACAGCCCAGAGCAGCTTTCTGACACTCTTGTGACTGTTACTCCCAGCGATAGTGGTATTCATATCCTTTATACGGATAGAGTTGTGGAACACATCATAACTCAGTCTGCTTCCATTGTCCGCAGCGGCATTCTGGGCATGAACGCCATCATGAGGAAGGAAAATATTGATGGCATCACTCAAGGTAGAGCCTCAACTACAGATATGGGGACTGCCGGGAACCCTCTTACCTCTGCTCTGGTCAGACATGCTAAATATCGGATATCTTCAAATGTGACTGAGCGTGGCGCAGGCCCTTACCACATGCAGCATCATGGGTTTTGTCTTGCAGATATAGACGATGAACTTTCTGCACCTCTAGGAACTTATGAGATTACTGGAGGTCTTTCAGCAGATATCATTACTAATTCTTATACCTCCAGCGCGCGAAAACTGGGTGACGTCAATATCCATGAGAACGGCGACATGACCATAGACGCCAGCGATGATTGCGAAGGGTTTGTCTATGCGCAGATGGGCATTATTCTGGTTGAAGGACGAGGGGTTAGGACTGAAATCATGAGACGGCCCAATATCGGAGGTGGTTCCACCAGCGTATTCATGTACTACGAATATGCCTGGGGGTTCAGAAGCTCAGGGAATTGGCAGTTTTCTTTGACGGCAGATGCCGTTGCGCCTGCATGATTACCATGAGAATTAAAACCACAGCTATAAAACGCTAGATTAAAAAAGTCCGTTTAGCCCCTGAGAAGGCACGGCTGAAAGGGAGAACATGGCTAGAGGAACGTTTGGCGAAATAAAAGTTTTCGAGGATTTCTTGCACTTTGAGGACAACATTGCTGCTACTGGCTTGGCTACAGCGATTGTCAACGGCACGGGCTACATCAGTGTTGGTGATCTGGGACTTGTCTCCGTCAACGAAGGATCCCTGGCGTGGACTATTGATGAGCCTGGAGGCATCCTGGCCATCACCACGGATACAGGCGATGATGATAATGTCTGCCTGATAGCTGGCAGATTCCAGCCTGGTGCTGCGGGTCTGGGTGGAGGTGGATGCGAAACGGAGTGGCGGTTCAAGTTTGACGGTGCTGCGACTACGTTCCCAGCCATCTACGTGGGCTTTTCAGAGACTATGGTCTTTGACACGCCCGTAATGCCTGCTGAGTTTGCCACAGCCACCATGACCTATAACGGCACTGGTGGAATGGTGGGCTTCAACTTGGACATTGACGGCACCATTGATGACTTTAGGGCCTTGCAGGGTGATGCTGCCGCAGGGGGCACAGGGTCAGGAACTACAGGAGTAAGGGCTTCTGAGACCTTAACAGCGGATGAGTGGTATGTGGCCAGGGTGGAGATTGACCAGGCAGGAACATCCAGATGTTATCTCGGCCATAAAGGAGGGCAGCTGGATTTAATTGGTGACTTTACGACTGCTGGTATTACTAGCACGGATCAGCAGTACGCAGTCTTAATGGCTGAAAACCGCACCGCTGCCGCCAGGGTCTTTGAAGTGGACTATGGCTACGGACATGGCTGGAGAGACTGGCGCAACACTTAAAAGTAACAAGTCCTAGTTCACGTCCTTCCGTTGAAGGACTAGGAGGAAATAATGGCGAATCCATCACCACAACGTAAAGGTTGGTTAAGAGACTGGCAGGCTGGACTCCTGGCTGCTGTTTATACAGGAGCCCAGCCTGGTGCTGCTGCCTTAGCAGCCAACACGGCTCTTACAGGAATCCTTGTAGGAACCCCTGTAGTTCCCGCTCTGGCTGTTGACAGCATAGTTATCAGCAACCTGGTAGCCAATGGCGACTTCCTATTGGCTACCAACACTGGAGGGAACTCTCAATCGTATCTTTGGATAGATACCTCGGCAGGCACACTCAACCTGTATGGCGCTGGCGCTGCCGTGGCAGTGATTTCCTCAACGGTTTTGGAAGTTGAGGATGGTATTATCCTGGCGCTTGGCAATGACCAGGACGATGCCTTTGTCCACAGGGTAGCTACCCTGGCAGCGAACACCGCTCTGACGGGGGTGCTGATAGGAACACCAGTATCGCAAGCCCTGGCTGCAAACTCGCTGATGATTTCCAACGTAACAGCATCGGGAGACGCAGCTATCTATGTCAATACAGGGACTAACTCAGAGCAATTGCTTTTTGCTGATGGCAGTGCCAGCATCCTGTACTTCGGGCAGACTGGCTGGGCAGCCAACTTCCTTAATGGCATGGCAAAGGTCACACTGGGGACAGTGAGCGCCTTCGGAACTAATGAGGGCACCAATGTTATTGTGTTCAGGTCTGGCACTGCCCCTGCTGGAGCCATTACCACCGCTTCAGGCTTATTTGCCAGCGCAACAGTGCTACGAAAAATTATCGCTGATGGCACTGTCTCTGACGTGCAGACATAATACATGACAAATTCGGCAGTAGAGGACATAAAGCCTGGGCAGGATATTCTCGGTGGCGAAATCCCAGAAATCGAGTGGACGCATGGGGATGACCTATGTGACTGTACCTTTCAGCGCATTGGGCAGTGGACAAACCCCTATCTGGGCAGGACGTTGCGTGTCCGCTTCTGTTGTATATGGGCCGAGCTGCACAAGCAATATCCGCAGTTTGTCCAGGAGATTCCAGCCTATTGTGACCTGAACACGGGGCAGTTTGACTCCCGGCCTGCTGAGTGGGATTCAGAGGACTCGGACATGCCTAGGGCGCTGTGGCATCGCCACATGGCTGTCAAGCTGGGACTCCCACTGGCTGACATAAGAAAGATGCTGGAGGGTGAGAACCCCCCAAAAGCCGTACTGCAAAAGGCTAGGAAGGAAAAAATGACAGACGATATTAAGATGGCAGAGCCTACTTTAACCAAAACAGTGCAACCGCTCATGGAGAGAAAAAATGGGGATAGCTCCAATGCCGGCAAGACTCTTGGCTATATCTCCAAGGGGCATTTGCTGGCTATCAGAACACTGGTTCAGCAGAAGGCAAACCTTGATGCCCAGCTTAAAGAGATTATGGCGGAGGCGGGATTAGTGCCTGGGAAGCAGTACAGAATTTCGGACCAGGGGGAAGTAGTAGAGGTATGACATCGGTTTCTTTCCCACAGATAATCCGCAAGGCTGAGAGGCTACCTAACGGGCGAATCAAGGGTGTCAGCCCGCCTGTTCTGTACCCCAGGGTACTGAAGCATCTAACTACAGAGCAGGTAGCCGTGCTACAGGGGATTCACTTCCAGAAGATGGAATTGAACAAAAAGATGTGGAAACTCCTGGACGGCTGGGGGCTGGACCCCCGGAGGCCTTATCGAATCAATGGGAATGGAGATGTAGTGGAAATTGGGCAACATACCCCTAAATACTAACAAACTGACGCTGCTAACCAGACACGTCTCAAATGATGAGCCTTGCTTTGGCCTAGCTGAGGTGAATCAAGTTTCGAGGCGTGCTGGTGCAGGCGTGAGGCGGGTACAGATTATCCAGGTTATCCGCAACGATAGAGTCTATGAGTATCACAGAGATATGGGATCCGCAGATACGTTCAAAACGGAAGAATTTGTCTTCCCTGGCCATATCCCTCTAGATAATGGACATTATGAAGTGCTTGAAACAGTCGGGAGACTTAAGGATGCGGCAGATGATTTCAGGATTAAGATGGACAAACCCTATAGACCTTTTGACCCCATAGACATGGTTAAGGGTATGGAAGAGTTTGCCACAAAACGCCGAGATGCCAAAGTTGGCCGCAAAATGTTCTCTATGGTAGGTACATCATAAGGAGGTTTGATGGTAGCCCAAATAACTAAGGATACAAGTGAAAGATTAGTAAATCCAGATGACTTGAAACTTCTGGAGACGCTTGCCGCATTGGAAAGTGCTCCAGAGATAGAACCCAATGACAAGATTGTGCATAAGAGCAATGCAGAGGTGCCCGTCCCAATAATCAGGACTGCGACCAAGAGCGCAGGTTATGTTTACTTGAGGCGCAATAGTAATGGGGCATTGGTGATGATAAATAAAAATCAATTATTACAAGTGTTGAAGCTTCGGTTACCCGATGGGCGCCCCTCTTTTCTGCCTCCTTCTACCCCCTGGCAAGGTCATAAGATTATTGCCATTGGTAAATGTCTTTTGCACCCTAGCGATCCCAACAGGGGGAAGTGGGATGAGTTGGGCTTGCCTGTATGTATGAAGTCCAACATGCCTAAACAGTCCATCAGGCCTCACATGATGCTAAAGCACAAGATGGCTTGGAATGCTATACAGGAAGTTCAGCGTGAACAACGAGAGGACCGAAGAGATAAAAACCAGGAGATAATGGCTAAGGGTATTGAGAAGGTACTTAAAGGACGTAAGAAGAGGGCATAGGTTATATGGCCAATGCTATTGGTTATGAGCAGTTGGTGGTTCGCAATACACCAGTAGGACCTACATCGAGTATAGTGGGAGGCCGTGTTGGGTGTGCCGTTTTTTATGTGGACCCAAAGGCTCAAGGAGCCGTGCGGTGGCGTCCCAGGAGTACGGGTTCTGACACAACCACCAGCGATCCTACAGGGCACAAGGGGTTCCCGCTCAATCCTGGCAAGTGGATTAGCATAGCGGGGGAGGGTATAATCCGCAATTCACAATTTGTCCTGGACTATTTAAATGTTGCTGAATATGTAATAGTCCACGTTCTGTATTTTGACCGGGTGGATGTGGTAGCGGCGGACTTTGCGGATGATAGTTCAGCCAAGTCTTTGAAAGAGATAGCTACTGACATCTCTCGGATTAGAGACAATACGGATGATATGCTGACGGAGTTGCGCAAACATACGGATGCTCTAGTAGAAAGTGTTGAACGAGAGTTGATACCAGAAACCAGAAGATAAAAGTTGGAAAGGAGAGAACGATATGGGCTTTTTAGATGACTTGAATAGTGCAATCGTGAAGATGCAGAACGTGTCTGCACCATTTTCAGCAGTTGTCGCAAGAGGACGCTGCTTTGCTGTAGCGAACCAGGCTGGCGTTACTTCCCAGGCTGGCTTGTCGCTTACTACACCTGTCCTTACACTGGCGAATCCAGCAGGCAGTGGTGTTAGGGGGAAGCTGTGGTACGCCAGTGCGACCTTTACAGTAGCTTTTGCGACAGCAGGCGCTGTGTGGCTGGCTGCCAACACAAACCCAGTGGCTGCTGTGGTTACAGGAACTGAGACAACGGCCCATAGAAACCTGAAGCTGGGCGGGCCTCAGCCAGGGATTGTCCCCCTGCTGGCCGCAACCATGCCAGCAGCTCCAGTGGCTATTGACCAGCTAGGCGTTGGTCTGACAGGCGCAATCACCACACTCCCGCATCTGCCACCATTAGAAAAGTGGTACTACGGAGCCGTTCTGATTGAACCTGGAACTGCAATAAGCCTTCAGACGGGCGTTGCCAGTGGTGCCTCTGGCATGTTCTGCGCCTACATCTGGGAAGAAGAGGGCGTTTAAAAATCCAATCAAGAAGTAAGCGGCGAAAGCGGTCCTTCCAGCGGCTGGAAGGATGCCTCTAAGGAGGGTATATGGGCTTACTTATAGATAGAATTAAAAGCATCACTGGCCTGGTGCAGACCTGGAGTGAAGTAGCGGCTACCCGCAAAATCCAGGTGCCAGGTATCGGGATTACTGTTGCATATACCTCTGGTGATGCTTTTGGCTCCAAGTTCTCCATAAAGGTGCCAAAGCAGGGCACTATTAGCGATGCAGTCTTTTTGGACTATGATGATGAAGGTCTGGCCAAGGAGATTGTGCTTTTTAGCAAAGATTTTACCGATACAGCAGATAATAGTGCCTTTGATGTATCCGATAGGGACCTGGCTAATTGCGTAGGCATTATCTCCCTTACGACTTTCTATAACTACACCAGCAATCAAGTGGGTATGGCCACACCCGCCCTAGGCTATGTAGCTCCCAAGGGCGTGCTGTGGGGGCAGTTTGTCACTCGCGGAGCCGATAATATTGCGGCTAATAATATCCCGGAGTTCTTCCTGGTAATCTCTCAATGAGCAAAAAGCTCCTCATTAACTCCCCCTTTGTTAAATTAGCTGATGGATCAGTGAGCCTCCCTTCCTTATCCTTTGGTCTTGACCAGGACTCAGGCCTTTATCGTATTGGTGATAATATCCTGGGCCTGGCTACAAACGGCGTGGAGAGAGTTAGGTTTGGCTCCGCTGGGGTCATCTTTATCAATGATACATCTGATGCCAATGTAACCATAGGTATAACCATAAATCACGGGGCCAATGACAATTCACTGCTAACCTTCAAGAGTAGTGATGTGGCTCATGGTTTCACCACTCTAATAGAGACGGATACTTATGCGGATTTTGGGAAATATACAGGCGCTCAGGGTGGGTTACAGATGCGGGGGTGGTCTGCCACTACAGTTGGGATGGCTATATATGGTGCGCACGTAACGGATGTAACGACAAAGGCCATCACATCCGAGGCTGCCATTCTTCTGGCAGGCCAGCTTAAAAGTGGGACAACAACTGCTGACCTGGGAGCTAACGCCAATATTCTCGCTGTTCAGAACAGGGCGACTACCAGGTTTATCCTGGATGCTGATGGCGACTCACATCAGGATGTAGGCACTGCGTGGACTACCTTTGACATCTTTGACGATGCACTCCTGCTACGAGACCTCTCCAGGGCGGTGGCTAGACGTGAGGACTCTCTAAGGGGACAATTTAATAGGTTTCTAAAATATAATCGGGATGCGTTATCCAGGGCAGGTCTGGTAACGTTCAATAAGGATGGGCACCATTTTGTCAATATGAGTCGCCTTTCTATGTTGCTGGTGGGAGCCACGTGGCAGTTACGGCAGGATATATTGGGCTTGGCCAATGTGCTGTCTAGCCGGCAGCAGACCAGGCTACCATCGGACTTAAGGGAAAGATTGGGGATTCCAGGTTAGGCCATGCCTGACGTAAATATAACAGACCTCTTTACTCTTATTGGCAAGAAGCAGGTGGTCATTGAGTTCCTAGAGCAAGCCCTGGTTGAGGCGAATAAGAAATTAGCCGAATATGAAAAAAAGCCCGGCAAGTTATCAAAGAAGGCAAAGTAAATGGCTGTAGGTGTTGCCAATAGGACTCTTGGGCAGGTGTTCCTTCAGCTATGCAGCCTTTGCGGCTATATTCTTGGCAGAGGTCAGGCTACGGCTGCCACTGGCACAACGCTTACTGATGCCACGAATGAACGTACTCCAGTGACAGAGGCCAACTCTGTTATCGGGTCTTTTCTCTCTATATGGGCAGGAGATTCAGCAGGGACGGGTCGTGAGCTAAATGCCTATAACACCCTTGGC
>ERZ1292623.5381-Hain-H51-01um-R1-5381-length-10239-cov-5_pt1 | contig 10239 bp, 9 predicted proteins | sample MGYA00564398_ERZ1292623 | MGnify/ENA primary metagenome ERZ1292623 (study PRJEB36523, sample SAMEA6512633) | groundwater metagenome | collected 2019-01-07 | study: AquaDiva: Metagenomics assemblies of 32 groundwater samples
TTTTTTCTTGGGAAAAATTAATCATCTTGATTTACCAAAATACTATGCTCTTGCCGATATCTATGTTGCCCCTTCCATAAAAGACAAAAGAGGCAACCTAGAATCTCATATCGTAGCTCTATTTGAAGCAATTGCCTCTGGTCTTCCAATTATTGCTACAAAACTTGCTGTAAGCGAAAAATATGTGGATGGAAAAAATGGATATAGGGTGAGCGATAGAGATTCGAAGAGTCTAGCATCTGCAATTGTAAAAGTATTAAGCTCCCCCAATCTATTGGATATGGGAAAACACAGCAGTTATATTGCAAAAAAATATCTTTCGTACCAATTCTGTACAAATGAGTATATAAAAATATTTAGGAGAATAGTAAGGGACTAATTTTTATTGATTTGAGATTTGTTTTTCCCATTTGATTGTTTTGCTAATCCCATCCTCCAAAGAATATTTTGCTTTCCATTTTAGTAATCTTTCTGCTTTTTCTGCTCTTCCAACCAGCGACAATACTTCTCCATTACGAATAGGAAATGAACCGATATCAATTTTTACATTTGCATTTGTTTTTTGTATTATTATTTTCGCAACATCTTCTAATAATGTTCCTTTGCCTGTAGATATGTTAATAATTTCTCCAGTTAGTTTTTCTCCATACTCAATCACAGCAAGATATCCATCTACCACGTCTTCTATATAGATATAATCTCTAACAATCTTTTGTTTTGTCAAAGCGAGATCTTTTCCTTGAAGACATTGCCTTATAGCGGTTGATATAAATCTTCTTTGATCTTGTCCTTGTCCATAAGCGGTAAAGGGGCGAACAGTTATCAAAGAAAAAGGACTAGTCCTTGAAAATACTTGGGAAAATAGTGTTGCAGCTGCTTTGGTAACGCCATACATATTAACCGGATTAAGCATGGAATCTTCATCAAAAGGGACATTATTGCTGCCATATTCAAAACAACTTCCCGTATTAACAAACATTTTGCAGTGAGTTTTCAAAGCAGCATATAGCAAATTAGCCGTTCCGTTTATATTAGAATCTACCATCCACCGTATGTTTTCTGCCGACATATCTTCATAAGAATAAACACCATGACCGGCTAAATGAATAATTATGTCGGGATTGGCTTTCTTTAAAATACCTGAAACATCTTTCGCATCTTCCAAGCTTGCCTCAAAAATTCTAATCTTATTCAAAACAGGCAAAAGCCTTTCTCTATTACTGTTTTTTCTTAACAATAATAACGGTGTGTATCCAAGCAACACTAATTTTTCAACAATTTTCGCCCCTATAAATCCGTTTCCTCCTGTTACTAAAATAGCCGTATCTTTCATATCGTTGCGCTTTTTTTTGCGCAAATGTTCTTTGTAATTATATCAAAACTACTCTATAATAAACAGCATGCTTAAACACAAAGGTCTTCTCGTAAGCATCTTAATAGGCGGGCTATTTTTTATTATAGGACTAGTAACGCTTCCTCATTATGGCGTTGACTGGGATACGATCAATCATTTAACCCGTGGCCAAGCTTATTTTTCTTATCTTTTAACAGGAAAGACGTCGTTTAATAAACTACCCGAGTTTAAAAAATATTATCAAAAAGAAAATACAATTTTCTTCTCTCCTGATCAATCAAAAGAGCTAATCCCTCGCAGAAGTTTTTACCAAGTTAGCGGATATGATGCAAGTTATTATCTAAATAATGATAAAGGACACCCTCCCCTATCAGATATTTTATCATCAGCTTTCAACTTCATACTATTTCAACGCTTAGGAATAGTTAATGATATTGACTCATACCACATATATCTTATTCTTGTTGCTTCAGTCCTAATAGGAAGTATTTATTGGTTTATGCAAAAACAATATGGTTCACTTGCGGCAATCGTCTCTGCCTTGTCGCTAGCTCTATATCCTCTTTTTTTAGGAGAATCTCATTTTAATCTAAAAGATATTCCTGAAACTGTTTTCTACAGTCTTACTGCGCTCTCTTACTTCTTGGCAATTGTAGGCAGGAAAAAGAAATGGATGATTATTTCAGCCATATTTTTTGGACTAGGGTTGGGTACAAAATTCAATATTTTATTTTTGCCGGTAATACTTTTTTTATGGACAGCGGTATTCCTATTTCATTCCCGCCGATCGATCGTGCAGTACTTCAAATTTGCTCCAATTTTACTCGTTTTTCCAATAATCTCCTCTGTTATATTTGTAGCAAGCTGGCCATACCTCTGGCAGTCCCCTATAGATAGGATTATTCAAACACTCTCTTTTTATAAAAGCCTTGGGATAAGTAGCTCATTTAATCCAGAATATATATATTTCGGTTTTAATACATATGCCATTCAATGGATATTGTATACGACGCCTCTTGTTATACTCTTTTTCGCTTTTTTTGGTATTGTTTATGCAATTACAAAGGGACGAAGAGAGAAAGATAAAAAAGCATTACTGCTCCTTCTTTTGCTTCTCATTCCTATTGCCAGAGTCACAATGCCAAATGCCGGTATTTATGGAGGCGTGCGTCAACTAATGGAATTTATTCCTGCTATGGCAATGCTATCCGGAATAGGAGCAACCCTCATAGTTAAATGGTTAAATAGTTATATAGCTAAAAATTTAAAGCTATTCAGCTATTCAGCTATTCAGCTATTTATAATTCTTTTGTTTATCCCAATCACTTTCAAGCTAATTTCAATCCATCCTAATGAAAATGTATACTTTAATCCCCTTATCGGCGGGCTAAAGGGAGCAAAAGAAAAAGACATACCCTATTGGGGCAATAGCTTTGGAAATGTTTATCGACAGGCAATACGTTGGCTAAATACCAATGTGCCAAAAAATTCAACACTTGTGCTATCTCAGGAATTAATGCCAAATCTACCATCTATATTGGTAAGGAATGATTTGACATATAACAGCGCCAAAAGAAGCGGGTATTTTAAGTATGGGGAATATGTAATAGGCTTAGATTACGGATCACCTTTCAGTCAAATATACTATAGCAGCCGTTATTACGCTAGGACTTTAGAGCCGATACACAAAATACAAGTAGACGGAACTAGCATTTTGAATATTTGGAAAAACGATATCAATCATACCCGAAAAGATCACTTACAAGAAATGAAACTAACAAATATTAGTTATGAAATAGTAGATGACGGAATACTTTTTGATCTGAAACAAAAAATCTTTTTGAGTCGAATCTATTGGCAATTTTCCGAAAAAAATTGCGAAAAAATAAATCTTGGATATTTTAGAGTCTCATCCGATGGAGATAATTGGATTTATACTCCCCATAATCTTCCTGATGAAGCACCAATACCAATTCAAAAAACTCAACCCGATGGAGATTCATTGTCGTATCCATTTGGCTCCGAATATGCACGATATATATTTTTTCATGCGGAACCAAAAAATTCCTGCGTTAAACAGATATTAAATGCTCAAGTATATTATTATCCCGATGCGTCTACCTCTAATCGGAAATAACTTCTAAAGCTATTCGCGCAGTCTTATCCCAATCATATTTAACGCTTTCTTTCCTTACCCCCTCACACAATTTTTCATATAAAGTTGCGTTGTTTAAAAGCGTGAGTATATTTTCTGAAATATTTTCTGGAGTATTTCTTGCACATATTATTCCTGTTTTGCGATTAATTACAATATCCGAAAGACCTAAAGAATTGTATACCACAGATGGAACGCCCATAGAGCCTGCCTCAGGGATTGTAAGTCCAAAACCCTCTTTGACCGAAGGAGATATCAGGATATGAGAAGACGAGATAATTTCGAATTTTTCTTTTTCGGAAACAAAACCCAAGAATTCTACGTCTTCCAATATATTTAATTTTTTACAAAGCACGTGAAGAAAATCAACATACTGCCTATTTCCACGGCCAATAACTTTTAGACGTATGGGTTGTCCTTTTTCTTTCAAGATATTAATTGTACGCAACGCATCCTCAATTCCCTTCACTTTTGAAAGCCTCCCTATGTACAGAAGAGTAGGAGTTCTTTCTTTTCTTCTTGGTTTTCTTATAAACGGAACATTTATTCCCATAGGCAAAACGCGAATATTGCTCCTCTTAACACCATTTCCAATAAGTTCTTCTGCTGAAGATTTTGAGATTGTAGCAAAAACTATATTTTTATAAAAAATTCTCATATAAATAATCTCGATAAGTCTTCCTATCCTTCCAAAAATAGGACCGTACATCTTAAGCCACAAGTCGCTTGCTACTTCGCAAATAAGCGCTACTTTTCTTTCTCCTATGTATAGAGGTGTAAAAAAAGGAAGACCGTGAATCTCATCAATCGCCACATCAAAATGATTTCGAAAATACTTCATATAATAAAAAAATGCAAAAAAATGTACAGACCAAAATAAAAACCTTGCATCCGCATGACCTCTTCTTATAATCCTAACGCCATCTATAAATTCTTCTTTTTTAGCTCCCTGGAAATAGGAAGAAAATTGAGTAACCGAATGACCTTCTTTTACCCATCTCTTTGCTATTTCATGAGTAAAAATCTCTGCTCCTCCGGAAGCAGGGTTTTTTATATCTCTCCAATTTAGAATTAATATTCTCATAAAATCACCCAATATTTATAGGGAATTTAAGTTCGGGGTCATATTTCCACCTTCTCTTGTTATCATCATTATAATAGTTTTTCAGACGCAAGCGATAAAATATAGCTAAAGAGTCCAAAAAAGTTCGCAAAAGAATTCGCAATAAATTTTTAGAAACAATACTGTCTTTAATATTGAAATTTAACTCTATCGGAGCTTCAAAAATTCTTTTATATCCCAAATGATACGCGACAACTAATATCTCTATGTCAAAAGCAAATCTCTTTACTAATAATCTTGGCAAAACATCTTCTATAACTTTTCTTTTGAAAAATTTCATACCAACCTGGGTATCCCGAACGCTCAAACTGAATAACACAAAAATATAAACTTGAGATAAAAAACTAATTATCCTTCTATGTAGAGGATAATTTATTTTAGATTTGGGGTGTCTTTTGCTCCCTACCACTACATCCGCGCCTAACTTCTCAAATTGAGAAATCATAAAAGAAATTCCTTTGGGGTTTAAATCCATTCCCGAATCTAGAAAACCTACGATATCCCCTTTTGACCTAACCATTCCATATCTTATCGCATATCCCTTTCCATGGTTATGAGGATATCCAACAACGATTACTTGCGATGACTCAAGTTTTTTTGCATTTTCATATGTTTTATCCACCTTTCCGTCCACAACGATAATCAATTCATATTTATAACCCAGTTGTTCCATAACTTTTGTAACTCTATTTATATCTTTTGCGATAGCTCTCTCTTGTTTGAACGCAGGAATTATTATTGAGACCATCTTAATCTTAGACTTTCTTACTCTTTCCATAAATCATCCAATAATATAACAAATAAATAAGAATAAGCATTGTCACGCAAAATATTGAAATCAGTATTACATGCATGTATGAGTCGTGAATAAGAGAAATAAGAACTATCTGTAGAGTAGACATAACCAAAATAGGAACAAAGATCTTTGTTCTTTTTATAGAAAGAAAGAAGTTTGTCAAAATCGAAGCAACAGAATACAAACTTATAAATACTCCAAATATCCAAAGTATATCTTTAAGAACCAGATACTCTTCCCTTCTCAAAATAAGACTGACAATAAACTCGGGAAAAAGATAATAAAAAATGGTTATCAATAGAGATGCTGAAAGAACCAATGCAACTGACAAAATGAATATATTTTTATAATTTTCTTTTTTCGCATGCCTTTGGACTATTAAAGGAAACATAACAAGGCCAACAGGTGCGGAAAAGAAATAAATAATTTTTCCCATCAATGACAACCCGGCGTAAATACCTGCGTTTTCCACGCTAAAGAATCGCTTTACAAGTATTATGTCTGAAGTAATAAAAAATGTTAAGCCCAATATTGACAATGTAGCAGGACCGCCATATTTAATTAGTGTATTAAAATTTATTACAGGATCATCATTTGTTCTTTTGGTAAAAACGAATTTTAAAGGAATAAAACTGCTTATATAAGGAACTAAAAAAGCAAACAAAGACGCCCACATAGCGCCTGTTACGCCAAATCCCATTTTAATAAAAGAGACTCCAAAAACAACTTTTATAAAAGATCCCAGTATTCCAATCAGAGACAAGTATTTAAATGCCAGCATTGACTGAAGCATCGCCCTATTGACAGAATAAAAGAAGCTTATGAAAATAGTCAGACTTAAAAGGAAAATTAAAAATACATTATTAATCTTTAGGAATTCAGATATGAATCCCTGCAAAGCAATAAAGAAAATTACGATAAAAACTCCAATAAAAAAAGAGAGCTTTGAGATTTTAAAAAATATTGAAGATGCCTTTCCTAGCTCTTTGTTAGCAAAATGCGCGCTAGAAAAATGAACTACTGTAGGAATAAATGAATCAGCAATTAATGCAAAAAGCAAAATTACGGAAACCAAGCTTGCAAGGGTCCCATAATCTGAAACAGAAAGCGTTCTGCTCATAAAAAGATTAAAAATAAAGTGAAGCAAATTTGCAAAAAGTGTACCGCCAAAAACAATTGCGCTTCCTGAAATTAATGGATGACTTATTACTTTACTAATTTTTTTTATCATATTTTATGATATATTGGAATCGCAAACGAAAGATAAGATCCTATCAACATTATAAAGAAGGCAGCTTACTCAGTTTTTTCCTTACAGATTCCCAGGAAAATAAAGAACCATCGCTTGCTTTAATATTAACTTCTGAATAAGCAATTCTCACTTCGTCCTTTGGGTTATAAAGTGCAGTCGGATAATTAAGAAGCATTGCCGAAGGTTTTGATACAGTCATAAAACCATGTAAAGTTTTTTTTGGAATTAACAAGATATATGGATCTTTATACGCTTCCATATAAAAAAGGTTTAGTAATCCGTGCGTCTGAGATCCTTTGCGATTATCAGCTATCGCAGTAACAATTGTCCCTTGTGCCACCAAAAACCTATCCTCTTGGAGTGTGTGATAATGCCATAAATTTTCATCTCTTGCCATACCACTTGGCGTAATTGAGCAATATTGCATCTTGAATTCCCGCTCTGGTCCATAAATCTCCTGCCAATCGGATCTAAGCGTCTCAACCAAAACTCCAGATGCATCCTTATTAATCTTCAAAGGGTATAGAATAACATCTTTAATCAATCTCCTGTTTTCTTTATTTTTAAAAGTTATAAAATCCATATTCTTATTTTATTAAAAATCTTAAGTATTTGTAAAGCTGGCCTTTTTTGCAATAATTCCGATATTTCCGGCAGGGATTGAAAAACCTATCTTACCAATCCCGAGAATATTAGTAACAGATTTAGCAAATCTTTTGACAACAAGAGGAAAGCTACTCATTTGTATCCAATAATTCAAAGGGTAGTTATTAACCAAATTAAATATCTTCACAACTTTAAATTTATTTTTTAAGAATATTTCACTTAGGGTTTTTTTATTAAACAAATAAATGTGCTCTATGTCAAAAATCGGAGATCTCTCCCCAAACAATTTAACAGATAAACCTTCCGTATCATGTACTACTACAACAACATATCCATTTTTTTTAAGCAGGGAAAAAGCTCCTTTAATAAATTCATTCGGATCAATCATATGATCTAGCACATGAAAACATAGAATCAAGTCAAAGGTGCTTTTTGGAAACAGATTCTGTTTAAAAAAATTTACCTTGATTCTACTACGTACTTCTTCGTCTGCATGCAAAACCATTTTAGAACCAGGTTCTACTCCAAAAACTTCTTTAGTTAAGCCGCAGTCCAGAAGCGCTTTAAGAAAAAATCCGTTTCCGCATCCAACCTCCAATACTTTTGGATTTTCCGCAATATCACTTTTTATTTTCTTAATTATATTAAGATAAGTCTTAATCAGATAAGGAATTTGCTCCTTATAATTACACACACTTTCCTTATACAGCATCGATATTTTCCCTGGGGGAAGAACTGGTGAAGAGAAAACCAAACTGCAATTCTGGCATTTAACAATTCTGTAATGAATTTTATCAGGAAATCTTCTTGCAGAGTAGGTAGATTTAGATATCATTTTTTCATTAAAAGTTGAGGGATATAAAGTCTTGATTTGTTGCTTTTCTCCACACAAAGCACATATAATATCAATCATGTTTCCCATTATAACACGCTCGCCTATTTTGATTACAGGTGGAGCAGGTTTTATCGGATCAAACTTGATAAAAAGACTTTTAGACCTTGGCAACAACAATATTAATGTTACTGCAAAAGACTCAACAAGCCTGAGTAGGCTAAAAAGTATCACTGGGAAAATAGAGCTGCATAAAATCGATCTTCTAGACTTAAAAGGGCTTAAAAAGATATTTAGTAAAGTTAATCCATCCATTATCATTCACTTAGCAACATATAGTGCTTATTCTGATCAACAAGCTGCATTTGAAATGGTTGAAGTAAATATTAATGGGACCTTAAATTTGCTTGAAGCTTCTAAAGATATAAATTACGATATCTTTATAAACACAGGATCTTCTTCCGAATATGGAATAAAAAATAATCCTATGAAGGAAACAGATATTTTGGAACCAATAAGCTTTTATGCTGCAACGAAAGCATCTGCAACTCTTTTGTGTCAAGTATTTGCAAAGGAATTCCAAAAACCTATTGTTACCCTAAGACCTTTTTCGGTTTATGGTCCGTATGAAGAAAAAAAACGATTCATACCAACAATAATAAAGGCAGTTATTGAAGAAAAAACAATCAAATTAACTCCTGGTGACCAAAGACGAGATTTTATTTATATAGATGATGTTATAGACATTTATATAAATGCTATTTTGAAAGGAAAAAAGTTGGCTGGACAAGTGCTAAATATGGGCACAGGGATTGAATATACAAATGATCAAGTAGTTCAAGCCCTTTTTAAAGTGACGGGTAAAAAAGTAAGAGTTGAAAAAGGTGCATTTCCAAAAAGATTATGGGATACTTCTCACTGGGTAGCCAACATATCAAAAGCTAAAAAGATCCTTAAGTGGAAACCCAGATTTACTTTGAAGGATGGTCTTAAAAAGACTTATGAATGGAATTTACAAAAATGAAAAATAAAGATTTAAAAAAAAGAATAATAGAGATATCTTACAAATATAAAAAATCTCACATTGGGAGCTGTATTTCTGCTGTAGATATTATTGAAGAGATTTATAATCTAAAGAGAAAGGATGAAAAATTTATACTATCTGAAGGTCACGCAGCTGTTGCTCTGTATTGTGTTTTGGAAAAACATGAGGGACGCGATCCTGAGTATTTGTTAAAAAAACATGGAATACATCCTGAAAGAGATGAAAAAAATGGAATATGGTGTACAACAGGAAGTCTTGGTCAAGGATTACCAATAGCGCTTGGAATGGCGATAGCAAATAAGAACAAAATTGTTTATTGCATGATAAGTGACGGCGAAGCGGCTGAAGGATCCATCTGGGAAGCGCTGCGAATAAAAACAGATAACAACTTAAATAATTTAAAAGTGTATGCAAACATTAACGGATATGGGGCATACGGTGAAATTAATTCAAAAAATTTAATAAATAGATTGAAGGTATTTTGTCCGGACATTATAATCAGACAAACAAACGTTGAGCAGCTTCCTTTTTTGAAAGGTCAAGATGCTCACTACCACATTATGACAGAAAAAGATTACGAAAAAGTACAAGATTTATTAAAATGAAAAAGCTTACTTTTAAACAAAGACATGAAAGCATGAGGGGATGGTTTGCTTATGAACTCTATAAACAAATGGCTAAAAATTCTAAGATATTTTTGTTAGTTGGAGATTTTGGATATAAAGTTTTTGATTACATAAAACGTGATTTTCCTAAAAGATTTATGAATGTAGGCGCTTCTGAACAAGCCATGATAGGAATTGCAGTCGGCCTTGCTCTGGAAGGAAAAATTCCTGTTGCCTACACTGTAAGCTCATTTATTCTATATCGGCCATTCGAAACTATTAGAAATTACGTAGACTATGAGAAGATTCCGGTAAAACTTATAGGAAGCGGCAGGAATAAAGATTATCTTGATCATGGGCTTTGCCATTGGGCAGAAGAGGACAAAAAAGTTATGAAAATATTTAAAAATATAAAAGCAAAATGGCCAAATAAAGTCGAAGAAATACCAAACTTAGTTACTGATATGATAA
>ERZ1292623.5382-Hain-H51-01um-R1-5382-length-10238-cov-5_pt1 | contig 10238 bp, 11 predicted proteins | sample MGYA00564398_ERZ1292623 | MGnify/ENA primary metagenome ERZ1292623 (study PRJEB36523, sample SAMEA6512633) | groundwater metagenome | collected 2019-01-07 | study: AquaDiva: Metagenomics assemblies of 32 groundwater samples
TAGATGTTATCAAAGTCAGCCTCAACTGGCAAATAAAAAAACCGGACTATTTATCCGGTTTTTGATTATCATCCAGGCTAGATCTTGAAATAAGCGTTTCCACAATAAAGAAACCGATAGTCATCAATAATGTGCTTATGACGATTGGGCTTGGCACGATTCCGCAAAACTGAAGAATCATCATGACCATCAATACAATTAGCCCCGTAATGGTCGCGCGATGCTCTGAGATCCAGAATTTCAAGGCGCACCATCGTAGAATTTTTAATATCGATTAGCGATTTTAGCGTGTAAATATCTGCTGCTTTGATGATCCAAGATGCCGAATAGTCGTACAAAACACCCCCTGGAAAGATAAGCCCTTGAGCTTGATCTTATCGGTCAGTTTTACCTCGCGCCGGACCTTAACATTAGATCATGAGATGTTAAGGTTTTTGAAAATAACTTAACATCTCGAAGGAAGCTAAATCGTGAGTTAGTTCCCAATAGGAAGCCGAAGGAACTATCTTGTGATTTAGCTTATATTTACGGTCATTCAAATGATTTTATAGGTTAAGGCTGCAAACCTATAAAAATAGATTGACTTTTATAGGTTTATCCTCTAAACTTATAAACATGAAAGATGAGAAAATTCGAATAGGAAAAGCAGCTCAAATGTTGGGCGTTAATGTTCAGACACTCCGTAATTGGGAAAAAACGGGGAAGCTTTTGTCGCAGCGAAGCGAGGGTGGCCAGCGTTATTATCTCTTGCAAGATATTCAACGCCTTGCGATTGATCTTGAAAAACTGGGATGGGCGTGGGCTTCAAGCGCGCAACCGCCGGAAATTCCAGCCGAATATTATTGCGAACAGCAGGCACGGTTTTCGAGTCGTTTGGAAAAAATGGGATTGCTTCTTTCTCAAACAAAATCGGTGAGCGAGGAAGCAGCTTCTCTTCTTACGACCGTTGCGGGCGAGATTGGAGATAATTCTTTCATGCACAACATTGGCAACTGGCCTGACGTACCGGGAATATTTTTTGCATATGATATCGGTAAACGCTTCATTGTGCTGGCTGACCGGGGACAGGGTGTTCGAAAAACACTATCTCGCGTACGTCCCAATATTGAAACGGATGTTGAAGCGCTCCGCGTCGCATTTACGGAAATTGTATCCGGAAGAGAACCGGAGAAACGAGGGAACGGATTAAAAGTGGTGCGCCGCATCGTAGAGTTAAACCCGATTGGTTTCCTGTTCCGTTCCGGAGTCGCGAAAGTGTCCGCCAGAGGCGGATCCGCCTTCGGCGGAAAAAGTCCGAAAGAACAAGGTTCAATAACAATTACGGCAGCGTCCGAGAATATACGCGGCGCGTACGCGGTAATAAAATTCTAAATTAAAAAACATGCAAACAATTCACCTCAAAAAATTCGGAAATGTCTTGGTTTCGCGACCGGCAGGCCTCGAAGCGTTTAATGGGATTCGTCCGACGCTTAATAAGCAGGAGTCGATACAAATAGGTTTCGATGATGTTTTGGCGGTTGCGCCATCGTGGTTTGATGAATTTCTCACGAACCTTGCAGAATATGCCGAAGGAGATGTTCAGCTATTGCCTACAAAAAATGCATCCGTGCTCGCCGCGCTACCAGTTTTGATAACCGGCAGAAAAGATAAGGTTGCTGAAATTATCCAGCGCTTTTTGGATGAGAATAAAAAATGACCCGTTTCACTTTTTGCACAAGATAGTAAAAAAACTGAAACGTTATGTCATCACTAAATTGGATCGGAAAAGAAGCGGTTGCAAACCACGACAAGAAGATTCTAACGTCCTTCACTATGTCCCGCCGAAGCTTTCTTGCCCGCCATATTTTTCTTGGCGGACTATTGAAGGAAGTAGCCAGTGGTGGTATACACTAGGTAGCTAACAGAGGAGCTGTCATAATGGAAGACTATGAGAAAATCACACATCGTGAGTATCAACGACGAGAGATTCTGGGGAAATTGGATCGATTGACGGTGGAGTGTATCGGAGACCACGATATCAGTGACGAGCAGGCTAACCGGAACTGTTTCTATGCTGGACTAATCACCAGAGCTATTGAGTACGTTCATGATCTACGACTCCAGGTTGAACATCCCGATAGCGGACCTGATGTTTACTACTCGACTGCGTGTAGATTTTTCAGTGAATCAATCATTCCAGTAATCGAGCAGTTCACACCGGTCGTAGAGGAAAGGCGTCTGATAGCTGCCAACTATTTGGTGATGATGACTCGGAATATGTCCGAATACATTCACCGAGCTGTATGGCGCTTCAACGTTCCTCCGGAGAGAGCTGGCTTTCTGAGAATGGTTGGGCTCGATCCGATTGATGATGTGAAGTAGCATCGCCTAGTAGGAAACGAACGGCGATTTTTTATTTTCAAGGTATAATTCATAAACATCATGCGATTAACTGACTTTCAGTGAATTATCGTTATGAATACCCTGGCCGGTATTGGCATGGGTCTGGTTGGTGTATTCATACCAATCTATTTGTTGGAGCTGGGTTACGCATTCCCCGCGGTTATTCTTTGGTTACTGATTCATCACTCTTCTCTTCTCGTTGGGGCATTTCTGGTTGTTTTTATTTCCAATAGCATTGGGTTGGTACGGTGCTGGTACATCCGTGTTTTTCTCGTCTCATTTCTTTTCGGAGGCCTTTTTCTTCTTCCTAGCCAGCCATCGTTTCTGTATACGCTTGCAGTAATCAGCGGTATGGAAGCGGCGTTCTTCTGGATCCCTTACAATATTCTGACTGTCCGGAAGACAGAGGACGCGACGATGGGTTCATCGCTGGCTCTTATGTCAAATATAGGATCAGGAGTGGGGATTATAGTACCGGGCATTGCCGCGATTCTTATTGTCACTTTTGGTTATGGAGTGCTTTTTGCTACCGCTCTTTTCTTTATACTTGTCTCGATCTTCCCCACATTGCCGTTGAGAGACGAAAAGACCAATTTCCATTTTGATAGGGCAGTGGTCAAAAAAATCGTGAAAGAAAATAAGCGGTTTATTGTACCGGAGATTCTCGATAATCTTGGGCAAGATACCCAGGTCATTTGGACGCTATTCATTTTTATAACTGGGCTGACGGTTCTTGATATTGGTGCGTTAGGAATCATAACGGGAATTATTGGTATGGGAGTGACGTATATTACGGGCAGTATGATCGATACGTGGAATAAAAAGACGGTTGTGCGGATCGGTGCCGTCCTGGCTACCATCATGTGGGGAATATCCTACTTTGTGGCAGTTTACGCGCCTACGCCCGCCACATTATATTTGGTGACTGCGATTCGTGGTCTAGTACTCGGCGTGTTCGTTTCTGCCTATGGAGTAATCATGTTTAACCAGGCCAGACACCATGACGCCCAGTTCCTTGTCCTTCGAGAGATACCCACTATTTTTGGGCGGATTATTCTTTTCGTAGCGACACTTGTATTGATATCGATTGGGCGATTTGAATTCGTTTTTCTATTAGCCGCGCTTTCATCATTATATTTTTGTTTTAATAATATTGATGCCCTCATGGAGGCGCCGAAAAATAACAAATAAAAATTCTCACCGTGAGATGAGAATTAAGTAAGGCTTGAACGACTAACCTTCACTAACCATTGAGCAAGAGAGTTCAGTTGTCTCACCGAGAGTTGCTCGATTATCTCTAGTGGAGGACACGAGTCTTTTCGAATAAGGATTGCTTGAAGGCCGATATAGAATTTCAGGATTTGAGGAGAACAACTCATCTCTCCACGACCTACTTTTTTCAGTGTTTTGGCGCATCGATTGCAGACGGTGCTGAGAAAAAAGGCGACGAGTTTTCTCTTGTCATGTCCGCAGACTTCGCATTGATTTGGCATTGTTACTCCGCAAGCTTGAATACTAATCGTTTTTTACCACGATTGAGTTTCGAGAGTCAACGACAAATCAGATATATACATTCTTTGTATTCTTTTTATTTTGTGTTTGACTTAGGAAATGTCTAAGAAGAAAGATACAGAAGAAATTAAAACAGGCCTCCGGACCATCTGGGGTTTTGTTCGGCCGTTTAAGATGGAGCTTTCCATCTTAACTGCTCTGGGTTTGATTTCGGCGGTGGCCAACGGTTCGGTCCCCTATGTCACGGGGCGATTTTTTGATGCTCTGATCGATCTTTCCGAGCACCGCGTTACGGAAGGTGTTGGAGGCTTGCCACTGTGGGGATTTTTGCTGCTTATTTGGGCTGGTGTGCAGTTGGTGGCGAACAACATTGATTGGATCTCCGACCGACTTTCACGTGTAATAGACGATAAAATCCATTTCAATATTCAGACCAACGGTTTTGTTCACCTGTTTCACTTGCCCCTCTCGTATCACAAGGACAAACATATCAACGGGGAGCTTCAGAAAATCAGTATGGCTGGATGGCGGGTGGCATCCATTTTGCGAACAATCATTGATGTGGCGCCACAGTTTTTAAGTCTTCTAATCGGCATTATCTTAGCGGCCAGTATCAATCTTTCTTTGGCCGGTATTTTAATTATCGGTGTTCTCTTATATGTGCTATTGCTAGCTAGAATTCTGCTCCCTATTGCGGCGCTCGACTCAGCTGCCCATCGCACCTGGAATCAGAGTTGGGACGATGCCGCCGCGGCGGTGATGCAGATAGAAAGTGTGAAGCAGGCTACGGCTGAGGAGTACGAGTCAGAAAAAACCAAAGAAGCCCTTCTGGGAACTACTCGCGACCTGTGGCGTAAGCTCGGAACTATTTGGAGTAACGTTAGTTTTTTCCAGCGACTGATTGTTTTCGCCACGCAGTTAACTATTTTTGTGATGTCCGTGCAATTAGTTTCAAATGGCGATATCACAATTGGAGAACTCCTGGCCTTGAATGGCTATGCGGCTATGTTTTTCGGACCATTTGTTTCTTTGGGCCATAGTTGGCAAACGATTCAGAATGGCATTAGCTCAGCGGCGCACGTAAACGAAGTATTTTCTCAAAAACCAGAGGCCTATATTCCTGAAAATGTTACCGATCCAAGAACCTTTTCTGGTTCAGTTGGTTTCGATCGGGTGGTATTTCGTTATGGCAAGAATCAGCCGATCGTCCTCGATGGTATCAATTTTGAAGTGAAGGCTGGTGAGATTGTGGCGATGGTTGGCGAGTCTGGTGTTGGAAAGAGCACGGCTATCTCACTCATATCCGGCTATGCTTTTCCGAACGAGGGTGCGGTGCTTGTCGACGGAGTAGATACGCGGCGCTTGAACTTAATCAATTTGAGAAAACAAATTGCTGTTGTCCCGCAAGAAGTGGCCCTTTTTAACGACACGATCAAGAATAATATTCGCTACGGCTCTTTTGGGGCTAGTGATGAAGAGGTGTATACCGCGGCGCGAGAAGCGCACATTGATGAGTTCGTGCAGGCGCTTCCTGATAAATACGAATCGTTAGTTGGTGAGCGGGGGATCAAGTTGTCGGTGGGCCAGAAACAACGGGTAGCGATTGCGCGAGCGATTTTACGGAATCCGGCCATTTTGATTCTCGATGAACCAACGAGTGCTTTGGATGCTAAGACGGAAAAGATAGTGACTGGTGCTTTGGAAAAACTGATGAAAGGGAGAACTACTTTTATTATCGCCCACCGTCTCTCCACGGTTCGTAAGGCTGATGTCATTCTGGTTTTTGAAAAAGGAAAAGTGGTGGAACGAGGCACCCACGAAGAGTTAATCAAGCGCGATCAGGGAGTCTACCGCCACCTTTACGAATACCAAATTGGTCTCCACGAATAGGTTTTGGAAGAACCCCGGGTTTCAAATCCATAATTGAAGGCTGGAAGGGGGCTAATTTCCAGAACGTGCTATTGCTCGGATAAAGTGGTATGGTTAAATCCCTTTAATCCTATACCGTAAATCCGATGGCACCCATCAAACAACTTCTCAAAACTCCTATTTCCCTCCCTGAGCTTAATCAGAAGCTGGAGGAGGAGGCGAAGCGGCTTGTGCGCGACAAGGAGGATGGCATTGTGAAATATGTGAGTAAAAAAGCTAGCCTCGAAGGAAACTCTAAGATTGTCTTTAAAAAGAAAGATAAGTCAGAAGTCGTCTTATCATTTCGTCTGAACGAGAATAACAATTTGCGCCTAGCTTACGAAGAAAGGTTTACTAATAAGTAATCGCATAGCCCTGGTCCATTCGGTTCATATACCTCAGCGAAAAGTGGTATAATAACGTTATGAAAAAACTATTACTAACCTCATCGGTTTTGGCGGTCGTGGCTGGGGTGGTGCTCGTTCTCGGTGGTGCTTGGGGTATTGTGTTTACTTATCAGAACATAGTCCAGGAAAATATTACGACGCCCGATGACGCCTCGATTCCAGGGGAGAAGGTACGCGGACCATTCACGCTCAAAGCTCAAGCCGATATCATTCGCCAGCACACCTTAACCTCTACTGGCGGAAAGACGTTCGCGGAGATGCCACGTCAAATAGCCAAACTTGATGCAAATGGACAGCCAGTTCTCGACGCTTCTGGTAAGCCGGTGATGACCGCGAACACAGCGCGCGATATCTGGGTAACAGCTACAACTTTGATGACCGCTCTGAATCTCGGAATCCTAACCTACGCTTTTTCAGGTATGATCATCCTCTTCGGACTTGTCTCTATCTGGACCGGTATTGTTTTCTACGCCTTGAGAAAGAAGTTTGTCTAGGGTATCCAAGTTTCTGATTTTAGAGTTAAAGAAGTATAAAAACAAAGATCCCCGATAGCGTGGAGCTCCGGGGAAAATATGAGGGGACTGGCTGGTAAGCCAGCCAAACTTAATCAGAGTATCAGAGTGCGTAGCTTCTGCAGCGGCGTATGAATGATGTTTCTCAAGATCTGATATTATTTTAACGAGTCTAGGGGTACTGTCAACTAGTGGGTGTGGATAACTCCCGACGTACCAATTAAATCCTTAAAGATAATGAAGTCGGGATCCCGACCTTGCGTCGGGATTTTCAGAAGCGTATTTATGAATTTAGCTTCTCATAATACTGGCCTATGCCGAGGATATCCCCTTCATGAAAGGGTTTCCCGATCAATTGGAAGCCAGTAGGGAGATTCTGCGGATCATACTGCGTACCCGGTTTTTCAATAGGAATGGAGATGGCGGGTAGACCAGCCAGGTTTACCGGAATCGTAAAGATGTCGGCTAAATACATCGCGAGAGGATCGGCAACTTTTTCGCCAATCTTGAATGGCAAGGAAGGATAGACTGGAGTGAAGATGACATCGACATCCTGAAAAGCAGTATCAAAATCCTGTTTGATGAGTGTCCGCACTTTTTGGGCTTTGGCGTAGTACGCATCGTAGTAACCGGAGGAGAGTACGAAGGTGCCGAGGATGATGCGGCGTTTTACTTCTGGGCCAAAACCGAGACCGCGCTGTTTGCGGTACAGATCGCTCAATGATTCCGATTCTTTCAAGCCCTGTTTTAACCGAGCGTAACGAATGCCATCGAAGCGGGCAGTGTTCGAACTGACTTCGGCGGGAACGATGATGTAGTAACAGGCTGGTGCGTACTGACTGTGCGGTAAGGAAATTTCTTTGAACTCGATCTTCATCGACTTCAGGGCGAAGATAGATTTTTCTAAAGCAGTTTGCACAATTGGATCAACGCCGCCGTCAGTAAAGTATTCTTTGGGCAAACCGATTTTTAATTTTGTGACTGTTTCATATTTCGGTTGGAGCAACTCTTTTGTTTTATAGGTTATTGGTGCGCTCGTGGCGTCGTAGCCATCGTGTCCGTAGATTTCTGAAAAAAGCAGTGCCGCATCATGAACCGTTTTAGTAATCGGACCGATCTGATCCAAACTCGAAGCCATCGCTGTTAAACCATAGCGCGATACCGCGCCGTATGTTGGTTTTAACCCAACAACGCCACAAAATGCTGATGGCTCACGAATTGATCCGCCCGTATCTGATCCCAGTGCCGCCAAAGCCATATCGCCGGCGACCGCCGCGGCTGAACCGCCCGATGATCCGCCGGGCACGCGCTCGGGATCGTGCGGGTTGCGCGCTAACTGCAACGCCGAGTTTTCGGTTGAAGCGCCCATGGCAAACTCATCCAAGTTTGTTTTTCCCAAAAAGACAGCTTGTTGATTTTTTAATTTTTTAATGACCGTAGCATCGTAGGCGGCGGTGTAATGTTCTAAAATTTTTGAGGCTGAGGTGGAGGGCAGTCCTTCGATTAAAATATTGTCCTTGATGGCGAGTGGGGCGCCGGCAAGCGGTGAGATCGATTCCTCTTTGGCGATCTTAAGATCGACTGCCTCAGCGTCACGAATGGCCGTTTCTTCGTTCAGGCTTAAATAAGCGCCGATTTTTTTATCGGCATCTTTAATCCTGGAAAGAAAGTGCTGAGTTACCTCAAGAGCGGAGAACTCTTTTTTTACGAGGCCGTCGTGAAATGTCTCGAGTGTGAGTTGTTTAGGATTGATCATCCCGTTAGAGATAGGAAATATTATTTCCGTTGTTTAAATTGACCGGCTTTTTCTGAAGGGATATGTTTGTTCTAAAATAGTTGTGTAAATCATAGCTGGGCATCTCTAACGGGAATCATGATTGAAAACAGAGGGAACTTTCAAAAAACCACCGACTTCTTCGGGAAAGCTCTCGACGCCATGCTGTTTTTGCGTATCGATTCGTTCGCTATCTTCGCGAAAGATATTTTGGAGCGTGGTGCCGCCGTTCATGGCCGGAACGTCGGTCGTGTCGACTTCTTCCAGTTTTTCAAAATAGGCTAGGATAGACCGGAGATCGTCAAGGAGCTTTTTCTCCTCGCGTTCGGAGAGTTCGATCCGAGCCAGGCCCGCTAGGTGTTTCAGTACCTTTTGGTTAATAGGAGAAGCCATATAAGGACGATTGTACTCGTCCTAGAGAGAGAATTCAAGCTAGGAAATTGCTTTATGGAGTTCTATTGCAAGAGATTTTGGGAGGAAATGATGTTGATTCCAGGATCGAAGAAATTGCTGCCCATTTTGTTTTTTAGGATGGAATTCTTTTATACATCGCCCTAGGAGCGAGGGGAGGGATTGATTATTGTCCTTATATTTTTTAATGATTAGGTCTAGGGCCATTTTTGTTTCTTTTGCTGAAGCAATGCAGTCAAACGAACGATGAGATGTTTTTCCTAAGAAGTCAGGGATATATTTCCAGAGATCTGGATCATCGAGAAGGTTTTTTTTAAATATTGTACGCATTGTTTTTTCTTGTAGAAATGGCGCAAGGAGGAGATAAATCGTGAAACACTTGGCACATGTTCCACACCAGGTATTTTGTTTCAGATTTACATTACAGCTTCTAAAGATAGAAAGATATTGAGGATACTGAGAAAAGAGGGCGGCAATCTGTAGTTCGTGGAGCGGACGGAGAAAACTGAAGAAACTAATATCGGGAGAGAGATACCGACTTACATACTCCCGAAATGCTTTTTCAAACTCGAAACTTTTTGAGTACTGGTGATTGATAACTTTTTTACCAACTTTAATATTTCCTTCGTTCGAGCTCTGTTCTTGAGAAATAGCGATATGACGATAGTCGAAAAGAAAAGCAGTAAGGACGCTTACGAATGCGAGGTAGCTTGAAAAGGGCGTATGACCGTTCAAGTACCCCTTTTTGTTCAGAGCAATGAGCTGGGGATCGATTGTTCGTGTAACGCGAATGGGAGAAAGTGACGAGACTGCGCGACTAGCATTTTCGGCAGCGGGAACATTGCCCATAACAAACGTTCGAAATTCATTATTCGATTTTTTAATAAGTTCGGCGGTTATAAACGAATCTTTCCCGCCTCCCATGGGGACGAGATAGCGGTTTTTCAGTTCGAGTTTTCTTAGAGCGAGTTTTTTCGAGGCATTGGCCGTTTTTATTTTTACGAAGTTCTTTGTATAAGGAATTTTATTTACATAGAAAAACTCGCCGAGACCATTCTCGATAAGTTCCTGCCACCAGCGAATTTGAGAAGAAGAAAGATATCCGGCCTTGATGTGAATTTTCGGACTCACTGCCGCTTTCCAGTAGCTAGGAATTTCTGCCAAACCTAAATGAAAAATAAAGTTATCGAGGATATCTTGATCGAGATTCTGTATCCGTTTTGGATCAATACTTTTTATAACGACAACTGGCTTGAAGGCGATGCTTGGTGAAAGAGAGAAAATAAATCTAATAACGAGATCTTTTCCTTCAATATAGTAAGAGTAGGATTC
>ERZ1292623.5383-Hain-H51-01um-R1-5383-length-10237-cov-8_pt1 | contig 10237 bp, 15 predicted proteins | sample MGYA00564398_ERZ1292623 | MGnify/ENA primary metagenome ERZ1292623 (study PRJEB36523, sample SAMEA6512633) | groundwater metagenome | collected 2019-01-07 | study: AquaDiva: Metagenomics assemblies of 32 groundwater samples
CTCCTTCTATGAATTCATTTTTTATTGGCCAGTAAGCATTTTCAAAATCCATCCATACACCTAATCTCCATAAATCTTTATCCATTAATTTTGCATTTTCACTTGAAAATTTTATGCATTCTTTAATAAATTTCTCAACCCCATATCCCTCAATCCCTAACTTGTCCTTAATTCCAAGTTTTTTCTGAACTGCATTCTCAGTAGGCAATCCATGCATGTCATAACCGGCTCTATCCCACACATTAAATCCTTTCATTCTTTTATATCTTAAAACAACATCTTTCAAAGAATTATTCCAAGCATGCCCTATATGCAGCCTTCCAGAAGTATATGGTGGTCCTTGTAAAAAATAAAATCTTTTTCCTTTTTGATTTTTCTTTTTAACTTTTTCATAAATCTTTTTTTCTCTCCAAAACTTCAAAGCATCTTCTTCAATTTTTTTAAAATCGTATACCATGTTTATTCTTTGATTTACATTATTTATAAATATATTTCTATAGACTAGAACACCTTAGGGCCTTACACCAACCACCGGGATCATAATCTATAGCCCTTTTCACTAGTTCTGGTTGCACCCTATAAAATTCTCTCGCTAAATTATAATCCCTACCAGAAACCAATCTATTGAAATGATCTACTAATCTTTTTTTACTTTCTTCATCAACTACCTTTTCTAATACTTTATTTGGCATTCTAGCTACCCCCTAATTGCAGAACCCAGAAAATCAAGTTCTGCTTATAATATAATAATAGCTATAATGATATTAATTACAATATTCATCATAGTGAAGATTTTCATATTAAAACCAAATTATACTTAATATATAAAGATTACTCCCTTTTTACCGCTGCTTCTTTTTTAAGTGGATTATCTACTTTGCTTTCTAATCTGCCACTAGTAGGCCAAAAATCCTCCATGCTTGTCCTTTCCGCCACCCTAAATTCGTCAGATTGAAAAGGCCCAACATGATAATCATTGGGTTTAGGTTGTTTCCCAGTTAATCTTCCGTAGTTTTCCATTTTAACCTCCTTGAAATTAAACTAAATCTCCTATTTCCGCCACCCTATGCTGCATCCTAAGTCTATTGTTATTGTCTCCTTGTTTTACATCTGTTTGTGTTAATCCCGCACTTGGCGCGCTTTTCAAGTCATACGGCACTTCAACAAGCTCCAACACAGCATGTTGACCCAAACCAGGAACATATACGGTTCTGGTTTCATACTTAACTCTTTTAGTTTCCTGTTCCATATTCCATCCTCCTATCTCTATTTTATCAATATGCAGCACCCAGAAAAAACAGGCCTGCTCAAATAAATTTGGCTTTGACTATCAAAATATTACTATTTCTTCGGATAGTCATAAAATTCATCTTAATTTTAAAAACAGAACTTATTTATAAACATTATCATTCATTTATCTGAAAAATGTATCAACTTGATTTCCAGCCAAGAGAATACCAAAAAAAAATAGTAGAAACAGCCAAATCTAAAAATACCTTAGTTATTTTGCCGACAGGTTTAGGAAAAACAGCCATTTCAATAATTCTAACTTTAGAGCGTTTAATCAGATTTCCAGAATCCAAAGCATTAATCTTAGCTCCAACAAAACCATTGTGTAAGCAGCATTTAGACAGTTTTCAAACCCAAACAAATTTTCCAAAAGAAAAAATAATCTTAATTACTGGCTTAATTTCTCCAGAGAAAAGAACTTTACTTTACAAAGAGGCAAAAATAATAATAGCAACACCACAAACAATCCAGTTTGATATAGAGAATAACAGGATAAATTTAGAAGATATCAGCTGCCTAACAGTTGACGAATGTCATCGCTCAAGGCAAAAATATGCCAACACGATAGTTTCTCAAAATTACATTAAAAAATCCCCATATCCGAGAATCTTAGCCTTAACAGCCTCACCAGGTTCAACAAAAGAAAAAATAGAAGAAATCCAGAAAAATCTTTTCATAGAAGCAATAGAAATTCGTGATGAACTAAGTGAAGATGTTAAACCTTATATGCACGAAAAAAACACAGAGTTCATAGAATTAGACTTGCCAGAAAGTTTTAAAGAAATTCATAAGATAATTGAAAATGTTTATTTAGAAAAAGTAAAACAGCTTAAGCAATTTGGATTGACAAAGCCTTCTTCAATAGTAAACAAAAGAGATATTATTTCCTTTCAAGGATACCTACAATCAGAGATACGGCAAGGAAATAGAAGCGCCTATTATGCAATTTCTTTAGCAGCCCAGGCACTGAAACTAACACACTCCTTGGAAATGTTAGAAACTCAGAGCATTGATTCATTTTATAATTTCTTAAAAAATCTAGAAAATGGAACATCAAAAGCCGCAAAATCAATTATCAATGACAAAAGAGTAAAAAATGCCTTGGTTTTAACAGAAAAACTAATTGAAAACAAGATTGAACACCCAAAATTAACAAAATTAAGAAACATAGTTTTAAACCAATTAAAAGAAAATCCAAGTTCAAAAATAATAATTTTCGCAAATTTCAGGGATACTGTAAAAAATATTACTGAAAATCTAAAACAAATTGAAAATGCCGAACCCGTAGTTTTGATAGGGCAGAAAGAAGGCATAACCCAAAAAAAACAGTTAGAAACCTTAAAAGAATTTGAAGAAGGAAAATACAACATTATTGTAACAACCTCCATAGGAGAGGAAGGGATATCTCTAGGTCAACTTGACACAGCAATTTTCTTCGATCAGGCTGCTTCAGGCATCAGGAGGATTCAGAGAACAGGAAGAGTTGGTAGGCTTAAGGCAGGAAAAATAATCCACTTAATAACTAAAAATACAAGAGATCAAGCGTATCACTGGAAATCTCACAGGGATGTTAAAAAAATGAAAAACATTGTTTCTAATATTCAATCTAAATTAGAAAAACAAAGCAAATTAAGATAAAAAAATATTTAAAAAACACAAAACTTACTTATAGCTATGAAAAAAGAGATTAAATTTTATTTTAGCATATTTTTCTTTTTATTAGGTATTTTACTAATCAACAATCCACAAATCACAGGTTCAGTCATTGGTGTTTCCAGTATAAGTTCTACTTTTCTTGGTTTATTTTTTATTTTTATTTCTGGAATTTTATTTATTGCTAAAGAAGGTTTAGAAGAAAAAATAGATTCTTCCATAATCAAGAATAAACTTGCTCTGATAGATAATGGAAAACTGCATCTAAGCAGTCTACCCTATTATGAAAGTATAGATGATGCATTAAAAGATAAAGCCCCTGGAGATATCTTTGTTTCAGATACTACTTGTCCTGGTAATCCCCCCAGCTCTAGCCTCTTTATTTATGTTCATTCTAAAGGTGAAGCTATGAGGGTAGCTAGCGATATTCTTGGCGGTGGAAGAACACTATATGGTGCCCCTATCAAAGAAGAAAAGAAAAACACCGCCACAACAAGGATGTTTAACAAAGAAAGGCGTAGCACAGAACTTAAGGAGTTAACTGAAGTAGTTCGCAGAAACCCAACCATTTTCCAAGGAAGGATTATAAGAGGGGGATTTAAAAGGCACAACACAGAAGCAAGACTAGATGACCCACACCCTGACAAGGGGATAATTTATCGCCACATAAATGTTGAAAAAGATCCAGAGTACAATAAACACGGTATAAAAATAGAAAGGGGATATAATCTACATATCCTAATTGTTCCTAAAGAGAAATAAAAAACTAAAAATCAATATCAACTTTAGCTCTTTTGCAAAATTCTTTAATTACAACTAATCCATAATAAGCAGTTAACAAAACATCTAATGCAGGAACATCTCTTTTTTCGCCTTTTAATCCCTTAACTTTAAGCATTGCATCCCTATTTTCCATAACTACTCTTCTTGTAAATTTATATGTATTTGTTTTTCTATTATAAGCTAAAATTGTAGATATATCATCAACACTAAAACCTTCAAGATTAACTATTGGCTCTGTACTTGATGGCAAGGAATAAGCTGCTCCTTCAATTACTGTGGCATATTCTCTTCTTAAAGCATCATCTGATAAGTGAGTTACCTCCTCTTTTATTCTGGATTCAAGTTGTTCTAAATCGTTTTGCATTTTAGTAGATTAATATTCACAAAATACTCCGTTTATAAACCTTTCTATATTAATTTCTATAGAGTAGTAACAAAAAGAAAGGTTTAAATACCCCGTTTCATTAGGGAGTTTTATGAAGTATCAATATCAAACACAGACCATTGGATTTGCAAGGATTCCTAGAGATAATTGGACAAGGCATATTGGAAAATGTGTTATGTATGCAACTAAGACAGACATAGGTAAAACAGGAAAACCCGCTTATTATACTGGCCTTCTAGAATATATTGACCAGAGTAAGGCAACATTCAGATTCTCCACTTGGATAGAACCTCCAGTAGATAAACGATATGGCCGTGAAACAAGAATATTAAGATTAGATGAAATATTAGAAATGATTGCAAGTGAAACAGATCCAAAAGACCAAAGAGAAGAATTTGAGAGCTCAATAAAAGTAGAATAAAAATGTCAAACTTAATAGATAGATTAGGAACTGTAACAACAAATGTAGTTGATTGGTGTAAAAGCCAATTTATGTATTACCTAGTTTATACTCCAGAACAAAAAGCAATGGTAGGCAAAGTTAGAGAAGCGAGACAAGCTGGTAAACTAGAACAATTTAAACCGATTGAGGAATATTCAGAGCTATATTGGCAAATTAGAAATGAATTAGGAAAGGCAGAAGATCCTCAAGGAAATAAAAATGGCAGAACAAGATGATGAAACACAATCCGCAAAATATTTGAGCAATTGGATTACTTATAAAACTCTTACTGATCAAGCAGGAAAATCCCCAAGAATAAGAATCTTAGGAAGATTAGAAGGATTTATGCTAGCTGGAATGGTAATCAGCAACGATGATTTAAGTAGAATTTTAGGAGAACAGCAATTTTCAGGTCAAGAGGTAACTAGCTTAGCTCAAGCCCAACATGCAGGGCTTAGAAAAGGATTAGACCTCGGTTATAATGACAAAAAAGAGTTTTGGGATGCTCATACTGAAAGATTAAGGAATATCCCAATGCTTGTAGAATATAAATTTAAAAGACAAAAAGATGAATAAAGATAAATTTTTTAAAAAGGTAATGATGGATAGTAGAAATGCTAGACTTAAGTCTCCTGAAGAAGCAAGGGCAGAGGATGATTCAAGACTATTAAGAATGTTAACCCGGGAACTTTTAACTCATTTCTCTCAAGAAGATGCATTAAAATTAATAGAATATTTTCAATCTACCCCCTCAAGTGGAACCCAAGATTCTAGTGGGGTTCCTTATGACCTATATTGTTTACCTCAATCTGCACTAGATTATTTAAGTAAAGAAATAAAAGGAAGAAGAGTGCTTGAAATCGGAGATGCAGGAAGAAGGTTAAATGAGCCATTTTTTATGAAACTTGGCGCAAAAAGCTTTGAGACAACAGATCCAAAATATGGTCAAGTTGATGCATTAACTTATTTAATGAGACAGCCAGAAGGCTCTACGATTGTAACTGGTTTTGGAGTCTTAGAAGAAGGAGTGCTATACAATGGATTTGATGAACCTGAAAGGTTAAAAAAATATCAAAAAGGATTAGGAAAAGCAATTCATAGAGTAACCCCAATTGGAGGAATAACTTTCCATGGATTGGAATGGGATTATGATTTAAAAGATGCGGGCTTTGTTAATGATCCAAATTCTCCAAGAGAACTTAACACAAGAACCTCTGACAGAGGCGGACTAATTGTTTTGAGAAAACAATAAAAATAATATTTTTAATTCATCTTTTTGAAAAATCTTCATTTATCCCCTTTTTCAATTTATTTTTCCTTATCAAACTTTTCTAACAGATCATTCATCTCAAGCAAAAATTGTTTTGCTCTTTTTAAAGAAGTTTCGGCTTTAGATGCTTTTTCAACTTCCTTAGTCTGGTATTGAATCAATCCTCTTTTCTTTCTTTCAAAATCGAAATCTTCAAGCAATCCTTCAGCTTTGTTTTTAGCAATAAGTAAGGCTTCTTCTTTTATTTCTTCATAATCCTCAATAAACTTTTCTTTAAGCTTATTTCTAACATAGAATATCAATGCATCACTAGTGACTTTATGGGGAATTTTATCCCCCACTTTATAACCTAATTTGTATAAAACCGCATTGGCAATATAAAACATAGAATAATAAGAAATTACAATTATCCAAAGATCAGACTTCCTATTATTTGAGAGAAAAGTAGCAGTTTCCATGCTATCTTTTGAGTTATTGACTAAAATATCAAAAATAAGACTATTAAACTGTTCTTTCTTGATTAAGCCATCAGTTAAATAAGATTTAATATTTACTTCCGCTTCTTTAATCCTTTTTTCACTTAGCATTTTGGATTAACCTATAATAATCTTCTATCCCAAATAAGATAACATTCTTTTTAAGCGCTTCGCTTACAACAGTAAATTCTTTGCTTTTCAACATACGAATAAAACTTTCAGAAGTTATAGATGTCAAATGCACATCAAATGGTAAAATGGCAAGTTTTTCTTCTACCTTCTTTGCATCATCTTCATGAGAAACCAAAAGCAGATCAATATCAGAATGTTTTGTTGCAGTTCCTTTTACATGGCTCCCAAAAAATAAAACTATAAACTGCTGATTAATCTCTTTAAGATAAAGGTATATTGACCTGAATTCTTTTTTCTTTAAAAAATCAGATCTCCTCGCGCTCTCAATAATAAATACATCTTCATTAAACCCGTTTTTAAAACTACACCTTTTTTGATTCTTAAAGTCTTCTATAATCATTATGTTATCTTTTTCAAGTTTCTTTACATTTAAATACAACAGTTTATAATCAATTTTCAGGTACTTTGATAGCTCATACATACTAAAAGTCTTTTCTTTATTTTCTATTAAAAACCTAAGAATCCTTTGCTTGACATTCAGTTTATTATATGTTAAATTTGACATAACATTATGGTATTATAAACATATATAAACCTTTCTATTTCGTTAACTAAATTCAGAATAAGTTACAATATTAACTAAAGAGATAATTGTTCTTTATTTTACCTTCGCCCAGATCATATCATCCAAATATTTTCCATCTTTAAATTTATTCTTCCTTAATATCCCTTCTAATTTATAACCCGCTTTTTCCATAACTTTCGCAGATGCTTTATTAAATGTCCTGCACATTCCTGAAATTCTGACTAGATTAAGTTTCTTAAAGCCATAATTAGTAATTGATTTTAAAGATTTTGTTGCTAGCCCCTTGCCCCTGAAATTTGGATGAATCCCAAAACCAACTAGGGCAGAATGTTTATATTTTGGGTTATTGTTTAGTTCCAGATGAACAAATCCTGCAAATTTTTTATTAACCTCAATTACCCAAGTTAAACCTTTTTTTATACTTCCATTAATCTCTTCTTCAGCTTCTTTCAAATTTTTAGGAACAGACATAAAGTTTCTTTTGGCTTCTTTATCTTGATGGCATTCTAAATATCCTTGCGCATCTCCCAAGGTTATCGGCCTTAGAATAAACTCCTTTGTTTTTATTATTGTCATTTTAATCCCAGCTTCTTAATTATAAAGTCTACGACTTGTTTCTTATTTAACCTATTACAATCAACTATGATGGGAGTAATATCTTCCTTATATTCTTCAACATGATATTCATGAAAATCCCCTAGTTTCTTTTTTTTCATATAAGGATGCCATTTTTCCTTAGCTCTTTGAATATTTCTTTTATAAGCAGTTTCTAAAGAAACCTCAAAATAAAAGGTTATTATTTTATATTTATATTTTTTAATTATTGGATTTATGTATTTTCTAATTGTTTTCTCAGACATTTCCTCTATGATTATATCTTTCTTCAAAGGCATAACTTGTTTAAGAGTAAAAAACAAAAGTTTCTTTCCAAGAGTTTTTCTTGTTTCATCATCAAGATTAGCAAACTGTCCTTTCATATGCGCTACATCAATAAAAAGCCAATCTTTCATTATTTTCATTTTTCTTAAAGTATACCAAGCAGTACTCTTTCCAGCTGTGGGCTTCCCTTTAAGTAAAACTAATCGCGGATATTTCACCTTATATACCCTCCTCTTTGCAAGGCCCATAGCTTTCTATACTCTCCTTTTTTCTTTATTAGCTCTTTATGTTTTCCCATTTGAACTATTTTTCCTTTTTTCATAACAATTATCCTGTCAGCTTTCATTATAGTGGATAATCTATGCGCGATTATTATTGCTGTTCTTTCTTTCATTAATTTTTGCAGGTCTTTTTGTATTTCATGCTCTGTTTCAGAATCCAATGAAGATGTAGCCTCGTCTAAAACAAGAATTTTTTTATCAGCTAATATTGCTCTCGCAATTGAAACTCTTTGTTTCTCTCCGCCACTTAACTTAACTCCTCTTTCACCAACAATAGTCTCTTCTTTATTCGGAAAAGCCTTAATTATTTTATCAAGTTGGGCAAATCTTAATGCTCCCACCACTTCTTTCCTTGACGCATTTGGCTTAGAAAATGAAATATTATTGTAAACTGTATCGTCAAATAAAAATCCTTCTTGAGGCACAACACTCATCTCTTCTCTTAATGATTCCTGCTTAAATCCTCGTATGTCCTGATTATCTATCAATATCTCACCGGAATCAACATCGTAAAACCTGTAAAGTAATTTTATTAAAGTGGTCTTGCCGCAACCAGAATGCCCAACCAAAGCAATTTTCTCATTTCTCTTTATTTTCAAATTTAAATTCTTAAATATTCCTCTTTTTCCGTAATTAAAAGATATATCCTTAAATTCAATACCTCCGTTTTTAATCTTCATCTGCTTAGCCTTGGGCAAGTCTTTTACCTCTCTTTCTATTTTGGAATATTGGAATAGTGATTCAAAATCAGCCATAACCCTGTAAAGTTCCCTTATTCCGTGAACAAACCAAAACAAAGACCCAATCAAGCTGAGATAAACAGTAGAAATAAAAACTAAAGTTCCAACTGTCAATCCCCCATCCAAGAATTTAACAACAGGAAAGTACAACAAGAAGAAAGTTCCAACTCCCAAAATAAGGCTCTGTCCAGACTCCAGCCACCTAAAGTAATCCCAATGAAAAATAGAAGTTCTCCTGGTAAAGTTAGTAAGCCCTTCAAATCTCTTCTTTATGAATTTCTCCTTCCCAAAGTACTTTATAGAATCTATATTGGTAAAGATATCGCCAACATTTGCTTTCTCAATATCCTCAGCTTCATTAGCCCTCAAATTTGCTTTTTGCTGAAGCTGCTGGGCTATAAAGCTATAACCGACAAAGACAACCATGGTTACAATAATGATGATTGTTGAAGTAATGTCAAAGAAAGCCAAGGAGATACTAACCACAATTGTCTGAAATATTGTTGTGGCAAAATTGAATACCAAGGTGTCAGTCATCCTTTCAATTGCTCTTCCTCCTCTTGAAAGTCTTGAAATCAAGCTACCGGTTTTATGGGAAACATGAAAGGAATGTGATAAATATATCAAATGGTTAAAGAATTTCCTTTTCAAATCCAATATTAAGTTTGCATCTAACCTGTTTAGTAAATGTATATTCAACCATTTGCTTAAAACCCTTACAAAAATATTGCCAAAAAATACACCAACTATAATCAGGATTATCTGAATAAATCTTTCTTTAGTTAAAGAACCATTTACAAATTCAGCCCCTTTATCAATAATAACCTTGAACAAAAACTTGTCTAAAACACCGCTGGCTTCCATCAGCAAAACAAAAGCCAAAACACCAAAGAATAAAGCCTTGTATCTATTTAAAATCTCAAAATATATTTTTAAATCATACTTAAAATCTATTTTTTCCTCTTTTTTCATCTCAGCCCCTCTTTCAATTTAAACTAAAATAAACATAATTTATAAATTCTGTGTTCTATTAAAAACAATATGCTAATCTCAAAACAAGAATTCATAAAAAACAAAAAAGAGTTTATTAAAAAAATTAAGCATGGTTCAATTTTTATTTACCCAACAGACACAATTTATGGCCTGGGCTGTATTTCAATAAATAAAAGATCAATAAATAAAATAAAGCAACTAAAACAAAGAACAAACAAACCATTCTCAATCATAGTTCCTTCTAAAAACTGGATTTTAAAAAACTGTAAATCTAATAAAAACTTAAAGATGTATCTTAAAAAAATTCCAGGAAAATACACCCTAATT
>ERZ1292623.1568-Hain-H51-01um-R1-1568-length-21838-cov-7_pt2 | contig 10236 bp, 11 predicted proteins | sample MGYA00564398_ERZ1292623 | MGnify/ENA primary metagenome ERZ1292623 (study PRJEB36523, sample SAMEA6512633) | groundwater metagenome | collected 2019-01-07 | study: AquaDiva: Metagenomics assemblies of 32 groundwater samples
ATTATCAGGGTGGATAGGGTTTATCTGTTCGTCTTGACAAAACTAACAAATTTCCTTGACAAAATAACCTGTTATATGTTAAAAATATCATTCTTTCGAAGAATCTCAAGGAGGTAGTAAGATGTATGCAGTATTAGAGACAGGCGGAAAGCAGTATAAGGTTTCTCAGGGGGATGTTATTTCAGTTGAAAAGCTGAGTGCAAAGCCCGGTGAAAAGGTTGAATTAAATAAGATTTTAATGATTGGCGGAGAGAAGACGGTAATCGGCAATCCTGTTGTAAAATCAGCGAAGGTAATCGGCGAGGTTGTTAAGCAGGATAGGGCAGATAAGGTTATAGTCTTTAAGATGAAGAGGCGCAAGAACTACAGAAGGACAAGAGGGCATAGGCAGGCGTTTACTTCATTAAAGATAACAGATATTGTTACGGCTTAACATGGAATAAATTGAAGCGGAGACAGGGAGAAACGGCGAAACGGAGACAAAAAACTCCCCGATTCACCCCTTCTCCGGTTCGCATCTGAATTCGGAATTTAGGATTTTGAATTTTTAGAGTTTAAGTAAGTAGGTTGGAGGATTAAAAAATGGCGCATAAAAAAGGTGTTGGTTCATCAAGAAATGGAAGGGACAGCAATCCGCAGTATCTCGGCGTCAAGTGTTTTGGCGGCCAGACGGTTAAGGGCGGAAGCATAATTGTAAGGCAGAGGGGCACAAAGTTCCACCCAGGCAAGAATGTGGGCAAAGGAAGCGATGACACACTCTTTGCAAAGGTAGCTGGTATTGTAAAGTTTGAAAGGGATGGAAGAGACAAAACCTGTGTAAGCGTTTATCCAGCAGTTTAAGGCATATAAAAATAGTCTTTATTAAGAGGGCGGTCAGCTATTGACCGCCTTTTTGTTTTCCATTGGGGATTGGGATATTAATAAAAATTGGTTAAAATATAAAGAAGAATTTATAAAAGGAGTAAGCGATGAGTAAATTCACAGAATTTCTGGCAATGGTTTCAACAGAATTTCATAGATACTTAATGGAAAATGAGGAATTTGCAGACAAGATTCCCAAAAACGCACTGGTTATATTTCAGATTGAAGGAGAAGAAGAGTTTAATAAGTGGCATAAAGAAACCTCGTTAAAAAACAGAGAACCAGAACAGCCTGTAATATATATCCATGTAAAGAGATGGAGAAGCCATTCCTCAATTGAAGATATAAGCATGGCAGGCGCGGCGTAGGTCTTACAAGCAAGTCAAAAATTCTCACCTCACCCACTCCACCCTGATAATTTTAATCAGCAATTTCAGCTTTTCCTCATTGGCTTCTTTTCCAGCATAATAAACCTTTAAATTATATTGTCTTGCTGCTCTTAAGGATTTAAAATGAAAAATTAGTGGAAAAAACCCTTGACTTTAAACCCCTGTCTTCTTAGACTTGTTAGTAATGGAAGAAGTATAAAAGGAAACGATATGTTTTTGGAATATAGCAAATTCATAGGTTCAATAATCGGAATTGTCGGAGGTTTTGCTCTTATGCTCGGAGCATTTTCGAAAAAGTCATCTGCGCCCCAGTGGTCGAAAAAAGCCTTATTTCTTGCAGGGCTTTGCTTTCTGGCGTGGGGATCTCTAATTTTCATCAAATCAAATTATGAGCAGACGATAACTGCAAGAAACTTAAGACTGATGGAACATTACAAAACAATTCTTGGTGGCCTGGGACTGGGCATTTTGATAACTCTATTTCTATCAGGAGAACTCAGTTTCAAAAAATGTGGGAAAAAACGAATCGAAGACAATAGAGAAAACCCAAAAACATAACACGACAAGGGAGGCGACAGGGATTAACCCTGTCCGGTTTGCAAAAGGAGGGTTGCCCGCGCTGGTTAAGGCTATCGTTATCTAACTGTCAGATACCTCTGCTGCTATGATGAGTTTGTGCATTAGTTGTCCTTATCTGCCCTTTATGTGCCGAACAGTCTGTATAATATCTTTGATTAAGCAAAATATCTCTTAACCTGACTGTCTCGTTTTAAAATGGGACAGTCGGTAATTCCAATTGTATTATTTTTTTACCCTCTGTTACGAAATCTGTGATATAATTTGCACATATGGTAACGCTCCATCCGCACGCACAAGATCGCCTACTTGAACGAGGGGCAAGTAAGGAAGAAGTTGTTGCAACTGTTGAAGGTGGAGAGAGTTTTCCTGCAAAATACGGCCGCACAGGCTTTAGACGCAATTTTCCTTTTAACAGTATTTGGCGTGGAAAACATTATGCTATAAAACAGATTGAGGCATACGCAGTTAAAGAGGATAAAGATTGGGTTGTTATTACAATAGTAACCCGTTATTTTTAATAATAGGAGGCTGATGAGATGAAACTAACATACGACCCGCGATATAACATAGCCTATATAAGGCTTCATAAAAAGGTAAAAGAGGTAGAGACGATAAAGATCAGTGATGAATTAAATATAGATATAGCATCTGACGGCACCATTTATGGAATAGAACTGCTAAATGCAAATGAGCAGATGCAAAAAGAAGATAAAGGAAAAATTCTTGTGATAAACGAAGCAACAGGCGAACAAGTGGAAGTTCCATTAGCTCTAAAATAATTGCGTGTAAAAGAAAGCCCATAGGGTCTGGTTTTGAAATATCAACAAACTGCTATTGCAAAACAGAACAACCTATATATCAGAAAATAGTATTACGCGATAACCTCTTGCCTAAATATGTCAATAAATATACCTCCTGCTATGACACGCAAATTTCATCAGACAACAGTAATAGCCTTTTTTTATTCCCCGCTGACCTATCATAAATTAAAAGTTCATGTCCCTTCTAAGAGGGTTTACAAATTAGTAAGTTTAGTGATATTATACTCACGGTATTAATAACAAGAGGTGGCTCTATTAATTTCGTTGATCAGGTAAAAATATTTATAAAGGCAGGGGATGGCGGAAGGGGGAGCATAAGTTTCCGCAGGGAGAAGTATGTGCCGCGCGGGGGGCCTGACGGCGGAGACGGAGGCAGGGGCGGCGATGTTATTATAAGGGCGTCTGTCCAGTTGAACACACTCCTTGACCAAAAATATAAGCAGCAGTATATTGTAAAAAGGGGCGGCGACGGAAGGGGCAAGAACCAGTATGGCGAGAACAGCTCTGATTTAATAATTAATGTTCCTGCAGGAACAATTGTCAAAGACATTCAGACAAAAGAAGTAATCGCTGATTTAACAGAGGACGGCCAGCAGGTAATCGCTGCTAAAGGAGGCAGGGGCGGGAAAGGCAACGCCTTTTTTAAAACAGCAGTAAGGCAGGCCCCGAAATTTGCCCAGCCCGGTGAAGAAGGGGAGGAAAAGGAGCTGCTGCTTGAGCTAAAGCTGCTTGCTGATGTTGGCATTGTCGGGCTTCCGAATGCAGGCAAGTCAACCTTTATCTCTGTTGTTTCAGAGGCAAGGCCAAAGATTGCAAGCTATCCTTTTACAACTATTGTGCCGCACCTTGGCGTTGTGAAGCTCGGAGAGTACAGGAGCTTTGTTATTGCAGATATCCCAGGGCTAATTGAAGGCGCGCATAAAGGAAGGGGACTCGGCTTTCAGTTCTTAAGGCATGTGGAAAGGACATCCCTGCTTCTGCATTTAGTGGATATATCCTTTGAAACGCCGAGGGACCCTGTAAAAAATTTTGAAACCATTAATTCAGAATTAGAAAAATATAACCCTGAGCTTATTAAAAAACCGATGGTAGTTGCAGGGAACAAGATGGATATAGCAGAATCAGATGAAAAATTAAAACAGCTTAAGGAATACTGCAAAAAAAAGAAGCTGCCGTTTTTCCCTATTTCAGCAGCAACAAAAAAGGGCGTTGATGAATTGATAAAATATCTTTCAAAAGAGGTTATGAAGCAAAAGGCAAAAAGGGCAAAGAAGGATGAATAGAAAGGACATTATAAAAAAGACAAGGCGCATTGTAATAAAGATCGGCAGCGCTGTTCTTGCAGGAGAGGGGCATGATGGCGTAGATGAGTCAGTCTTTTCACATCTTGCAAAGGATGTTTCATCCGTAAAGGATAAAAGGGAGATGGTTATTGTCTCCTCAGGCGCAATCGCCATTGGCATGAAAAGGCTCGGCCTGAAAGAAAAGGTAAAGAACATCCCTGAAAAGCAGGCAGTTGCAGCAATCGGTCAGGGGAGTCTTATGGCGCTCTATGAAAAGGTGTTCAGCCCGCTCAAGATAAGGGTTGCGCAGGTTCTGCTTACGCATGATGATTTATCAGACAGGCACAGGTTTTTAAATGCAAAGAATACATTGCAGACCTTATTAGAATACAATGCAATACCTATAATAAATGAAAATGACACTGTTGCTGTTGATGAGATAAAATTCGGCGATAATGATAATCTTTCTGCATTGGTTACAAATCTTGTTGAGGCAGATTTGCTGGTAATATTAACTGATATCAACGGCCTTTATAACAAAGACCCGAAGATAAATAAGGATGCAGAGCTTATCCCTGTAGTAGATGACATAGACAGATTCATCTCAGTGGCAGGCGGCACATCAGGGATTTATGGCACTGGCGGGATGCAGACAAAGCTTGAGGCAGCAAAAAAGGCTGCGCATTTTGGCGTGCCGACCATTGTTGCAAATGGAAGGGGAAAGAATATATTAAAGAAGATATTTTCCGGCGAGGATATTGGAACGCTCTTTCTGCCGATGGAGGAGAGGCTGACAAGCAGAAAGCACTGGCTTGCCTTTTCTACAAGGCCTGCAGGAAGCCTGATATTGGATGATGGCGCAAAGAATGCTTTGCTAAAAAAGGGCAAGAGTCTGCTGTCATCAGGCATAACTGGCATTGAAGGGAATTTTGATTCAGGCGATGCTGTAAGCTGTGTCAGTCCAAATGGCAAGGAAATTGCCAGAGGGATTGTTAATTACAGCTCTGAGGAGATAAAGAGGATAAAGGGTTTAAAGACAACTGAAATAGAAAAGATTCTTGGATATAAATATTTTGATGAGGTGATACACAGGGATAATTTGGTGATACAGGAGAGAGAGCCATGACCATAAAATCTGCTATGTTAAAATTAGCACAGGATGCAAAAGAGGCTTCATTAAGGCTTGCAAGGCTTAACAGCAATGTAAAGAACAGCGCCCTTATAAGGACGGCTGATGAGCTTATTAAGCAGGCGGATGCGTTAAAAGAGGCAAATAAAAAAGACCTTCAGGCTGCAAAGGAGAAGGGGCTGAGCTCTGCAATAATAGACAGGCTCACCTTAAGCGACAAGGTCATAAAGGGCATGGCAGACGGTTTAAAAGAGGTTGCAGCTCTTACTGACCCTGTTGGAGAGATATTGCGCATGTGGAGGAGGCCGAACGGCCTTCTTGTTGGAAAGATGCGCATACCCATTGGCGTTATCGGCATAATCTATGAGTCGCGGCCGAATGTAACAGCAGATGCAGCAGGGCTCTGCCTGAAATCAGGGAATGCAGTGATATTGCGCGGAGGCTCTGAGGCAATAAACTCAAACCTTGCCATCTGCAAGGTCTTAAAAGAGGCATGTGCAAAAGAGGGCATCCCTGAGGCTGCCATCCAGCTTATACCAACAACTGACAGGGAGGCGGTTCTGGAGATGCTCAAATTAGAGGAGTATATAGACCTGATTATACCAAGGGGCGGTGAGAGCCTCATACGCTCTGTTGTTGAGAATTCCATGATACCTGTGATAAAGCATTACAAAGGCGTATGCCATATCTTTGTTGACAGGTCAGCAGAATTAAAAATGGCAGAGGATATCTGCTTTAATGCAAAGGTGCAGAGGCCGGGTGTGTGCAATGCTATGGAGACAATGCTTGTGCACAAGGCTGTTGCAGAGGATTTTCTGCCGGCAATGGGCAAGAGATACAGCGATGCAGGTGTTGAGCTGAGGGGCTGCAATGAGACTCAGAAGATTCTGCCTTTTGCAAAGCCTGCTGCTGAAGACGATTGGTATGCAGAATATCTTGACCTGATACTATCTGTTAAGGTGGTTAATAATGTAACTGAGGCGATCAGCCATATTGCGAAATACGGCTCTCTGCATACAGAATCCATAATCACAAGGGACTACAACAATGCCCAAAGGTTTTTAAGAGAGGTGAATTCATCCACTGTGCTTATAAATGCCTCAACAAGGTTTTCTGATGGGTTCCAGCTTGGCCTCGGCGCAGAGATAGGCATATCAACAACAAAGATACACGCATTCGGCCCAATGGGGCTGGAGGAGCTTACAACAACAAAGTTTATTGTCCATGGAGACGGCCAGATAAGGACATAACGAACTACTTAATTGAAAATTTAAAATTGTAAATTTAAAATTGGCAATTTGCAATTTTCATTTTACAATGGAGCGAAGCGACAGTAATGCGCATCGGCATATTAGGCGGCACATTCAATCCCATTCACAATAGTCATCTGAAGATTGCAGAGGCAGTGCTTGAGAGATTAAATCTTGATAAGATACTATTTATCCCTGCCAATCTTCCTCCGCATAAAAGTGAGAAGGGCATAATAGATGTGCAGCACCGTGTTGAGATGGTGAGGCTTGCAATAGCTAACAATCCAAGGTTTGAACTTTCTACTATTGAAGTAGAAAGAAAGGGTGTTTCTTATACAATAGATACCTTAAGGGAATTAGAAGAGATATACGGCAAAGATGCAGGGCTCTTTTTCATTACAGGCATTGATGCATTCCTTGATATTAAGACATGGAAAGAGGCGGATACCCTTATCTCTGACTACAACTTTGTTGTAATACCGAGGACATCCTTCAATTATACGGACTTGAAAAAGGTTTCCGCGCTTAATCTTTCTGAAAGGGAATTGTCTGACTTAGACAAAGGCGCTGCGGAACTTTTGGAATTGCCTATGAGCGGCAAGGGACGGCTCTATCTTTTAAATATTCCGGCTGTGGATATTTCGTCAAAGAATATTAGAAATCGCATAAAGTCAGGAGAAAAGCTTAAATACCTCTTGCCTGAATCAGTGGAATTGTATATAATAAAAAATAAATTATACGGATGCTGACAACAAACAGAAAATCAATCAGGAGGAAAAAGGACGATAGACTCAAAAAAGAAGGCCCTGTTATGCGCCAAGGCCGCTTCTGACAAAAAGGCCGAGGACATAATAATCCTTGATGTAAGAAATATCAGTTCAATCGCAGATTACTTTATAATCTGCACCGCAGCGTCTGCCCGGCAAATAAAGGCAGTTTATGAGAATGTAGACAAGGCTGTTTCTGCTGCAGGTGAAAGCCTGCATCATGTAGAGGGCGCGGATAGCAGCCAGTGGGTCCTTGTTGACTGCTATGATGTTGTTATCCATATATTTAATGAAGAGGCGAGGAATTATTATTCCTTAGAGCGGCTCTGGGGCGATGCGCCGCGCGTTCCTCTGCGCAGGGCTGCATTATAAATTTATTTCACAGGCTGGATAAAATAAAAAATGATCCGTTTTTATTTTCTTATTCTAATCATTATCCTTGTTGTAGGTTATGTATATTTTGACTCCATAAATCCAGGAAGCGTTACCCTGAATTTTTCAAAAGAGTCTTCTTACAATTTAAGGATAGCAACATTAATACTCCTTTCCCTTTCAACAGGCGCTTTAATAGCTATCGTGCTTGCCTTTATAAAGGACACAAAGGATATACTTGTAAACTGGAAGGCAAACAGGCAGCACAAAAAAGAGGTGAAGATACAGGAGTATTACACAAAGGCAGTAAGCTCGCTCCTGTCAAGAAAGAACCAGCAGGCAGTTCCATATCTGCAGAAGATACTTTTCAGCAACCCGAATCATATAAATTCACTTATTCATCTTGGAGACATATACCGCTTAGAAAAGAATTACTCTGAGGCAGTGCACTACCACCAGAGGGCAAGGAGCCTTGACGAGAATAATATAGAGGTTCTCTTTGCGCTTGCAAAGGACTATGAAGAGGCAAAGAAATACGATGAGGCAATAAAGACCCTCAATGCAATACTGCAGATTGACAATACAAATGTTGCTGCGCTCCTGCAGGCAAGGGAGATATTTCAGAAGATGGGAAGATGGGAAGAGGCTTACGGCATGGCAGTACAGGTGTTAAAAGGGCCTTTGTCAGCAGAGGAAAAAGAGGCTGAAAGAAAGAGGCTCCTCGGCCTGAAATATGAGCTTGGCAAATCACTTGTTGCGTCAAAAAATCTTGACAGGGCAGAAAAGATCTTTAAAAGCATTACCAAGCTTGATAAAAACTTTATTCCTGCATATATCGGGCTCTGCGATATCCTTGTTGAGACAGGCGAGAAAAAGGATGCTATTGAGATGTTAGAAAGGGCTTATGAAACTACAAAGTCTGTGATAATCCTGCATAAACTTGAAGAGGTGTATCTTAACCTTGACCAGCCAGAGGGGATTATCAACTTCTATCAGAATGCCATTAACAGGGACCCAAACAGCCTTGACCTGAAATTCTTTCTCGGCAAATTATACTATCGTCTTGAGATGATTGACGATGCCTATGCAATCCTCTCAGAAATAGATCCGACAGACAAAAATTTCCCTGACCTTCATAAGATTGTCGGGAACATCTATCTGCGTAAAAACAATCCGGAGTCTGCATCTGAAGAATTTAGAAAGGCAATGAATCTATCCAAGCAGGTTATAGTCCCGTATTTCTGCAATATATGTGAGTACCATTCAAATAACTGGACAGGCAAGTGCCCGAGGTGCGGCAACTGGAACACATATGTTGTAAATCTTGAAAAGACCTGTTGATTTTAAAATGCCAAAGATAACCCGACCAGTAGTCCTTATCATACTTGACGGCTGGGGCATAAACCCTAAAAAGGAAGGTAATGCCATTGCCTTTGCAAAGCTGCCTGTATACAATTCCTTATTAAAAAAATATCCTAATACCACACTTAACGCCTGTGGAGAGGCAGTCGGCCTGCCTGACGGCCAGATGGGAAATTCAGAGGTCGGCCATCTGAATATAGGCGCTGGAAGGATTGTGTATCAGGATTTAACAAGGATAGACCTCTCAATAAGGATTTCAGACTTTTTTGTAAATACTACGCTCCTTGATGCAATGAGGAAGGCAAAGGAAAAGGGCTCAGCATTGCATCTTCTCGGCCTTGTCTCAGACGGAGGCGTTCACAGCCACATCCATCACCTCTTTGCACTTCTGAAGATGGCAAAGGACGAAGGGCTAAAGGATGTCTTTATCCATGTCTTTCTTGACGGCAGGGACACCCCGCCGAAGAGCGGCATAAATTATATGCAGACACTTGAAAGGCGTCTTAAGGAAATTGGGATCGGAAGGATTGCCATCATAAGCGGCAGGTATTATGCAATGGACAGGGACAAGAGATGGGACAGGGTTGAAAAGGCGTATAATGCAATGGTAATCGGAGAGGGCGAGAGGGGCAGTTCAAGCATTAAGGCAATAGAAGAGAGTTATGAAAAGGGCATTACAGATGAGTTTGTACTGCCGACTGTTATAGTTAATGAAAAGGATAAGCCAATTGCCGCTATCAGGGATAATGATTCTGTAATATTTTTTAACTTCCGCGCAGACAGGGCAAGGGAGATTACTGCTGCATTGGCAGTAGATAATTTTTCAGGATTCTCACGCAAAATAAAGCCTGAATTATCAACCTTTGTTACCATGACTGCATATAATGATGAATTCAATCTTCCTGCGGCATTTCCGCCTGTAAGGCTTACAAGCATACTTGGCGAGGTCATAAGCAAGGCAGGTTTGAAGCAGCTTCGTATTTCAGAGACAGAAAAGTATGCGCATGTAACATATTTTTTTAACGGCGGTGATGAAAAGGCATTTGAAGGCGAGGACAGGGTATTAATTCCATCTCCGAGGGATATTCCTACTTATGACAAAAAGCCTGAGATGAGCGCAGATGAGGTTACTGATGAGGTGATAAGGCAGATTAAATCAAAAAAATACGACTTTATTGTTATAAACTATGCAAATGCAGATATGGTCGGCCATACAGGCATACTTGAAGCAGCAATAAAGGCTGTAGAAAAAGTGGATGAATGTCTCGGCAGGCTTCTTGATGCAGTAAAAAAGAATAATGGCATTGCGATTATAACCTCTGACCATGGTGATGCAGACCAGATGATTAACTATGAAACTGGCCAGCCGCATACAGCGCACACGATGAACCCTGTGCCATTTATTGTCATAAATAACGTAGGG
>ERZ1292623.5384-Hain-H51-01um-R1-5384-length-10234-cov-87_pt1 | contig 10234 bp, 11 predicted proteins | sample MGYA00564398_ERZ1292623 | MGnify/ENA primary metagenome ERZ1292623 (study PRJEB36523, sample SAMEA6512633) | groundwater metagenome | collected 2019-01-07 | study: AquaDiva: Metagenomics assemblies of 32 groundwater samples
GTTTCGTTTGGTGGTCCCAACGGGAATCGAACCCGTATTTACGCCTTGAAAGGGCGCCGTCCTAACCATTAGACGATAGGACCGTTACGTCGATCTAAACGCTATTTTTATTCTTTTTAACGCTTCGTTAATTTCCGCTCTTATCGTGAATCTGCCAAAACTGAAGCGCAGACTTGATTTTATTCGTTTTTCAGAGAATCCGCAAGCCGCCAAAACATGCGAGAGTTTTGTCGATCTGGCCGAACAAGCCGCGCCGGAAGAAACGGCGATGCCCGCCATATCAAGTTTTATGAGTAAATCGTCGGCGCGCCGGCCGGGGAAAAAAATATTTAAAATATTCGGCAGCTTTTTTTTGTCCGGCGCCGCGTTCATTTTCGCCGCCGGATATATTTTTTTGATTTCCTTAAAAAAATATTTGGTTAATCCGCCGATTCTCTTTGCTTCTTTTAAGCGATTTTTATCGGCCAACTCAATCACTTTGGCGAAGCCGGCGATTGACGCGGTGTTTTCCGTTCCCGAGCGCAAACCGAATTCTTGCCCTCCGCCGGTAATTATCGGCGCCAATCTCGAACCGTTTGCCTCAAATCCTTCGTTTCGCGCTTTATGTTCCGCGCTTTGCCGCGCGCAAAGCAAGCCAATTCCTTTCGGACCGTAAATTTTATGGGCTGACAAGGTCATCAAATCAACTCCGATTCCATTGACTCCGCAATCAAGAAACTGAAACGCCTGAACAGCGTCGGCGTGAAATAACGGATAAGCGTTTCCTGATTTCGTTTCTTTAAATTCCCTGATGATTTTCGCGATTTCCGCAATCGGCTGTATCGTTCCGGTTTCATTATTGGCGTACATTATTGAAACCAAAACCGTTCTATCGTTCAAAAACTCCTTCAATTTTTTCAAATCAACGATTCCTTCGCGATTAACCGGCAAATAAATTGTTTCAACTCCTTCTTTTTCCAAATCGCGGCAAGTTTCTAAAATTGATTCGTGTTCGATTGCCGAGACGATGATGCGGGGGCATTTGACATCTGACATTTGACGTTTGACGCTTTTAATAATGCCGCGCAAGGCCAAATTATTCGCCTCAGTTGCTGAACCGGTAAAAATTATTTCCCGAAATCCGCCGGCCGGTGAAGCGCCGATCGCTTTGGCGATTTTTTCCCGCGATTCGTCAATAACCGCCATCGCTTCCTGACCGAAATAATGAAGACTGCCGGGATTGCCGAATTTTTGCGAAAAACAGCCGGTCATCGCGTCCGCCACCGCCGGATCAACCGGGGTTGAAGCGGCGTAATCAAAATAAATTCTATTCATAAATAAACGGCCGGCGGCTAAACGTGCCTGTCAGCCACCTTTGAAGCGGCGTAGCTTTCCGGCTTGGTGCGCGGTTCAAAATTGTAAGCCCTGACCATGCCGACAACTTCCTGAATAATCTCCTTGGTTTTGCCGTTTTCGCCGACATCAACGTGAATTTCAAAATCAAACTCGGGAGTTTTCAGTTTCTTAAGACACACTAAAATTTCTTTGGCCACATCAATGGAAAGTAAAACCTCCTGGATAATCCTGTCTCTTAACGTATGAAATCTGTTCAGCTCCAAGCGCCGCCAAAAATAGCGTCCGCCGTTGCCGACGCGATGCACCACAACGGCCGTGATAAAATCAACCGTTATCCCGCTGCGGGCGTCGGAATCGCTGCCAATAATAATTTTGTAGCGGCAATTTTTTTCAGCCGCCATAAAAACAGACACCTCGTTAATCACTTCTTCAACGCTTAGTTCCGTGCCTAATGAAGTTTTAAAAGATTTATTTTCCATCTCTTTTTTAAAGCTACCGCCGGACAAAAACATTGTCAACGCCCTCCGCTTCGCTATAATTTATATCAATGAAAACCTTATTTTTAATAGACGCCAATTCTCTTGTTCATCGCTGTTTTCACGCCCTGCCGCCGCTAACCGGACCGGGCAACCGGCCGGCCGGCGCCCTTTACGGACTAGCCAGTATTTTGATTAAAATCTTGCGCGAACAAAAACCGGATTTTATCGCCGCCTTTTTTGACCGGCCGGAGCCGACGTTCCGCAAAGAAATGTTTGACGCGTATAAAATCCACCGTCCCAAAGCGCCGAGCGAACTGGTCTCGCAAATCATTGAAGCCCGCTCTTTGTTCGGCGCCTTCGGAATAAAAACTTACGAAATCGCCGGTTTTGAAGCCGACGACCTTATCGGAACCGCCGCTTCTATTTTTAAAAATGTTCCCGATTTAAAAATAATCATCTTAACCGGCGATCTTGACGCTCTCCAGCTTATTGAAAACGACAAGGTGGTGGTGGAAACAACCAGAAAAGGCGTAAGCGACACGATAATCTACAACGAAGAAGAGGTTAAAAAACGTTACGATGGTCTTTCCCCCGGCCAGCTTCCCGATTTTAAGGGGTTGGTCGGCGATCCGTCCGACAACATCCCGGGCGTTGCAGGCATAGGCCCTAAAACCGCCGCTCCATTGATCAAAGAATATGAAACTTTAGAAAATTTTTTGGCCGAAGGCCAGCTGGATAAAAATTATAAAAAAATAATCCGCTTTAAAGAAACCGCTCTTCTTTCAAAAAAACTGGCGGGGATCAGGCGCGACGCTCCGTTGCCGGTCAAAGAAATTTTCGAGTTAAATCGCGACGGCGCGCCGGAGAAAATAACCGCTTATTTGGAAAAACTGGGGTTTCCCAGTTTGATAAAAAGAATTAATCAATAATCGGCCTTACCACCACGTAACGATTCTTCCCGTCGCCGACGCTCTCGGTTCCCACGTCCGGCCGCGAAGCCAGTTCCATGTGAATCAAACGCCGTTCGTAAGCGTTCATGATCGGCAAAGCCACCCCTTGTTTGATCGCCACCGCTTTTTTGGCGGCCACGCGGGCAATTTCCACAATCAATAATTCACGCTCGCGCCGATAATTATTAATGTCGACAAAAACCGACTTGTCTCCTCCTTTTTTTGCGGCCACTATTTTAAACACGTAATCAAGATTCGTCACGAAAACCGGCAAAAGTTTTTTTAAAAAATCGCCTTCGTTGATAAAGACCGAGAAACGACTGCTTTCAGCGTCGTAACTGAACGAAAAATCTTCAAACCCCATCAATTCGATTATTTTTTTTAAATCAGGCCCCAGGTGTTCCATTGTCTTTTAGTCTTTTGTTGATTATTACTTGTTGAATAACCGAAAAAATCGATGTTGTCAACCAAAAAATGGCGATGGCCGACGACAATTTGAAAAAATACAAAAAAACAATCGTCAAAACCGGACCGATATAAACCATTTGGCGGCCGGTTCTCTCTATCGGCGTAAGATTTTTGACGTCTTTCGGGTCGATTTTCGGCAAAGATAATTTCCCTTGAAAATATTGGGCGATGGCCGCCAAAGCAGCCATAAAAAGACTTGTTTTCGTTAAATCAATAATCCCCAAAAAAAAGACGTTGATGCTTTCCGGCTTCTCAATAAACGAATATAAGGCGGTCAAAGATTCCACCGAAAAACCTTTTAAAAAAACCTGATAAAGAGCGATTAAAATCGGCAACTGCACCAGAATAATGAAAAAAAATCCGGAAAGCGGATTAACTTCGTGCTGGCGATAAAGCGCCAGCATTTCTTTGGCTTGTTTTTCGCGGTCGTTTTTATGTTCGGCTTGAATCGCTTTTATTTTCGGCGCCAAGCGCTGAAGAATCGCCTGATCTTTGGCGCTTTTATAAAAAAACGGAAACAAAATAAAGCGGATGACGATCGTCAAAAAAATAATCGCTATCCCGAAGTCGCCGAAAGAAAAATTCTGGTAAATAAAAATAAGGGCGTTGAAAAACGGGCGGTAAAGAATTTCATGAAATAGATTTGACATGTTTTTCCAGTTCTTTTTCGATTTCTTCTTTTGTTAATTTAGCGACCGGCGGGAAAAAAATCAACAAGACATCCCGTCCGCCGGCCAAATGAAGGCCGTTGAGACGAATAAAGTCAAAAAAAATTCTTTTTAAGCGGTTTCGTTTTACGGAGCTTTTAAAAATTTTCGAGCTCACAATCGTTCCGAAGCGACTGACGCTTAAATTATTGGACGATGTTTTAACGGAAAAATATTCGCTTTTTTTGGTGAATATCTTTGCCGGCCGCCACTTGTGAATCTGAAGACGAAATTTTTTAGCCAACATTATGCCGTAATTTTTTTTCTGCCCTTTCTTCGCCTTCTTTTCAAGACGTTTCTGCCTCCCGGCGTCCGGGAGCGCTTCAAAAAGCCGTGAACTCTTTTCCTTTTTTTCTTTTTAGGCTGGTACGTCCTTTTTGACATAGCTTAATTATATCGATTATTCATTATTAAACAATAGCCAAAACATGTTTATCCACAAATAATTAACAATTTGATTGTTTTTTATTGTTTGACTTATTGCCTGGGTTTAAAATAAAATTATGAAGCCATGATGATTGTCGATCACGATAAACTTTGGGAATCAACTCTCGCTGAATTGGAGCTTCAAATTTCTAGAGCCAATTTTTTGACTTGGTTAAAAAACAGCCGGCTTATCGACAAAACCGGAGACGGCAAAGCATTGGTCGGTCTGGCCAATAATTTCGCCAAAGAATGGGTGGAAAACAAATATCATAAATTAATAACGGAAACGCTGCATTCTTTGGACGACTCAATTAAAAAAGTTGAATATGTGGTTGTGGAAAACAAAGTCGTTGTCGTTAAAACCGAACACCATAAACAAAAAATATCCGCCGATCGCCAAGTCGCCTTCCCTGAATTTAAAATAGACCAAGAAACCAATCTTCATCCGCGCTACACTCTTGATTCTTTTGTTGTTGGCTCGTCAAACGAGTTGGCGTACGCCGCCTCTTCGGCGGTGATTAAAAACGTCGGAAAAAAATACAACCCTCTTTTTATTTACGGCGGCACCGGCCTGGGAAAAACCCACCTTATTCAGGCGATAGGCAACGAAATAAAAAACGCCTATAAAGACAAAATTAAAGTTAAATACATTTCTTCGGAAAAATTCGTTAACGACGTTGTTTGGGGAATTAAAAACAAAAGAATGGAGGATACAAAAAATAAATATCGCAATGTTGATGTTTTGATAATTGACGACATTCAGTTTATCGGCGGCAAAAAAGCCACCGAAGAAGAATTTTTCCACACTTTTAATGTTTTATACGAAAACAATAAACAAATTATTATTTCTTCCGATCGGCCGCCGGCCGCCATCCCGACACTGGAAGAAAGACTGCGCTCCCGTTTTGAAGGCGGAATGATCGCGGATATCACCTATCCTGATTACGAAACAAGGCTGGCCATTATCAAAACCAAGCTCCAAGAAAAAAAAGCTGTTTTATCCAATGAAATATGTGAATTAATCGCCGACAGAATTCAGAGAAATATCAGGGAAATCGAGGGGGTGCTAAATAAAGTTTTGTTTTTTAAAGATGTAAAAAATATCGAGCCAAGCATAAAAACCATTGAAGAAGTTGTGGATAATATAAACAAACAAGCGTCCAAAAACATCACCTCAAGTCAGGTTATCAAGGCGGTGGCTGTTTTTTTTGAAATCAGCCAAGACGACATTATGAGCCGATCAAGAAAAAAGGGGGTTGTTGAGCCGCGTCAAATAAGCGCGTTTTTATTAAGAGATATTTTAAAAATATCTTATCCGGAAATTGGGGAAAAATTGGGCAAAAGAGATCATACAACCGCAATTTATTCTTATGAAAAAATATCAAAAGAAATCAACAGAAATTCATCTTTAAACCAAAAAATACTTTTAATTAAAGAAAGTATTTGTAAAAATTAATCAAAACTTATTAAAATTTATCAACTTGTTTATTAAGATGTTTTTTTAAAAAAACAATAAATAAAATCAATAAATAATTAAGAAATTAACAAATTAACAATTATTACTAAAACTACTAAATTAAATATATGAAAGTAATAATATTAAAGAATAACTTAAAAAATGGTCTGGACGCGATTAATAAAATCGTGGGAGAGTCAAATACTTTACCGATATTAAAAAATTTTTTAATCGAAACATTTGATAATAAAATAAAATTAAGCGGAACGAATCTGGAAATAGGAATTAATAATTTTGTGCCGGCGAAAGTAATTGAAAATGGAAGCATTACAATCCCTTTAAATGTTTTTAACTCAATTATCCTCAATCTTCAAAATGAAAGAATCAACCTTGAAGCGGAAAACAATAATTTAACGATAAAAACAGATAATTATCAGGCAAAAATTCAAGGAATTAAAAAAGAGGAATTCCCGATCATTCCTCAAATCAAAAACACCAAATTTTATTTAGAAATCCCCGTTATTACAATAAAAAACTCTTTATTATCTTTAATAAACACCCCCCAAACATCGGAATTAAAACCAGAAATAAACGGAGTTCTTTTTGATTATCAGGTTAATGTTTTAAAACTAGCCGCCACCGACACATTTCGTTTGGCGGAAAAAACACTTTATAACACACAATTTAAATCAAATATAGATGCCATATTTAAAACAATAATTCCGCTTAAAACAATTCAAGAGGTTGCAAGGATATTTAAAAACGAAGACGGAGAAAATATAAATATTTTTTTCGATCAAAACCAGGTTCTTTTTAAAAACGAAAATATAGAATTAATTTCCCGTTTAATTAACGGCGAATTCCCCGATTATCAGGTTATTGTTCCCCAATCAACCGAAATTGAAATTTCTTTAAATAAAAATGAATTAATTAACGCCATAAAACTGGCAAGCTCTTTTACCGATAAATTTAATGAAATTAAAATTATTGCCAAAGAAAAAACCAAAAACATAGAAGTTTTTTCTTCTATTCAGGGAGTCGGAGAAAATAATTATTTAATACCGGCTAAAATAAAAGGAAAAACAATAGAAATTGTTTTTAATTGGCGGTTTTTTTTGGACGGTCTTAAAAACATTATTGATTCAGAAGATGTTTTTATCGGATTAAACAACGACAATAAGCCGGTTATTATTAAAGACCCCAATAACGCCTCTTATTTTTATATTTTAATGCCCATTAAGGCCGGCTAAAATCTATTGTTTGTTTTTAGCCATTCTTCAACCGGCAATTCCCAGTTTAAAAATTGTGAATCGTCTTGCGGGTTTGACGGCGTCGGCCCCAGCGGATTGTTTTTGTCTATATAATAAAGGATATTATGAACCCCGGCCGCTGTGAAATACTGGCCGTTTATCATTGGTTTATCGGGGTCATCGCCGTCGGTTAATTCCGTTTTTTTAAATTCTTCAACCGGAAAATTTTCTATTATTTTGCTTATAAAAGAATGCCATATCGGCAGCGCCGCCAAAAGACTGCCGGCGTTTTTTTGCATCGGTTTATTGTTGTTGTTTCCGGCCCAGACCCCGACCGTTAAAGACGGGGTATAGCCGATGGTCCAGGCGTCTTTATAATCATCGGTGGTGCCGGTTTTTAGGGCCACCGCCCTGTCGGGGAAAATGGTTAAGTTGGCGCTATTTTGGAAAAGCGGCCTTCTCGCTTCCGGATCGGAAAGAATCTCGTTGATAAGCAGCGCGTATTCTTCTTCAATTACTTTTGTCGCGGCGTCGTTGAATTTTTCCAAAACCTCGCCTTTTGAATTTTCCAATTGAAGAATAATTGATTGATTGTGTCTGACGCCGTTTTGGCTAAAAACCGAGTAGGCGCCGACCATTTCAATGAGTTTTACCTCGCCGCCGCCCAAAACCAAAGAAAGACCGTAACGACTCGGGTCGGTTAAAGTGTTAATGCCGAAATTTTTGGCGGTTTGAATCGTGTCGTTGAGACCGGCCAAATAAAGAGTTTTAACCGCCGGCACGTTGATTGATTGAGCAAGGGCTTCTTTGAGAGTGACGGGACCTCTGAAAACATGATCAAAATTTTGCGGATGAAAACAATTGCGGTCGCTGTTGGAAAAATTAATGTTGATTAACGGACAAAGCACGCGGTAGGTGGAAAATTCGGTCGGCAAATCAAAAACCACGGTTTCTGGCTTGTATCCTTTTTGAAAAGCGGTGACATAAGCGATCGGTTTTATGGTTGAGCCCGGTTGTCTGAGGCCGTCGGTTGCCACATTGAAATTGCCGTCAACACCGTCGGTTTCATAGTAGTCTTTTGAACCGACCAGGGCCAAGATTTGGCCGGTTTTCGGGTCTTGGGCCACCAGGGCGGCGTTTTTGCCTTGATATAATTGGGAGTTTCTTTCCGCTCCTTCTTCGATTGTTGCCTCGGCGATTTCCTGGAGTTTCCAATCAAGAGTAGTGATTACTTTCAGCCCTCCCTTCTCGACAACATCTTCGCCGTATTTATTGTTTAAATAATCGCGCACCATCATAGTGAAATGAGGGGCCTTGATTGAGCCGATGTTGGGCTTGGTGAATTTAAGTTCGACGCCTTGAGACCTTGTTTTTTCTTCTTCGTCGATAAAACCGAGTTGGAGCATCTGGTCCAAAATATAATTTTTCCGCTGGCTTAATTCGTCTTTGTGGTTGCCCCATGGCGAATAATAAGAAGGCGCCTTGGGAAGAGCGGCTAATACAGCGGCTTCGGCCAGAGAAAGGTCTTTGGCCGGCTTGCCTAAAAACGTTTGGGCTGCCGCCTCAATGCCGTAAACGTTTGAGCCGTAAGGAATTTGATTGAGATAAAGATTTAAAATTTCGTCTTTGGAATATTGTTTTTCTATCCAATAGGCCAAAATCAACTCCTTCGCTTTGCGCGTCATTGTCCGGTCAGGATTTAAAAAAGCGTTTTTTGCCAATTGTTGGGTGATGGTAGAGCCGCCCTGGACCACCCGCCCCTTGACGATATTAACCGTCATGGCGCGGATTATCGCCCGCCAGTCAAAAGCATCGTGTTCGTAAAAACCGCGATCTTCTATGGTAAGCGTGGCTTTTTTAATGTAATCGGGAATTTCGTTAAACGGAATCACCGTGCGTTTTTCTTCGCCGTAGACCTCGTAAAGCAGAACCTTGCCTGTTCGGTCGTAAATTTTCGTTGACTGGTCTATTTGGCGAGAAACGAATTGTTCGGGATTCGGCAGGTCTTTGGCGAGTTTTGCCAGCCAGCTCAAAACAAAAAATACAGCCGCAACGGCTATCAATAAAAATAAAGTTAAAATTTTCAATCCCCACTTTCTTGTTTTGCGAATCACTGGTTTTGATTGTTTTTAAAATTTCGGCGATTTTTGATGAGCGCCGATTATGGCGGCCGCCAGGGCGTCGGTAACGTCGTCCAACCACCCGGGATTATTTATTTTTAAAATTTTGGAAACCATTTTAGCCACCGCTTTTTTGTCGGCCCGGCCGTAACCGGTGACGCCTTGTTTTATTTTGAGCGGCGAACATTCCAATAAAGGTATTTTGTGTTTAACGATTATCAATGTCAAGACGCCGCGGGCCTGGGCCACCTCAACGGCGGTTTTCAGGTTTTTCATAAAATAAATCGTTTCCAAAACCGCCAGATCCGGTTTTTCTTTTTTCAGCAAATCGGAAAAAGATTTTTCCAGATCAACCAGCCGCTGATTTTTGTCTTTGGCGGAAACCTTCAAAAGACCGGCCTTGAGGAATTTTAACCCGCTTTTTTCTTTTTCAATAAGGCCGTAGCCGGCCCGGCTGCTGCCCGGGTCAATTCCTAAAATTATCATAAATTTTCTGGATGTCGTCGCGCTCCTCCATTTCCTGGATAAGCCCCAAAAGTTTTTCTTCCGCTTCTTGCGAGATTTTTTGTTTGGTTTTTGCCTGCCAGGCGCCGTTGATGTTTTCAAAGGCCCAGCGCGCGCCGCCGACCTCGGCCCATTTGGCGCCGTGATCGCTCAAGATTTTTTTTACTTCCGAAATCGTGCGGTTTTTACTGTCGGTGGCCGCCTCAATAATAATCGCCGCTCCTTCCGGGCCATAGGCCTCCATCGTCAGCTCTTCAAGGTTGTCGCTGGCCGAAGACGCGCGCTTGATCGCCGTTTCTATTTTTTCCGCCGGCACGCCGTTTTCTTTCGCTTTTTCAACGGCTGTTCGCAGGCCGGGGTTAAACTGGAGATTCGGTTCTTTGCGCGCCGCTATCGAGACGGCGTTTAACAGTTTGGAAAAAATCAGGCCGCGTTTTTTGTCCGCCGCCTCTTTTTTGTGTTTGATTCCGGACCAATGGGAATGCCCCGACATATATTTATTGATAACATAAAAAAATAAAAAATAAAAAGCCCCGCGA
>ERZ1292623.5385-Hain-H51-01um-R1-5385-length-10234-cov-6_pt1 | contig 10234 bp, 18 predicted proteins | sample MGYA00564398_ERZ1292623 | MGnify/ENA primary metagenome ERZ1292623 (study PRJEB36523, sample SAMEA6512633) | groundwater metagenome | collected 2019-01-07 | study: AquaDiva: Metagenomics assemblies of 32 groundwater samples
AATATCCCCAATGCGGTTTCCAACTACTGCGGCCTGAATGCCCGCTTCAAGCGCGTCTGCGGTATCACGAAGCAACTGTGTTACCTCTTTTGGGACGGTGCCCACTGGCACCGTGACCGCGGTGTCGGTAAAAAATCCTTTATATTTCATTCCAATATCAAGACCAACAATATCGCCGTTTTTGAGCGCGCGCTCTGATGGAATACCGTGCACCACTTCTTCATTCACGGAAATACACACGGTTGCGGGATACGGGTGCTTGTCTCCCTCGCTTTGATATCCTTTAAATGACGGAACGCCTCCAACTTCGCGGATCCACTGTTCCGCAAGCGCGTCAAGCTCGCGCGTGGTGATCCCTACGCGCACCTCGCCCACAAGGCGCGCTAGAATTTCACCAAGTAATTTGCCTCCTGCTACGAGCGCCTCTTTCTCAATGTGTTTTTTCGCGATCATTATTGAATCACTGGGCGAATCCGTTCAAATACTTCTTCCACCGTGCCTACCCCGTTGATTTCGATCAGTTCCATTTGCGGATGTGTCAACACAAACGCGCGGAGTTCTTTCATTTCTTTCTCAAATACCTCTAGTCTCTTAGCGATGGCATCCGGCACATCGTCCTCTCTGCCGCGCTTGGAGAGTCGCCGTATCGCTTCGCTTGCGGGAATATCAATATGGAGCATGATAGCGTGCTCACGGTTATAAAACGTGAGCGCTTGCATTAAAATTTCCGCTTCAAGTGCGATGCGCGGAGATCCATCGAGGAGAATGTGTTGATCGGGTTTCAATTCACGAATAAATTTATCCGCCCATGCCCAGATTGCAAGAAAACGAGGGGCGAGTAACCCAAGCCCAAGCACTTTTTCTTTGAGCATATCGGTCGTGTAGGTATGTCCCCCGTCGGCAAGTTCGCGAAATTTTTGTCCGGTGTAAAAGTAAAGCGTGCGATCCTCACCAAGCAGTGCGCGAATGAGCGCGGCTTGCGTTCCTTTACCACACCCCGCGCGCCCCACTAAAAAAATCGTTTTCGGAGTATTACTCATACTCACGTACCGTGAGTTGTGCTTGAATTTGTTTGACGGTCTCGAGTACCACGGACACGACGATGAGGAGCGCTGTGCCTCCAATCGTGAGTGTCGAGGTGCCGAGCACCCCCTGAATGATCAGCGGCATGATCGCAATAATACCAAGAAAGAGTCCGCCTGCGAGTGTGATGCGATTAATGACCGCGCCCAAGTATTCCGCGGTGGGACGACCCGGACGCATGCCGGGAATAAATCCACCACTCTTTTGGAGATTTGTTGCGATGGAACCGGAATCAAACGTGACCGCAGTGTAGAAGTATGTGAAAAGGAAGACGAGCACAAAATAGAGCGCGCCATAAATCCACTGATTTTGCATCCATCCGTTGAATGTTGCCGCCGCGGTGCTCACCCACACCCCTCCCGTGCTCGCAAGGAGCGTAAGAATCAGTTGGGGAAATAACAGAATGGAAATCGCAAAAATGATTGGAATCACGCCTGCTTGGTTCACGCGAAGTGGCAGGTACGTCGACACGCCACCGTACAGCTTCATACCACGCACGCGTTTTGCATATGAAATAGGAATGGGTCGCTCCGCTTCAGTGACGAGTACCACACCCGCAATCACCACAATAGCCGCAATTATAAATCCAACAAGCGTAGGAATCATTTCGCGCGAGAATGTGACGTAGTTTTGATACGCAATTTGTGGAATTCCCGCAACAATTCCAGAAAAAATGAGGAGTGAAATTCCGTTTCCAATGCCATATTGTGTAATTTGCTCTCCTAGCCACATCAGCCATACCGATCCTGCGGTCACCACGACAAGTACCGTCAGTAGTTCGAGCGAAAGTCCCGAAGCGAGCGCAATGACTCCTTGACTGGCGAGCAGTCGAAGAAGCCCATATCCCTGGAGCATCGCGAGTGGCACGGTCAGAATGCGCGAATACTGCATAAATTTTCGACGTCCCGCCTCGCCTTCCTCATGATATAACTCCTTTAGCGTTGGGAAAATCATGGTGAGGAGCTGCATGATAATGCTTGCGGTGATGTATGGGCCAACACCGAGCATCATGAGAGACACTTGTTCAAGTCCTCCTCCCGTAAACAAATTAAAAAGTCCGAGAAGACTGTTGCCCCCAAGTGCGCCCGCAAAACGAAGTCGGTCAATCACCGGAATTGGCACAGCGGCGGCAATTCGAAAGATCGCCAGTAGTCCGAGCACATAGAACATTTTCGTTCGCAGTGCTTCGTCTCGGAAAATTCGTTTGAATGTATTCATAGTGTATTTAAGAAACTTTCCCTCCGGCTTTCGTAATGGCATCTGCCGCAGTTTTGGAAAGCGCAATATGAGACACCATGAGCGCACTCTTCACACTTGCAGTGCCAACAATTTTGATGGATGCTTTGCGCTGCTTTGGACCCGATATTACGCCACGTGCTTTGAGCGATCGCGGATTTACGGAACCACCGTCAGCGAATGCTTTTGCCACGCGCGCGAGCGTAATCGTTACCGAGGGGTTCTCAAAGCGATATTGACTATGTCCTCGCTTCTTTGGAAATTTCATGATGAAGTCTCTCTCCGCAGGACGAATACGGCGCCCGGAACGTGCTTTCTGTCCTTTCGTTCCGCGTCCGGAAAATGTACCACGCGAACCTCCGCGACCAATACGAGGGCTCTTTCGGTGCTTATGCTTGGGTTGTAGTTGGTGTAGTTGCATGTTGTTTCTTTGCTCGTAACTGACTAAGCGCGATCATTGCGACGCGCGCGTTATTGAGCTTATTATTTGACCGCGAGAGAATTTTTGCGCTCGCGTCTGCCACTCCGGCAAGCTCAAGCACGGTGCGCACCGAGCTTCCTGCAATGAGTCCTCGCCCCTTCTTTCCAGGACGAATCAGCACCACCGCAGAACTAAACTTTGCCCGCACGTCATGAGGGATCGTTCCGTGTTCATCCATCGGTACCGTGATCATCGATTTGCGAGCCTGGTTGAGCGCCTTTTCAATAGACATCGCGGTATCGCGCCCCTTACCGATGCCAACGCCCACCTTCCCTTTGCGATCTCCCGCAACAACGGTTGCGCGGAAACTAAACCGACGTCCTCCGGATACCACGCGAGCAACGCGTCGCATATCCACCACTTTATGCTCCAACGCGTCTGCCGGCTTCTTTGGACGGCGATCAGGGCGACGGCCGCCACCACCCGGGCGTGGCCCACGTCGATCCCCCCCTCTTCCTGCTCCAAATGCTGATTGTTTTTTTACTTCGGCCATATTACAATGTCAGTCCTTTTCCGCGCGCCGCTTCCGCAACGGTCTTTACGCGCCCATGGTAACGAAACCCTCCGCGATCAAACACTGCAGACTTCACGCCGATTTTTTTTGCCGCCTCTGCAATTGTCTCTCCTACAACACGCGCCTTGTCTGTTTTTGTTCCTTTTGTGGTCTTGGCGCCTTTCTTTCCTGCATCAGTAACGTATGCAAGCGTGCGCCCTGACGTATCATCAATCAGTTGCGCAACGATGTGACGTGCGGATCGAAAAATCGAAAGGCGTGGACGTTCCGCCGTACCCTCAATGCGCCCGCGCACGCGAGAGGCACGACGGATGAGTCGCGATTGTTTTTGCTTCAGTTGTTTTGTAGTCAACATATTAGTGTGTCAGTACATTATGCTCCCGCAGCTTTCTTACCGGCCTTGCGACGCACCACCTCTCCCACATATCGAATGCCCTTCCCTTTGTACGGCTCGGGTTTTTTGAGTGCGCGAATTGATGCGGCAATATTTCCCACTTTCTCAATAGAAGAACCTGTAATGGTGATCATGTTTTTTTCAACAGCAAATGCAACGCCCTCTTCTGCCTTAAATGGCACCGAATGAGAAAATCCAAGTGCGAATTCCAAATCTTTTCCTTTGAGTGCAACGCGGTATCCTATTCCTTCGAGCTGTAAGGATTTGGTAAATCCTTCGGTCACTCCTTTGATCATATTGCGCACATGTGCGTGGAATGTGCCCCACAACATACGCGTTCCCTCACTCATTTCGCGTGGCGTGAGCGTGACTACGCCGTCGCGTATCGTGACCGTGATTTTTGGATGTAGCGTTCGCATGAGAGTTCCTTTTGATCCCTTCACGGTCAGAATGCCTCCGGAAACGGACGCTTCAACTCCTTTCGGAAGTGGGATTGGTTGTTTACCAAGGCGACTCATATATGATTACCAAATTTCAAACATAATCTCTCCTCCCATCTTTGCGGTGCGTGCTTGAGAGTTCGTCATCAGACCTTTTGACGTTGAAACAATCGCGAGTCCCGTCCCCTGCTTTACCGATTTCAGTGCGCGAGAGTTTTCATAAATACGGCAAGATGGCTTTGATACACGGCGCACACCGTGTACGCGCGGCTCTTTTTCTGTTGAATATTTGAGTGTGAGTTCCATGGTGCGCACTATTTTGCGTCCACGCTTCTGAGCGGCCGAAATAAATCCTTCTTTCTCTAAAATTTCCGCAACGTTCCAAAGAAGTTTGGAATATGGAACAACCACCGACGTATGTCCCACGCGCTGGGCATTCTTGATGCGATTAATCATGTCTGCAATTGGGTCGGTCATATTACCAGCTTGATTTCTTTACTCCCGGAATCATTCCTTCGAGGGCGAGTTCACGGAAACAAATACGGCATAAATCGAAGTCGCGGATGTATGCGCGCTTCCGTCCACAGCGAAAACAACGGCGCACCGTCCGTGTAGAAAATTTGGGCTTTTTGAGCGCCCGCGCGCGTACTGAGGCCTTAGCCATAATGGTAGGAGTATACCGAAAACGTCGGGTCGGGTCAAGAAAAGACCTTGCCCACTCTAGACTTCCGGACGTTCGAACGGAAAGCCCATCAGCTCAAAGAGCTTGCGGGCTTCCTCGCGCGAGTGTGCATTGGTGACGACCGATACTTGCAGACTGTAAATTCGCTGAAAATCTTCTCCAATGAGTTCCGGAAAAATGATGTGCTCTCGAATACCAATGTGCAAATTACCATGTTCATCAACACTCGAAACCGAAATGCCCCGGAAGTCGCGAGTGCGAGGAAGAGCGGTGTGAATAAGACGTGCGAGAAATGCTTCCATGCGTTTCCCACGAATCGTCACGCGGTAGCCCACCACCATCCCTTCGCGCGTTTTAAATTGTGCAATAGCTTTTTTCGTTTTTCGATCCTCCGGCATTTGTCCCGTAATCATCGCAAGTGTTTGCTTCACGGCGTCGCGTTCTTTTTTATCTTGGATTTTCCCGATACCTATATTCAACACCACTTTCGTGGCGTGAGGAACCGCGAGGATATTTTTGTATCCAAACGCTTTCTGCATCTCGGGAATAATGCGTGAAGTATATTCAGTTTTTGGCGCAGTTTTTGCGGTCGTTTTCGCTGTCATATGTATTAGATTCCTTCAGTTCCACATTTACGGCACACACGCACCTTCCCCTGCTCGGTGAACTTGTATCCGATGCGCGCTCCCTTCTTACATTTACCACACACCAGCGCGACATTTGCGACCGGAATACGCCCTTCCACAGACACAACCTGTCCCTTCTCTCCTTGGCGGCGTGCGCGAATGTGTCGGCGACGCATATGTACTCCTTCTACAACAACCTTCGAGACCTCGGGAAATACCGCAAGCACCTTACCAGATGCTCCGCGATCTTTGCCTTTCAGTACAAGTACGTTGTCATTTTTCTTGAGCTTCATATGTCTTTGTTAAATCACCTCTTCCGCGAGTGACGCAATTTTCGCATATCCGCGATCTCTAATCTCCATAGGAATGGGACCAAAAATACGTCCTCCCTTTGGTTCCATGCCGTCAATAATCACTGCTGCGTTTTCATCAAATCGAATCGAAGATCCATCTTTACGGTGGAACGTACAGCGGGTGCGCACAATAACCGCGCGCACTTTATCCTTTTTCTTGAGCTGCTTTCTCGGCTCTGCAGTCTGCACCGATGCGACCACCACATCCCCAATGCGTGCGTACCTTCGGCGTGATCCACCAAGCACCTTAAACACACGGATGATGCGGGCTCCCGTGTTGTCAGCGACTTTGAGTAATGCGCGTGGTTGAATCATATGCGTTGATCAAGAGTATCCAATATTTCCGTCTAAATCAAGATGCGTCTTCTTCGTCTATCGCCTCGACGGTTGCGGACGCAACGCGCTCAACGACCATCCACTTTTTGTCTTTCGACATCGGGCGAATGGATTCGATGACTACGCGATCTCCAATATTATATGCATTTTCTGCGTCATGCGCTTTGTACTTCTTGGAGCGCTTGATGTATTTGCGGTACTTTGGGTGCTGTGTGAGTCGGGTCACTTCAACAACGACGGTTTTATCCATCTTGTTGCTTACCACATTTCCGACTAATCGTTGTTTAATTTTTTCCATGGTGTTCTCGTAAAATCGTTAAAATCCGTGCAATAGTTCTCCGCGATGTCATTTTCTCCTTTACATTCTTTGACCTTCCCTTTGCAGAGTGGAATTGAAATGCCGCAATGTGTGCGCGCTCCTTCTTGAGCAGTTCCTCAAGCTCCCGCTCGGATTTTTTTCGTAAATCTACCGCGTTCATATTTGGTCTCTACTGACAATCTTGGTGCGCACCGGAAGTTTTGCGCCAGCCCGCTTGAGTGCGGTGCGTGCAATATCATCTGGCACTCCATCAATTTCAAATAAGATACGTCCCGGACGCACCGGGAATACAAACCCCACAGGAGCTCCTTTTCCGCCACCCATGGTTACTTCCGGAGGACGATTGGTAATTGGCTTGTCTGGAAATACGCGGATCCAAATTTTTCCCCCACGCTGAACGTAGCGCACCATTGCGCGCCTCGCGGCTTCAATCTGGCGACTCGTCATCCATACCGCATCTTCGGACTTGAGTCCATGCGATCCGAATGCAAGCGTCACGCCCCGCGTTTCAACAAGACGCTTCCGAGATCTTCCCTTCTGCCACTTGCGATGTTTTACTTTTTTTGGAAATAACATATCTCTGTATTATTTTGCTGCCGCTACGTGTTCTGCCTGCTCTTTCGCAAAAATTTCCCCGCGATAAATCCATACTTTAATACCGATGGCTCCGTATGGAAGCGCCGCGGTCTCGCGCGCAAAATCAACGTCTGCGCGGAGCGTTTGCAACGGAATCCGCCCTTCGCGAAGCCACTCTTTACGACCCATTTCTGATCCGTCGAGACGCCCTTTCAGCAGTACGCGTACACCCTCAACGCCTCGCGTTGCTATCGTTTTTGAAATATGTGTTTTGAGCACACGACGAAATGGTAGGCGGCGCTCCAGGTCTTGCGCAATAAGGCGCGCAACAACGCGTGCGTTGGCTTCCGGATTTTTTACTTCCTCCACCGTCACTTTCATTGTAATGGTACGCGGAAAATCTGGAGTGATTGTAAATGCCTTCGATTGAATTTCTTTTCGGAGGCGCTCAATACCTTCTCCCCCGCGACCAATGAGAAGCCCCGGGCGAGGCGTTCGAATAATGATGCGAAGCTCTCTGGGCGAACGCTCAATTTCTACAGACTCCACCATAAATTCTCGGAGTTTTCGAATGAGCCACTCACGAAGCAGTGTGTCTTCGCGAAGATATGTTGCGTACGCGCCGCGCTGAAACCAGCGCGACTTCCATCCGCGAATATATCCGAGTCGAAATCCATATGGGTGTGCCTTGTGCGTCATGATGTATTTCCTAGGGTGAGTGAAATATGGCTCGTTCGCTTCTTGATTGCAGATGCGCGTCCCATGGCACGCGGCATAAAACGCTTGAGCGGACGCCCCTCATTCACCGTAATATTTGTGATGATGAGCGAGTCAGGATTTGCTACTCCCGCGTTGTGCGTCGCGTTTGCAGCGGCAGATTTGAGCAGTTTTGCGAGCGGAACAGACGCAACGCGGGGACGAAATGAAAGTGCGGAGCGAGCGTCTGCAACGGTCAACCCTTTGATGGTATCCGCCACCGCGCGCACCTTGCGTGGTGCGATACGGAGCGAATTCAAATGTGCGGTAATCGTTTTCATATCAGTTTATTCACTTTTTGGTGCGGTGCGCGCGGCCTCCGCTGCAGCCTGATCAAGTGCTTTTTGTATCTTTCCTCCGTGACGAACAAATTTACGTGTGGGACTAAACTCACCGAGACGATGCCCCACCATATCTTCGGATACTTTTACTTCAATAAAATTTTTCCCATTGTGTACGCCAAACACATATCCCACCATTTCTGGTGTGATATGTGCGGCGCGCGCCCATGTTTTAATGACCTGCTTGGATCCTTGTGGCAATTTTGCAACTTTGGACAGCAGGCGCTCGTCAACATATGGACCTTTACGGGATGATCTTGGCATATACCGGTGTTTACAAAATATTAAAGTACTGACGCATACTATGTTGGCTACACAACGAGTACCCAGCTGTACATATCCCAAAACCACCGTTGATGCGGTCTTGGTGTCTTGTGTGTTGATTCATGTTGTGTGGTGTATTCATATGTGTGTGATATGTACGGCTGGGTAACGGTTTGGCGATGGGCTTTGCCCAGCCAATTCCGTTATTTCTTGCGTTTCACCTTAGGTCGGCGCTCCAGAATAAATACATTGGAATATTTCTTAGGCGAGCGGGTTTTGACTCCGCGAGTGCCCTTGCCCCATAAATTCTTCGGGCGCCGGAGTCCTTCTGGCTGTCGCCCCTCACCTCCTCCGTGCGGGTGATCCACCGGGTTCATCGCGTTGCCACGCACGGTTGGACGAATACCCTTGTGGCGACTTCGTCCCGCTTTTCCATAATTGATATAGCGATGCTCTTCTTTTGTAAGTGTGCCTACGGTTGCCCAGGCGTGAGATGGAATGTAGCGCACTTCTTTTGATGGCATGCGCACCAGTGTGCGGCCGCCTTCTTGTGCGACAACTTCTGCAGACTCACCCGCACCGCGTGCAACACGCCCTCCCCCTCCTGGTTTTAATTCAAGATTACAAATAGGCATGCCGGTCGGAATACGGCTAATGATCGTTGCGTTCCCTGGCTTGAGTGGTGCGTCTTCCGCAATCACTACAGTATCACCCACGCTCACATTCCTTGGAGCGAGACGATACTGCTGATCCCCGTCGCGGTAAATCAGCAAACTAATAAAGCTCGATCGGTTTGGATCGTATTCAATGGTTGCTACGCGCGCAGGCACCCCGCGCTTTTCATATCCAAGCGAGACAAGGCGAAACCGGCGCTTCTCACCTGCTCCTTTATGGCGAGTGGTAATGCGTCCTGCGTTATTGCGGCCATGTGCACGCTGAAAACCCTTCGTGAGCTTTTTTGAAGGACGATCCGTTGTCAGTACCTCCGAATAATCATAGGAGGTCATTCCGCGTCTTCCAGGTGATGTTGGTTTATAGTGCTTCATAAAGAAAAAGCGAAAGCATTAAAATAAGTCAATGCTTTCACCGTTCTGAAGTCGAACGACAGCCTTTTTATATCCTTTTTTTAGCCCTTTCGTCAACCCACGACGTCGCGGCTTTCCGGGCACGGTAATCATGCGGACGTCCGCCACGTGCACCTTATACATCCGCTCTACCGAATCTTTGACGCTCATTTTTGTAGCCGCGTCGAGCACTTCAAACACATATCCATTCTGTTGGGACATGTTTCTGCTCTTTTCGGTAATGTGCGGAGCGATGAGTGACATCCCTTCGTGATGCTCATCAATGAGTGTGGGTGCCACCGGAACAGGATGCTCCACAGACGAAGTATCGGCAGTCTCGCTCTTCCGTGTGCGCTTCTGCTTCTCTTCTTTTTCTTTCTTCTTCATGAAATCAAGCAAGGCCATGGAGTGCTGTTTCGCTGATAAGAACATATTTGTGCTCCAGTAGATCCAATGTATTTGCATTCCGTGCTTCCATCACGCTCACGCGCACAATATTGCGAAGCGCGCGTGCGGTAGCAAGGTCTCCCTTGTCTGTGAGTACAAGCACGGTGCCAATCCCTGCAATCACATTCGCATCTGCAAGTTCTTTGAGAAATGCAACACCGTGTTTCGTCTTTCCGTCAGGAATGGAAATGGTATCGAGCACAACCAGCTCTCCCTCCGCAACTTTTCTATTGAGCACCGCGTGCAGTGAGCGCGTCGCCATGCGCGTGTTTATTTTTCGCGTAAAGATTTTCTCGCCGGTTGGTCCGTGTGTGACTCCTCC
>ERZ1292623.5386-Hain-H51-01um-R1-5386-length-10233-cov-9_pt1 | contig 10233 bp, 14 predicted proteins | sample MGYA00564398_ERZ1292623 | MGnify/ENA primary metagenome ERZ1292623 (study PRJEB36523, sample SAMEA6512633) | groundwater metagenome | collected 2019-01-07 | study: AquaDiva: Metagenomics assemblies of 32 groundwater samples
CTTTATTGCTTCTAAAATTTCATCTTTTAAGATAATACTTTTTCTTATAGGAGAAATTATCTTAATTAGATATGTTTCAACTGTCTTCTTGAGATCTGAAGGATGTAGTTTTTTTTGTGCAAAGTCTGATTCTAGCTGTGAGTAACTAGTGTATGAGACACTTCCACCAAACTTTGAAGATCGCTCAACCAGAATTTCCTTAAATTCATGGAAAATCACATACCTAGAAATCTCAAGTAATGGATTGTTTTCTACAAGTCCTTTTGGACACCAAGCCTTTTTGATCTTGGATTGTATCTCTTCATCAGTGTCATGAATAAATATGCCAGAGCTAGGTTTTGTTTTGCTCATTTTGCTTGAAATTTTAGAATCCTCGTCAGAAGTAAGTTCTGGTTCTGATAACCCAGGAAGAAGATGATGATGTATGGCTACTGGCACCTTCCATTTCATTTTTGGAAAAACCTCTCTTACAAGCATGTGTATCTTTCTCTGGTCCATTCCGGCATGAACTATATCAAGATCCATGGTGTGAATATCTACTGCCTGCATTGGTGCATAAAGCATCTGAGCCAAGTCAAGCTTGTCCTTTTCAGATCTTCCCATGATTGTTAGTGTTCTCATTGCACGTGGAAGAGACATATGCTTTGCAAACTGTATTAACTCAGTCCAATATTCTCTTCTTGATTCGTATAGTTTTGTGCCTTGTAGTATTTCTATACCAGGGCAGAGAAACTTAAATGCGCTGGCATAATATTCAGAAACTTTCTTTATTGTTTCCAAATTGCCTCCTAGCTTATCATTGATAAAAGTGTGCCAATCTGCCAAAAAAACAGTACAGTGTACACCAGCTTTGATGAAATCATTGATCTTAAAGCAGGTAAGTATAAGACTCCCAAGATGCAAAAAACCAGAAATTTCTAGTCCTATGTAGTGTTTTGGATGCGCATTTGTATTGAAAAGATTTGTAAGCTCTTCACTTGTGACCACTTCTTCAGTAGGATCTTTTGTGATAAGAGCAATTTTTTCTGTAACATCCAACTCGAATCAGATTTTCCTTTGTAAGCCTATAAAGTTACGCATTAAATTCGTGTTCTTGTTTTCTGGGTCTTGTACTAAGATAGAGTGCATGTGAACTTATGATTACTGCAGCAAGAAACATCTTTGTTGCAAAAACCAAATTCCAAGGTCTTGTAGGATCTGGATATGCAATTGTGAGCGAATCTATATCAGGGACTTTACCACCTACAATACCTGCAGTAATCTGTGCATTAAGGACTGTGAAATTATACATTAATTCATAGAGGCAAATTGCAGCAAATCCGACAAGCATTAGCTGGGTTAATGACATCTTCCAAGAAGAAAGACGGGTAGTTTTCTTCCATCCAATCCTTGTTACACAATACCATCCCACTACAGAAGAGAAGAATAACCAGGTTGTCAGCTTGGCAAAATGTTTGTAAGGAAATTCGGTTTTTACCAATACGTCTCCTAAAACATACGTTCCCTTCTCTGACCATTCTTCAAACATTGCATAGATTCCAAACGCAGTTATGGATGTCATTATGATGGCACAGGCATAGAAAATATACAAAAATATCTTATATCCAGTTTCATGTTCCTGTAAGTGGGCTTTCATCTAATTTTGATTCATGACCACTAAAATATAAAAATTGGTTTTGGTGAAATTAAAGAGGTTTATTAGAGTATTTATAATCATCAACTGATACTTGAAAATTCCAATAAATATTCCACTTATTGGCAAGGAGGAAATAGACGAAGTCCGGTCAGTTCTTTTAGAAAAATCACTTACTTCATCTGCAAACGCCGGCGGTAGGCGCGTTCAAGAATTCGAGAAACTTCTTTCTTCATTTGTTAAATCAAGATATGCAGTGGCGGTAAACTCTGGTACTGCTGCATTACAAGCAGCACTTTATACACTTGATCTTAAAAAAGGAGACGAAGTACTTCTTCCATCATTTACTTTTGTTGCAACTGCCAATGCAATAGTATCAGTTGGCGCAAAACCAGTTTTTGTTGATATTCTAAAACAAAACTATACTATAGATCCTAATGATCTTAGAAAAAAAATTACAAGAAAATCCAAGGTAATAATTCCAGTACACCTATATGGTAATATGGCTTACATGGACGAAATTTCTGAGATTGCTAACAAACACAATCTGGAAATAATTGAAGATTCAGCACAATCTCTTGGCTCTACCTACAAAGGAAAACACTCTGGAACCTTTTCTAAACTTGGTTGCTTTAGCATGTATGCCGCAAAGGTGGTAACATCTGGTGAAGGCGGCGCTATTGTTACAAATGATAAAAAGATATTCGAGAAGCTTCGTAAGATAAGAAATCATGGCATGCTACATGGATATGATACTAGACTTCTTGGTTTGAACTTGAGACTACCTGAAATTAATGCAGCAATAGCAAAAATACAGATGAAAAAGCTAACTAAATTCCTAAATCAAAGACGAAAAAACGCTAAAATTCTAAGTGAGCTTTTGTCAGATTTGGACATTTCAATTCCTCATGAAAGGAAAGGGGAAAAGGTCAACTGGTATCTTTACACAATAGCTCCTAAAGATAGAAACAAAATAATGAAAAAACTTCACTCAAAGGGAATAGGTGCTACAGTGTACTATCCAATTCCTGTACACAAAACACCATTTTATAATAACATATCAAGACTGTCTGTCACCGAATGGGCAGCTTCACATGTTCTTAGCTTACCAGTACACCCACTTGTAAGGAAACAAAACCTATACCAAATAGCGCAGATAGTAAAACAGGCTGTTAAAGGATGAACTTAGAAAATATTGCTGGCGAAATATGTAAGGTACTTTTTCCAATTGATGAAGAAGTATTTTTTGGAAATCCTAATTCTTCAATTGCTGTATGCACTCTCTCTAGTATGAAACTACTAAAAGAGATTACAGATTCTAGTCTTATGTCAAAAATTGCTGTTGTGGGAAGACTCCTTTCTGAAAACAAAGGAATTGATTCGTTAGTTAAATACGTGATATCAAACAAAAACATAAAGACTATTTTCATTTGTGGAAAAGATACTTCGGGCCATAAACCAGGTCATTCACTTCTTAATCTATATAAAAATGGAGCAGATAATGATGGAAGAATAATTGGTTCATCTAGCCCCGATCCAGTATTAACACTAACACAATCCCAAATTGATGAGTTTCAGAGACAAGTGAAACTCATCAACAAAATAGGTGAAACTAGTATATCACAAATCAAACTCTCACTTGATTCTATAATACAAATCTAGTAACCATTTTTCTGTCTTTCTTGATTAACCTGATTTTTCTTTTGATATTCTTTTAAAATATCATCAGGAGTCATATTCAATTCAAGTGATGCTTGAATAACAAAATGCCATATGTCAATTAGCTCCTCTCGTGCAGCATCCTTATCAAAGGGAAGTGGTTTTTTCCACCATTTCCAGTTTGTTGTACGTTGCAGTTCTACAGCTTCATGTATTATTGCAGTACAAAGAGCAGATATTTTTCCTTCCACATCTTTTGGATATCTATCAAGATTCATCATTCTTTCAAGACTCTTTTGCATCTTGAAGACAGATTCCAGTTTGTCTTCCATGGGTTTGATTTTGGGTTGATATCTATAACCTTTGTTAGAAGCGAACCATATTCTTGTATTGGCTAAATCTTTTTTTAATCTCGGATTTTTTCAGTTTAGTTATACCATCTATTCCATGCTTTTCTACGGCAAAGGATCCCATTATGTTTCCATATACAGCAGCCTCCCGAATGGTTGAGATCTTTGTACTGTTCTTATGTGCTAGATAGCCAATCATACCTCCAGCAAAGGAGTCTCCTGCGCCTGTTGGATCCACAATATTTTCCATAGAAAATGCGGGTGAAGGAAAAACTACATCTTCATAGAAAAGAAGTGATCCATGCTCGCCTTTCTTTATGATTACATATTTTGTACCCCACTCCATTATTTTTTTAGCACATTTTATCAAGTTCTGAGTCTTGGTCAGAAGCTTTGCCTCTTCATCATTTATCACAACCGAGTCCACCTTTCGTATCATTTTTATGACATCACTTCTTTTTGTCGAGATCCAAAAATCAATTGTATCACACATGGAAAATTTGATCCCATCAAACTCATCTATGATTTTGGTGTTCTGTACAGGATCATTATTTGCAAGATAAACAAACTCAGATTTTTTGTATTCTTCTGGAACTATTGGTCTAAAGTTAGCAAGAACATTAAGTTGTGTTTTGTTTGTTGTTCTATGACTAAGCGTTTCATCGTAACTTCCATCATATCTGAAAGTCTTTCCATTTTCGCGAACAAGTCCCTTTAAATCAATAAACTTGTTTAAAATGTTGTAATAACTTTGTGGAAAGTCGTGACCTATTACAGCTATCATCCTAGGTTTTACAAAGTAACTTGCTGAAATTGCTGCAAAAGTAGCAGCACCACCAAGTACATTTTTTAAAACCCTTGTAGGTGTTCTTATAGTATCTAGAGCTACTGAGCCAAAAATAGTCAGCATGTTTTGCTGGTTTTATTTACCGTGTATAAATTCTCTGGCTTCTTCTTGTGTTGGATAATACGTAAACGGAATATCAAGTGAAGTGAACCACAAATTGTATCTACTTATTCCAGCAAGTTTCAGCGCGGGTGTATTATCACTTTTTTCATATTTATCAAGAACTGCATTGTCTGCAAGAAATGGTGTTTCTACCACGATCTTATCCATCGGAGGTATTATAGTTGGATCTAATATCCCCGCACCAAGATTCTCACCTTCAGCAGATATTAAAAAGTCCGTTTTTCCTACATTTAGAATCATAAGTGATGGATTTTCAAATTCTAGGTTTATTTGGTAAAGTGTACCTGCATCCGTTCTTTCAACTATTTCGCTATTTCTCATAGATACATTAAGCTGCATTGCGGCAGCATATTGGGAAAAAACAAACGCTCCAATAATTCCTACTATTATAATTGCTATTTTGGGTTTCCTGCGCATGACATTTAGATTAATGAATCCCTTTTTAGTCCATTCAGGAAAAAAAACCAAATTCTATGTGTAAAAGTTTTGATCAATTTTCTAAGTAGCTTAGAGCTAGTAGAATAAATGAAAATATACAAACCGATATATGAAATGGCCAAAATCAGACTAAAATTCGGTCCAAATGAGATCGAGGTAGAGTCTAAGGACTTTTACGTAGATAATTACAGCGTAGACGAGGTTATAGGTAACCTATCTAGGTTCATACAAGACAATAAAGCAGAAGATACTCGTGCCTACGACCAAACCTATGAACTCAATACGAATTACCTAAACTCGCTTGAAGATGCCGAAATTCATGAGCCTGAATTTAGCCAACCAATCTCAATACATGAAAGTCAGATCAAAAGTAAAATACACATACTTGTACGAGATTCTTTTTTTGAACAACCACGAACGGTTTCAGAAGTTGTAGCACAGCTTTATGAATATGGCTGGGCAGCAAGACCTCTAGATGTCTCAAAAGTACTAGCAAATATGGCCTTTTACCGAGAGATACAAAAAGACTTACAAGAAAAGCGTAGCTATTATTCTACACCAAAAATTACAGTTTAAGCCGAGTCATAACCACAAATCTTACAGGAATCAAACACATCACCTTCCAGGTGATCAAAATGCGCATTACATTTTTTGCAAGTATGATGCATATCAAAATACCCATCACTTTCTATTTTTCCTATACGATTGGATTCCAGATCTACACTTCCGCACTTTATACAATGGCAACCACACAACACAAAACGTGTTAAAATAACATACTAATAATCTAGTGGAAATTGAATTTTTTTCTGAACTGTAGAAAAATAACTGCGGAAATTCCTATCACAAGTGGAACAAATAGAGGGAACTCGGGAACCACTGTTGTGCCTACAACATGCATTGTCCCAGATGTATCCGGTCTGAATCCAAGCCAGACATGGGTTCTATTATTATAAAATTCCCTGTTGAGAGTTTTATTACTATTTAGATATACATCATAAGGTTCCCACAAGAGTTCTAGTGGAATAATTACAGTAACTAGCGGACTTCCTTTAGCAACATCAAATGTTATACTTTTTGTAGGTTGGCTGAACTCAAACTGTTCTACATCTGTAAGAGTTCTAATTGCTACTGTGAACTTCTTCCCCTCCCACCTTACTTCTTTCAAAACCACAGGTTCACCAATAACATATTCCAGAGTCATTTTACCGCCATGTTGTCGTATTCCCTTTTCTCCAATATACACAGGTCTATCATTAACCCATATCATATCAACGCCCTTTGGGAAGTACATGTTTGTAATTCCTGGAGCATTAAATTCCCATGTCCAGACGCCATCTTTTGAAATTAAGACATCCATCAGATCATACTTGATGAAAATCATATCATTACCTGAAGGAGGTAATACTACAGATATGGGATATTTTTCTAAAGTCAGGTACTGTACCTCGTTACCGCCTTTGTCTGTTACTAAAAGGTTAGTCATATTGCCTTCATAGGCATCAATCTGTAGAGTTTTTGTACTTCCTTTTACTTCATGTACCACATGAGCTATTCCCTCCTCATCTATTCTGATCTCAACTGTTTGTTCTGGTATAGCTCCAAGAGTTATTTCTTGTGCAAAGGTTTGTGACATAGACAAAAGCATACCAGATACAATTACAATCGTAAGTAATTTGTGCAATCAAAGTCACCTAGTCGGTTATTGTCACATGAATCATTTTTGCTTCTTGATGTGGACAGTCATTTTTATCTCGTGGCAAGTTTACAATTTTGTCTGCTACATCCATCCCCTCTATCACTTGACCAAAGACTGTATATTGTCTGTCTAGAAAAGTACTATCAGTAGTAACTATGAAAAATTGTGAACCTGCACTGTTTGGATCCATTGCACGTGCCATGGAAACTATGCCACGAAGATGTGATTTGGAATTAAACTCAGCTTTTATAGTATGACCAGGACCACCCACGCCCCATTTACTCTTATCTGGTTTTTTGGTATTGGGATCTCCCCCCTGAATCATAAATCCTGGAATTACACGATGAAATAAAACTCCATCATAAAACGAACTCTGTGCAAGCTTTACAAAATTTCTTACCGTTTCTGGAGCTAGGTTTGGCAAAAGCTCAAAGACAATCCTGCCAAAATTAGTCTCAAGTACGGCCTTGGGCATTCTTTGCAGCTATTTGATTTAATCATAAGAGTCTTGCTCTTCTTGAAAGAATCATTTATGATTTCTAACCATTGAGAAACCTGTAGAAATTGTACCAAACAATCTAATAATCTTAAAAATTCAATCCAAAAAATCTAAAAGACTTTTGTATTCAATAAGCTTTTACTGTATATAATATAGTGCCTTTAGTACTACAGGCATACAATAGGATCTTTTAGAACATGTCTTTTATCTGATAGACAGAATAAACTTTAGACTAGTCGAAATATTTTTTTGATTTTTAAATACTGTGTAATTCCCTAAAAATATAGTAACAGTCTTATATAGAAGATCTGAAAAATAAAAATCGTGAATCGCTCTACCCAAAGCACAAATATCAAAGAGGCAATCAACGCGCTGCTTGATAAGGGGTTTACAGATAAACAAGATATCTATAGTAAAGTAGTTGAGGAGCTTGGTGTTCCAAGACCTACTGTAAGGAGAGTCGCGCGTGATTTACGAAATGAACTTTTACAAAAAATTCAGATTTTGAAATCCGAGGTTCCAAGACCTGGATATTTTGGTAATAAAGATAACGGAAACTCTACTGCCTAGCAAAATCTTTTCTTTTTATAATTTGGTCTTCCATATGTAATAATTTTCATTACTATTATATCTAAGCAAATTTTGAGTTGAAATATGGGACACATTCCTACAATTACAGTTGGTGCACTTGCTGCAATTCTTTCAGGATTGTATTTTGTCCTTCCTGAGACACTGCACTTTACCATGATAGTGTTCATTACAGCGGCATGGTTTCTGGTTGTTATATGTTGGCTTGCACAAAAAAGCGCTGATTATATGCACAAACATGGTTCTGGTCACGAAGTAAAAAAAACTAACTGAACTTTCTAATCACCACTTGCAAACTCTATCTATAAGCTCTGAGGAACTGCGAGACAGTAAAAATTAAAGACACTGAGATAGAGAACCTAAAGGCTGAGATTGACAATCTCAAAACTCTTATGCAAATAGAATCTCTTAAGGCTGAGCCTGCTAATCTAAAAATGCTAACAACTAAGAAAAACTCAAAACGTAAAACCAGGAAAAAATAGCCTACTTGCAGTGTTCACAAGACTCTTCATGGTTTTGTTTGCACCCAGGACAACTTACTGCCCCACCAAAATGGCAACTACAACGACAACCATCATTTTGTTTATCTTTCGTTATCAATTGATATGGACAAGTAATACGTCAGCTTAATATGTAACTTTTTCAGGAGAAGTCGTGTGAAATCTATTATAGGTCTAGGGCTTGCGGCACTTACTGTGTTACTTATGATGTTTCCTAATCCTACATCATCTGTATCAGAGGAATTTAACTTGGATCATAAGCTTATCACAGATGATCAATCAATTGTATTGGAAAAGAAAACCATACAAATGCATATCCCAACAGATAACAATCTTCCGTGGGGTTTTGTTGAGGGAAAAGTAGTAAATCCTGTAGAAGGATATCCTGTCATAATTCAGATATACAAAGATGGCAAGCCAGTACACTTTGCACAAACTGATGTCAACGAAGATGGTTCTTATGAATACCGATTTAGAGTTAGAAATGTGGACGGTGATCAAGTGATCAATATCTTTCAAGGAGATTATACTGTTAAAATCTTCAAAACAGTTTATGCCACGCCTCACGCAAGCGTAGTATAGGAAGCAAGCTTTAGGGTTTCATCAACAAGCTCACGAAGTCTAGTCATTGCACTTTCATCAGATATCTTGCCATTTTTTATCTGATCTGCAGTTACGTGAACTGCCTTAGGATTTGTTACTACCCTAAAGTACGACATTAGCCCCGTGATCATATAGTGGACATTCGTAAAGCTGATACCACCTGATGATAAAATTGCAATTCCGGCAGTTTTGCCTGCAGTCTCCTTGTAATTGATATATTCGAAAAGATTTTTCAAAGCTGAGCTTAATAGCGAATTGTAAATAGGTGAGCCAACAAACCAGACATCTGCCTCAGTAACATCTTTTGCGGCTTGTTTAGTGCTTTCGTTGTAGTTTTCTCCAGGTCCACGAAAACACTCTACCCCTCCTATTGATAAATCAATGAACTTTGTGTCCACGTTTTTTGTCTTAGCATAGTTGTACAAATATTCCATCATGATCTTAGTATTAGCACCCCTACGGGGGCTACCAGAGATTACAACAACTTTCATTGTGACTGTAATCGATTCATATCATATTTAAACCAAATAATCAGAAATTACTTAGATCTATAACTTGAAATAAATCTAGAACAATCATGATTGAGTTATAATATCTACGATTGTTGCTTGGGCGTATTTTGCATTGATCGTATTATGCAACAGCTTCGACAGGAATTGGTTTTTCGGATTCTTTCTCTTTTTCTTTTTGTCTTAGTTTTGTTAGATATTCTTCTATCATTGCATATTCTATTTCGTTACACATAGATATCAGTAGAATCAAAAGTATAAAAGAAAATCTCTGTAATATGTAATGACGTCTATTTTTAATCAACTAATTAAGGCGGGCTCGGAGGGCTTCGATCCCTCGACCTGTAACTTAGGAGGCTACCGCGCTATCCATGTTGCGCGTCGTTTAGACTCTGCGCCACGAGCCCAGAAAAAGTCAAAACTGGTAACCATTTAAGCGTAATCAAGATTCGATACTATCATCTGGTGAATCTGACGCCAGCTTGGGTCATCCACCTTATTCCATTTTTCATAATATACAACATCCTTCAAATCAAGCCTTGGAAGCCACCCTACAGTCTCAAGATCTGGTTTTTGTGCAAACTCTGAGACATGACCAAGACACAAGTACGCGATGGGAATAATGTGTTCTGGGATACCAAGAATTTTCTTAAGGTCATCATTAGAAAGAATACTAACCCAACCTAATCCAATACCCTCTGTTCTTGCGGCAAGCCAAAGGTTTTGTATAGCACAACAAACACTGTAAATTCCCGTTTCAGGAATGCTGGTTCTTCCTATTACAA
>ERZ1292623.5388-Hain-H51-01um-R1-5388-length-10230-cov-4_pt1 | contig 10230 bp, 18 predicted proteins | sample MGYA00564398_ERZ1292623 | MGnify/ENA primary metagenome ERZ1292623 (study PRJEB36523, sample SAMEA6512633) | groundwater metagenome | collected 2019-01-07 | study: AquaDiva: Metagenomics assemblies of 32 groundwater samples
CATGTTTTTATACTCCGTACTTGATTCCATTTTCTCTTTAATGAAGTTTGGTAACTTATTAAACATTTCTTGATTCCATTCATCATAAGTTAGTTTAGTAATTGGATTGAAAGCACTTTTACATACTTGCCCCTTCATCAATTTTGAAACAGATGCTATCTTGGCATATTCAGCACCCTTCTTTGATACATCTCTCTTGATAGAAATTAAACAGGGCATATCAAGTAATTTCTCTACATCAAAACTAAAAGCTTCTTCGTCTGTAAGAGATGTTCCAAGTATACCTTCCACAATTGGTCTTAAGTTACTTTTCTTTCCCATTGATAAAGTATATTCCTGTGATTGTACTAACGGCTTTGCATCATCTCCCTCTTTGAATACATGTAATTCTTCTGGTAACTCAAATGTAAGTCTTATTTTTTGTTGCTCCTTTAATTCTCCCATATATTCCTCTTTGATAGTTCCTATATTTATCAAACCAATAACTCTAGCTATATGAGTTCCTTCTGGTGGTAAAGTTCTTGGTGTATTTTGTACTTTTGCTATTGTAGGCATTTTATTTATTTATTATCTTTTAATAAAATTCTCTCATCTAACACCTCATGATAATCTGCACATATTCCCGTCAAATGTTCTACCTCCTGTGCTTTTGATTCTGACGGATATTTGTTATAACTCTCTAATTTATTTCTAATTATCGACCTCGAGTTATTTATTGTTGATGGTGGTAATTCTGAAATAAACTTTTCCATTCTATCAAAAACAGTTTCTTCTCTAACTATTGGGATACCGTCCCATTCACCTGTTTGTATTGTTTTCATATTTATTTATAAATAATTATCTTGTTTTGATAATTCTTCCAATTTTTCTTCAATACTTGTTGTGTCTTCTTGGATTTCATCTTGACGATGTTTATTTTCTTCTAAACTTTCTTGCTCACGAATCAATTTATCTATTATTTCAGTCATGTTAGTTATTTATTATTCATTTTAATTCAATAAATTATTTAATAATCCCGAATAAACCATTACGACCAGAATGGATAGACCTATCACTGCAATCACATTCAACACATAAACACCTTTTTCAATTCTTCTATCTTGCATATATTTTGATAACATATATTTAATTAATTTTTTAATTTAATAAAATCAAATTGTCTGTACTCAGCATAATCCCCTACTACTTTGTCAAATTGAAATTTCAATAAAAATTTCATGGGTTCTTCATAATAAAATTCTGGAATGCTTATCATTAACGTTCTTATTATAGGTAACTGGATTATTGGAATAAATCTTTCAATTGAAATGATTCGATATAATCCACCTTCTGATATTAACTTTGCCTTTTTCGGAAAAAGTTTTTTTTTATTTGTTGATGACATATATTTATATTTTTCCTCTGCCACTACCGCTTAAGACAAGTAGTGGTGGCAGAAGACTTAAGCTAACTAATAATACCTCTGCACAGAAGATTATTTATTGCTTACTGTCGCACAGTCCAGTCTTCACTATACTGCCGATGTAAAGAATACTTAACCTTCTGTGCTATAAGCATACTATACTGGCTTAGGTAGTGCAAGAAAGATATCCACAGATTTACAACACAATACATTTATATTATTTTGTCAATTTAGAAGTTATCTAAAGCACTTTGAGTGATTTCATCTGTTTTTTCAAAATCCTTAAAATCATTATCTACTTTTTTTTCAGACCAATCTGGATTGTCATAATTTATATAACCTCTTCTCTCTATAATAAAATTATGTTTTTGATTCGGTGATAATTGTGACACTTGATAATCTAATTCTCTTCGTGCTTCTTCAAAAGAAAGATATGGTTGTTTCCAAATTGAATGTCTTTTGTTGTTTATTATTATCCAATGATTAAGTGGTCTAACCGTTTCTTGTTTTCTCATTGTAGTAATTTAATTTCTGATAATGGTAAATTGATTTTGTCTGGAAAGTTTTGAGCTACTTTTTTTGCTTTTTCTAAAATATCTCTTAACTCCCTATCTATTCCTTTTGAATGAATATCATTCCAATCATCTCCATCTAATTGATGGTCAGGATTCCAACCCATACTTCCATTAAAATCAGGTTCTATTGTTTCAATATTTTTACCAGTTAATGCTAACCCATTTTTAAATATAGCTCTTTCATCTGGATTCATAAAAAGACGGTATGCTTTATGTGCTTCTTCAATATCTATACTGTGAATTTGATCCTTACGAAAACCACAAACAATTTTTATTTTAAGATTTTTCATATATGTACTATTGGTTTATTATTTATAATTTTATTTTTTTCTTGTTGATAAAATGCTATCAATTTACCTATATCCCTACGAAGTTCTGTAGGTTTAGTTATTTTGGGTGCATAAGGTTGCCCTATAATCTTTGGTAATTCTCTAATTGTGGAAAATAATTTTTCGTAACCCCAATTACTAGCCATTTCTTCTAAAGCATTTCTCTCGGTATTATTACTATAAAAATCGGTATACATAGGATTTACTTCTTTAAAGGAATCTATTAGATCATTCCATTGTTTCCCATGCAAAACTTCAGTTTTGCTAGTATTCTTTCTTTTGTATTTCTTTTGTATTTCTTTTGTATGTCTAGCCGTCTGGACTAGGTTTAGCCTCTCCGTTAGACTAGGTTTTGAGTTCCGTTGGACTAGTCTAGCCATATTGACTAGTTTCCATGTATTGTAATATTTGTTAATTGTCCATATATTGCAATCTCCTTTAGCACTTCCTTGTTTGACTAGTCTAGCCACATTGACTAGTTGTAGATTTTTAAGGGCTGTAACTATGGTCTGTCTTGACCTTTCTAGGCCTTTTTGGAATTGAGATAAAGATATACCATCTTCCTTCTTTTGATAACCATAAGTCTTGCGAATTATATATATCGCTACAGCTAGTTCACAGCCCTTAAAGGGTATTTTTATAAGGTTTTCTATAAGAGGATTTACTATTCTCGTATAGTGACCACTTTCAACCTGTAGTTCATCTTTCATAATATTTTTACTAGCAAAAGCCCCTAATGTTCTGAAACTCCCCGACTAAAGGGAACGAAACATTAGAGGCTTGTGCCAACAAAATTATTGAATTGTTATTAGTCGTATTTTGTTCCATACCCCATATCATAATATTTATACATAATATAGCAAGTTTAGAGTTATCCACATATGGCATTTGTACTACTACACTACCTGTGGTAGTATGTAATGGAGGTTAGAACATTATTATTTAATTTAAAAATATGAATCGAAAAATAAAAGTCTTCTTCGGAGATAAAAGATTGAAGGATATTTATCCTTATGCGACTCGTTTCCAAGTATTCAAGTATCATTTGATAAGATTTGTAAGAAAAGTAGTTATTGCTTCTTTTCTTATTGGTGTAGTTTATGGAAGTTTCCAAGTCGGTAGGATAACGACTGAACCAAGAATCGTAGAAGCTATAAAAGAAGTAAAGGTAGAGATAGATTCAAAAGCACCAGTGATGGAACGCATTGCAAGATGCGAGAGTGGAAATATGCACTTTAAGAATGGACAAGTTATTATAAATGTAAATACGAATGGAACTTATGATATGGGTGTGTATCAAATAAATTCTATATGGAATAAGAAGGCAGGTGAAATGGGATATAATCTATCCATTGAAAAAGATAATCGTGAGTTTGCTAATTATCTTTATAAGAATTTCGGTACAGCTCCATGGGATGCAAGTAGAAAAAATTGTTGGAATAAATAAAAGAAAAACTCCTCCTAAATGAGGGGATTTTTCTCACTTATTTGCTTTGCAATAGTATAGCATGATATAATTAAGACATTAGAAATCTAATTAAAAAATTATGAGAAACAATCGCTTTTTTTATCCAGTTATCATATTAGTGATAATTTTAGTTGTTGGTTATTTCTTGTTAGGAAATAAAGATAAAGTTCAGTTAGTTGAACCAGATACTTATGTAAGACCAGAAACAGATGAACCAAAAGTTCCATTTTATCCATGTAATGAAAGTGTAGAAAAGTGTAGTTAAAAATAATATGCCAATACAAAAAACATCAAGTGGAAGATATAAATGGGGAAAAAGCGGTAAAGCCTATACTTCAAAAGCGAAAGCAGTAAAGCAGATGAAAGCGATCTATGCTTCTGGTTACAAAAAGAAATGAATATGGAGAATATTAAAAATAGATTAAGGGGTCGCCCATTAAAATTTGAAACATTAACACTTTTACAAGAAAAGATTGATGGATATTTTAATACTACTCCTAAAGATGAATGGACAATTACTGGTTTAGCTTTATATCTTGACACTTCAAGGAAAGTATTGTGTGAATATGAAGATACGAGAGAAGATTTTAGTAACGCTATAAAAAGGGCAAAATTAAAAGTTGAAAATGGTTATGAAATAGATTTAAAGAAATATGGAAGAACAGGAACAATATTTGCTTTGAAGAATTTTGATTGGAAAGATAGAACAGAAACTGATGTAACATCAGCTGGTAAAATAATTGTATCAGAAGATGTAATAGATAGAGTAAATAAAACACTAAAAGATTTTCTAAATGGACAAAATACAAAGAATATTAAAAAAAGGAACGCTTGAAGATAGAAAAGTTTTATTCAGTTTCAAAGAAACAGATGATAATAATTTAATTCTGTTAAAGTTTAATTTATGGGCTAGATATTTTTTCTCTCAATATTTTGAAGATGAAGATGCTCCATTTCATCAGAGTATGAATGACTTTAATTTAAGAGTTTATAGGGGAGAATTAGATTCATTTATCAATATTGCTTTTAGAGGCGCAGGAAAAGATGTAAAGACTAAATTATTTATTCCTTTTTGTATCCTTAATGACATTAGACACTTGAGAAGATATTTTAAAGTTCTTTCGGCAGATCTAACTAATGCAAAACAGTCAGTGACAGATATTTATAATATGCTTATATTTCCTAGAGTTGTTGAAATGTATCCTGATACTTTTGAGAAGAGTATTTATAAAAGGGAAGAAACAATGCAATCGTTTACAACATTTACAATGGTAAAAGTTTTAGCTGATGCGATAGGTACAGAACAGAGGGGTGCAATACAAGAAGAAGCAAGACCTGATTTTATTTGGTTTAATGATTTTGAAACTAGGAAGACATTAAGATCAGCTGTTATATCTCGTTCAATTTGGGATAATATGGAGGAAGCAAGAACATCTTTACAAAAAGGTGGAGGATGTGTTTATACATGCAACTATATTTCAGAAATGGGTAATGTACATAAATTAGTTACAGAAAAATTAGATGATGGTAAAAGAGTGTTAATAACTCCAATACTTGATATTGCAGGGCAACCAACATGGAAAAGGTATACAAAAGATGATATAGAAAAGATGAAAAAAACTGATGATGATTTTGAAGGGGAAAGAATGTGTAAACCATCTTCTTCTTTGGATATTATTTTTGATAGAGATACACTTGAAAAAATGCCAGTTTTACAACCAAAGAAGATAATAGGAGAATTTAAGATATTTAGAGATTATGACCCTTCTCATCGTTATGGTTCTGGTCATGATGTGGCTGGAGGTGTGGGATTAGATAGTTCTACTTCAGTTTTTATAGATTTTAGTACATTTCCTGCTCAAGTAGTTGGAACATTTAAAAGTAATATCATAAGACCTGAAGCTTTTGGAGATGAGATATATTCAGAAACTAATAACTTTGGAGAATGTATTGCTGGAATAGAGAATAATAAGTATGATCAGACAATACTTAAAGCAAAGATGCTTGGAGTCAATCTCTATAAAGCAAAAGGGAAGGAGTTGAAAATAAATATACCTGTTCCACAAGTTTATGGATGGAATACTAATTCACTTACAAAAAGTAAAATGTTTTTAGATTTCTCTAAAGTAATAAGTGATGGTTTGATTTTTTTGAATGATATTGATTTGCTTAGGGAAGCAAAAAGTTATTCAAGAAATGATTTAATTGATAGGGAAGAAGATCCTAGACTTTCTACTAGACACTTTGATTTACTTGTAGCGGCATGTATTGCTTGGCAGATGAAAGATTACACAACAGTTAAAGAGAAATCAAATTATTTTATAAGTGATGAAAAACAAATAAATCCAGCGTTATGAAATTAGCTATAATTATTCCTACATTTGATAATTTAAAAAGTATGTTATAATAAATATATATGAAAAAGAAATCTCGTATAGCAAAAGTAGAAACTAAAACTCCGATTTATAAATTAGTGATTTATTTTAATGGTAATGTATGTAATGCGGAAGGAGATGAGTTATTACCGCTCCTACAATCTGTCAAACTTCCATTTATTAAAACAGAGACGAATGTATTAGTTATAAAAGATAAAAAAACAGTGCAAAGAGATTTGAAAGTGGTAGAAGCTAATAGACTTTGGGGAAATAAAGTAAAGTTAGAATTATTCGCTAATAATCTTACAAGACAATTAAATTAACATGGAAGAAACAAAAGAAAAATATCCACCAGTATTTGATTATATTTTACAAGAAGAAACTGATTATAAAACTCGCCGTATTCCTTTAGCAAATAACTGGGATTGGAATATGAGTGATCATGTAGATAAGTCATTTAGTCTAAAGAATTCACAATTTACGAAAGGAGATAATAATAATTTCCTGAGAGCTTTCAAGAATATAATACTCCCTATTGCTAATGTGAATTATCGTTCGGAAGGTTTTGATGTAAAAGATGTGGAGTTATATGTAGATGATGCAGATAATTATCACATGTCATTACTTGCAAGAAAGTTTCATAATAAATGGGCTATTAAATATTCAATAGATACTGCCATAGATGAAAGTGTTGAAAGTTATTTTGATTATGGATTGGCTTTGGTAAAAAATGTAAATGATAGTAGACCTGAGATTATTGATTTGAAAGGCGATATAGCATTTTGTGACCAATCAGATGTTTTAGCTGGGGCAATTTGTCTAAAACATACTTACTCAATAGATGAACTCCAAGACATGAAAGGTAAGTGGAAATCAGATGAAATTGATAGAGCTATTCTTATGTCCTCTTTTAGCAGTAAAGATTCAAATGGTAGAGAAATAAAATCACCAAGTAAATCAGTAGAAGTTTATGAATTACATGGAGTATTACCAGAGAATTGGCTTGATTCTGATAAATTGGGAGAAGACTGGAAAGATATAGGTAAATATGTTCGCCAATTTCATATAGTGACTTTTTACAAAGATGATAAAGAAGACAAAAAAGGAATTCCATTTTTTAATGGAAAAACAAAGCAAATATTTAAAGCACTGAAAAGAGATAACATATCGAAAAGAGCTTGTGGTCGTGGAGGTATTGAGGAATTGTTTCATCCGCAAATATGGACTAATTACTCTGAAATACATTTACAGGGAATGTTAGAAGCAACATCAAAAGTTATAACAAAGACTACTGATGAGAATTTTTCTCAACAAAATAAGATGGACAATATTAAGAATAATCAGATAATGTACATTAAGGAAGGTAAGACTTGGGAGCAAATGGTTATACAACCTCTTAATAAGAATGTTTTTGATAATTATGTAAATTCATGGGAACAGAACGGTAGAATAATCGGCTCAGCATCTGATCCACAACTTGGACTTAATCCGTCATCAGGTACACCGCTTGGGACTACAGAGATAGTTACGAATCAAGGTCTAGGTATCCATGAGTATCGTAGAGGAAAGATAGCCGTATTTTGGGGTGAAATATATCGTGATTGGGTACTGCAATATCTTGTCAATGAAATAAATAAAGGTGATGAATGGCTTGATGAATTATCTTTAGATGAATTAGAAGAAGTAGCAAATAGAATTTCAATAAATGAAAGTAACGATAGAATAAAAAATGAAATTTTGAATGGAAATGCTGTTACACCAGAGGAGCAGGCATTACTCATAAGTGTTATAAAAGATAATTTTAAGAAGGGTGGAAAGAAGAAGTTTATTAAAATTATGAAAGATGAATTTAAAGATTTGCCAATAGATGTTAAGTTTAATATTGCTGGAAAACAAAAAGACTTGTATAATGTAGTCAATAAATTAAATGCGGTATTTAGAACAGTCTTTGCAAATCCTGCTGTATTACAAAATCCTGGTATGTCTAAATTGTTTAATGAAATACTAGAATCAAGTGGATTTAGTCCTATAGACTTCACTTCTTTGACTTCACCACAAGAGCAACAGATGATGCAACCGCAACAGGGGCCCCAAATGGGACAACCTTCACCAATGCAATTACCAGAATTAACAACTAATCAATAATAATTATGAAAAATGAAATAATAGGAACAATAATGAACGAAATAGAAAAAGATAAACTTCTTTCTTTTAGTGAAGATAGAGTAATGTTTGAAGCAGTAAAGAAATATCTTTTAGTCTATCTAGGTCAAGGTATAGGGGAAGAAGGAAAGCCGATTATAGGTAATAGAAACTACGCTTTACAACTTGCATGGGATAGGACTTATCCAAGAAGTAATGAGGAATTAGGGGCAGATTTAAGGGCTTTAACTCGTGGAGTACAAATTATAGAAAGTGGATTTAAGGAGATTAGTGATATGAAAAGAATTGTGGAAACTCCAAAGAAAGAAGAAAATCCCGCTTTGTAGTTGCTTGAAATTATTATTAAGTGTTATAATTATATAAATATATGAGAACTAGAGAAGAAATAAAAACAGAAGTAGAGAGAAAAGGAGTAAATGATTTTTCCATCCTTGAAGCTCTACTTGATATTCGTGAACTTTTAGAAAAGTTAAAGGAAAAGTTAAAGGAAAAGTTAAAGGTTTAAAATATTATTCCAGAGATTGATGGAGATAATATAAATGAAAATGAATTGGAGAAAAATAACAAAAAATAAGATGACAAAAACATTATTAATATCAATTTATTGTTTCGTATTAGTGATTTTAATATCTGTATTTTTTATCGTAATTAAGAGTGATAAAAATGGTAGTAAATCATTAGGAGGTGTTGCACAAGGTCAATCGTATATGTCCACAACCACGCATGATTTTGGCACTGTATCAGCAGGTTCATCGAAATTATTAAAAAACGGTGATGGAGAGTTTGGTTCAGTAATTATTACCAATTCGACAGCAGGTTCATTTAATCTGTATGATGCTACAAGTACAAATCATGGTGATCATGCTACTACAACTCTTGCAAAAGTAGGTGCAAGTTTAGCGGCGGGAACTTATATATTTGATGTAGTATTTAGCCGTGGATTATTGGTTGAATTTCAGAGTTCAAATATAGCTTCATCGACAATTACTTGGAGATAATTAATCTTTGTTCCTTTTTCGTGGCTTAGATTAAAGTGAGAATTATAAATTTAATAAAAAAATATTATGAGTTTAGAAGAAGCAAGAATGTCAAGTCTTAGAGATAAATTGAGAGAACAGGCAAGAAAGGAAAAAGAAGAAGTCAAAGTTTTGGTGAAAGAAGAAGAGGTCGATATAAAAGATGAAAAAGTAGAGATTAAAAAAAGAAGATTAAATAAATAAAAAACATGAATAAAATTGTAAAATTAGCGATAATAGTAGTAGTAATATTTGTATCAATAAATGTAGTAGATGCAAGGACACTTTCAATTGGTTCAACTGGTGGTGATGTTGTATCACTTCAGTCTTTTCTTATTGCGAGAAGTTTCCCAATTCCTTTAATTGAAAATGGTAAAGCAAATAAAGGATATTTCGGTACTCAAACAAGAGACGCAGTTATGATGTATCAAGAAGCAAATGAAATACAACCAACAGGCGTAATTGATTCAAATAGTTATACAAATAGTTATGTGGATAATGGTCTTAATAAACCTATTAGGTTAGGTGCTGTATCAGGCCCAGATTTCTATGGGCCATATTGGAATATGAATGGAATAATAACTTATTATCATCGTAAAGATTTTAATAGAGATACATTTGGGGTGTTAGGGACGACGACTCCATGTGTATTTTTATCTCCTACATCAACATCTACTCTTTCGAGAGCCAGTGTAAATATTGTTCTTTCAACAACTACACCAGCTGTAAAATGGACATTAGCAACATCAACAACGGCGTATGCAACGACTACTGCTCTATATCAATTTACCGCTGTAGCAGGTAAATTACATTCATGGGAATGGGTAGCAAGTAGTACATCTCCAACAGGTTCATTAGGTTTTGGTACAACTCCACCCTCAACTTATCTAGTTTTTGGAAAT
>ERZ1292623.5390-Hain-H51-01um-R1-5390-length-10226-cov-10_pt1 | contig 10226 bp, 12 predicted proteins | sample MGYA00564398_ERZ1292623 | MGnify/ENA primary metagenome ERZ1292623 (study PRJEB36523, sample SAMEA6512633) | groundwater metagenome | collected 2019-01-07 | study: AquaDiva: Metagenomics assemblies of 32 groundwater samples
AATCATTATTTGTATAATCTGTAAATAGTGATTGCTTATTCATACTTCTGTAAGCCGCATCAGGGGATGTAGCATCTTGTGAGATATTTTTTGATGTTGTATCCATAGTTCCATTTGGTCTAAAATCAGTGGTATTGCCCTGACAAAGATTGTTTTTTACTATAATTGTAACTGCGCCAGGGGTTGTAACACCATCCTGTTCTCCTAATCCAAAACGATTTTTGCAGCAAGTATTGTTATAAAACTCCCATTGTGTTGAATCCCACTCATCATCATATACAATGCCGTTTCCGTGTCTAGCAGTAGCGTTTGTAAAGCCGTAGCAAGTATTATTTCTAATAATCATTTTGCTAAAATTATAAGTTACATTAATTCCATTTCTTGCAGCCACATCACCTTTAATCAGACATCTTTCAATAATAGATGGGTCAACATCTCCTCCATTATCAATATATATACCATAATTACTGTCGCCACTTGCATCAATGGCCAGCCCTTTTACTATTACTTTGTTTAATGTTCCTGCCGCAGCTTCAGCTAAAACAAGTTCATTATATGTTCCAAATTTAATTCTATGTCCATTGCCGTATGCTCCGCCATTATGTTGCACTCCTGCCGCTACGCCTAATGTAAGAGTAAAGGTAGCAGTGCTAATGTCTACTAAAATATCCTCCTCTACAAGCTCCTCCGCTAATAATCCTGTTGCAGAAGCATCGCCAGTGAGCGTAACTAAATCATTAATTGCAGTTACCCAGCTTGTATAATCTCCGCCAGACGAGGCAATATTTTTATTTCCAATAGACCATGCCTGATTAAATTTATTAGCAAGTCGTGGCACTCCCGCATCTTCGTTTGTCAAATAGTTTAATATCTGTGTATTGGATAAGTTTATTGGTTTATGCTCAATGTCCATACCATAAATCTGATTATAAGTTTCTAAAGTAATTAATCCATCATCAAGCAACCTTTTAAAGTCAATAAACCAATCTCTTTTGCGAGGCAATCTTTCAGGTTTTGTATATAATGCGTCCCAAGGATAGTAATTGCCTACTTTTGTTTTGATATATTTTTTTACATTCCTGACTCTTAAGGTATTAGCTTTCCAATTTGCATCAGCGAAATCAGCATAACTAATAGGGATTCTAATTACGCAATAATGCCTTAGCATATAAAAACCGTTAGAATTATTATTAATATCGTATATGTGCCCATCAGGGCGGAAGTCTATTAGCTGACCGTCTTTGAAATCATAATCAAAAAGAGGGTCTGTTAATTGTCTCCTATGTCCAACTTTAAAAATTAGTTCCATTTCATTTAATATATTGGTTGATGTTACCCATGTTTTATTCTTTTCTTGCAAGCTTCTTTAAATACATGTTTTGGACATTCTGTCTTGCTGAATCTATGCCTTAATACTTTCTCTGCCTTTTTCATAGCCGCAATAACAATACTGATTACTTTCTAACTTTTCATATCTACAAGTTATACAGCATACTTTAACCATATACTTCATAATTTAACAAATTTAAATAGTTTATTCTTCACATTATTTACATCTTTTAATTCTCTTATCTTCTTGATAGAAAAAATACCTATACAAAAACCAAGAAAGGTCTTACTTATAATTAAAAGCTGGCTGAGCCGCCAGAAGTATCTGAAACATTATTAATAGTCCCTCCGACTACAATAATGCCCTTCTGCTCAGAGCTATTCTTTTAGTCAGCCAGCCGATTTTGCAGGTAACCCCATTGCCATAGAGACCTGCAAACTGTTAAAAATATAATTCATAATCTTTATTTGTAATTAAACATCTGCCTGATGTAGAAAAAACCCAGAGACGATAATTTAATGTCGTAAAACATTGCAGATATTCTGCAATCTTATACCCATTATCAATAAATTTCATTATACCTCTGCCCTTGCGACTTACGAATTTTTCACCCTTAGTAATATCTATAAGGCAGTCATGGCTTGGAAATAGGGGTAATTTAGGAAGAAAAGAAGCTCTAACTATCTTATCCAATTCTACAGTTTTCCAACTTCTTTCCTTTCCTTCTTCATCATATTGAGAAAGCACAACTCCGTCCACAGTTTCCAACTCCCAAAAATACATTTCTGAAATCTTCAATCCTTCATTTTCCATCAATTTCCTCCCTATTGAATTCATACCAATCGTTTCGTTTTTCACTGTCTTCAACTTCTGTCCATTTACACTTTTCTCCAAAAGTTAATCTACCATCATACACAGAACACGCTAAAGGTCTCCTCTCATAGATAGAACATCCTTGTTTAGTAAGATAAGGACAAGGAAATGAATCATGCCAAATATCCAAAAATCCATCGGATGTTTCCTTTACTCTAAACCCACGCACCTCTAACCATTCCACAATCTCCGTTCTTATTGGAAATCGTGTAGGAATACCTATCTTATTACAACAAAATAGGCATTCTAAGCACAAACGCTGAGATTCATCCACTCACATTCACCGACTTTCCTAAAAAGTAAAAATATGCTCTCCAGAACCAAGTGCCACAATTCCATACTTTTTTTTCAAATATATTCCAGCCCGAATATTCCCGTTTCTGGCTTTTTTCAAAGCTATCTTGAACACCAAGTTTTTCCTGTTTTCTCTTTTAGTCTCCCTTTTCAACCATGCAGTAATAGAGAATCCATCAGGCTTGTCGTCCTCTAAGCCACAATCAGCTATTTGAAAAGTTCGTAGCATGTTTTATGTATTAGTTCTCCTTTTCTCTCATAGAACCTTTTTTCTTCCACCCATCAAGTATTGTTTTAATAAAAACTTCATCGGCGTAATATCCTTCCATCCTACTTTGATAATAAGTTTCCATCATATTTTCTCCATATTTTATCTCCTTTTATTCTCCTCGTTTAAATGCATCCGCACATTTCTTAGAACAGAAATTGTGTTTTGTTCCTTCTCGTATATCACATTTCAATCTAACAAATTCATTCCCACAAAAAGCACATCTTAGAGTAACTCTTTTTGATTCTTGTCTTTTTTGTATTAAATTTTCGGCTTCGCTATATACTTCTGGAATTCTTTTTTTCCAATATTCCCATATTCTTTTTTCAGAATTATGCTGTGCATTCCTTCCCCCTGTTGCATTTGGATTTAAACTTAAACCTAATTCAGCGCAATATAAAGTATCCTCAATTGAAGTTCTGCCAAACTTACTTCGTTCTGTCCTTGAAATTACTGTGTTCATTCTATGGGATACTAATTGAAGCATTATTTCGCATTGCCTCTTTTTCAAAAATATAAATGGTTGAATTATTTTACATATACTTAAAATATCTTCTAATTTACTTACAATCCACATGCCTTGATTTTGGGAGCTTAAAGAATTAGAAAGTTCTCGTTTGATATAAACTTTACCAATCCCTGTTAAATCCGCAATAAAATCAAGCACCCTTCGTTCATTTTCAGCCTGAGTAACCCCTATTCTTGGTGCAATTGTAATTGACGGAACTTTACTTTTTTTAGCAATTCTCTCTCATACTGCACAAGTAAAATACCCATCTCCATCAATAAAACCTGCTAACCATGCCGCATCTTTTTCTAATAACTTTTTCATATTTACCTCCTATAAATAAAATTTTTATAACGCATATTTTATTATAAGAGGCAAACGAAAGTAAAGTGTTATTTATAACTAACACTTAGGTCTCATCGTACGCAAATACTAAACTTTCTGCTGTCAACTGTCCTGGTGAAGCCGTGCTTGCAACTCCCATTTGAAGCCTACAGAAATCACCTTTATAACCAGTTCCAGTATGTGGGCCTGCATTTGTTGTATCCAAATCAAGTGGAGAACCTGAGTTATAACCAAATAAATCACTACCACCTACACTTGTATTTTGATTTGTCCCAAAAGCATTAGTGTTATCTGCATTAACACTCACCCCAGTTCCAAAACTGTTTGTTCCATCAGAGTATGCCCTTAAATTTTGAATATCTACTGATGGGGCAGTATTAAAATAAAACCTCAACTGTTTTGTGTAACTGTAAGTAGTTCCTGATGTAGGAATAGAAATCCTATTATTCGTATCTACTGTTGTGTTATCGGCACTTTTAAATCTAACAGTTCCTGATGTTTTATCAACCCCTGCCGATTGACCTGTCATTTCGTGTATCTGGACATCACTTGCCATTTTTTATACCTCCTTTTTATTTATAATATCTGTTATTAATATAGCATACGATGTATTAAATATCGTATAAATCGTCTGATTTTATTTCATCTTTTACTTACCTCCTTTTCAAAATGCTTTTACCCCTAATGCAGTTAGTATGGATGCAATCAAAGCTGTTATGAAAAATTTCGTAATTTCCCACAGTTTATTTTCTCCTGATAGTTCATTTTCTCGTGCTCGTGTGTATAAAGTATCAATATCCTTATTAGCATCGTCTAAACCTTTTTGTAAATTTTTTACCATTTCTTCGTATCGGGCTTGTTGTGCCATAATAGTTACTATCTTTTCGTAATTTTTATCTAATCGCTCAATAGATGCACATAGCGGAGCAAGTTTTGCATCTAACAAACGTTCAAACGCTACTATCACGTCCGACATGTCTTTATCTCTCCTTATTTCAAATTCCACACCGTTTTCCCCCACAATATCCACCTCTTACAAAGTTGAAAATTCTCTTATCTTTTCTTTAACCTTATTTACATCCTTTAACTCTCTTTCCCATATTACTAATGTTTTATATCCGTAAGGTTCAAATATCTTTATTCTATCTTCTGGATTATCATTTCTATGCCAGTAATCTCCATATAGTTCAATAATCTGCTTCTTTCCATTAACATTAATAAAATCAGGACATTTACCAGCTATTATTACTTCTCCATCTCCTACATATTTAAAGTCATTTTGGTAGAGTTCTTGGAGAATAGATTGTAATAATAATTCTGGTTTGTTAGGCTGTAATTTCCAAGATTTTATCATCTTTTTCGCAAATTCAGGATTCTGCCATAATTCCAATTTAGTTTTAGATAACCTATGTAAACTTCCAGCATACTTTTCTTTATCCTTCTCGGTTAAATTTTGGTTCCAAACGTTTCGTCCTTTCCGAAGTTTTGCTACATTCTCTCTCTGTTCTTTAGTCCAAATATAACCTTTATTACCCTTGCGCCCTTTTTTAGATTCTGCCATATGCTTTACACTCAGATTATTTTCTTTTGTTAATCCTATATTCCAAGGTTTCCTACCTTTTAACGCTATTGCTCTTTTTTTATTGGATTCTACCGATTGCTTACAACCTTTTTTAGATTTAGACATCTTTTTTAAACCTTTACTATTTTCTTTTGTTAATCCAGTATTCCAAGGCTTTTTACCTCTACCATTATGTCCTTGTATATAATTAGGAACACCTGCCCACCTCCAATTATTCGTATATTTTAATTCATTATTACAACCACATTTACAATAAAATTTTCTTAAATTTATTTTTATCATAATATTACCGAAAATTCTACAGCAGTAGTATCAGGCACTAAAATTTCTTTTGAATATTGAAAACCTGGATATGAAAAATCCAAGCGATATTTAATACCAGTAGGGGTTAATTGTGAACTACGAATTAATTCCAATGCCCAGTAACCACCAATATTTGTAGTAGTTGCTTTCGTCAATTTTGAAATCTTATATTGTCCTGCATATCTCGCAGGTTGAGTTTCAATTGCTGTAACTTTAACATTCTTTATAGGATTTCCCCCTAAATCAGATACCCAACCATAAACAATACAATTATCCACAGTTCCTGGTGTTACTGGAACAAATGCATTTCCGACATAGGCTACAGTAGTATCCCCAGTTATAGTCAAAGATGACGGAGCACCAAATTCTACAAACGATTTCCTTAAAACTACACTATAAGTTCCATCAGATAAATTAGTAATATAGCGTCCATCTATACCGCTAATACCACGATTGATTAGCAATGACCTGTTTTCATTGTATATAGAAACAGCGACATCTGGGATTGAAAGTGTTCCAGAATCACTAACATACATTGTAATCACTCTGGGTCCAGCAACTCCTGTTAATTCAAATGCAGTAAATTCCACTGCTTGAGGAAGAGCTATACTGCTTGTATCTGCCATAGTTAATAAATAATCTATGGCAGGAGTATCTATTAATTCTCCTCCTATTGTTGTTCTATATACACCAGAAGCAGTTTCTTGAACTAATAAATAATTTCCTAACGATTGTAAAACCCCGCCTTTCCATAATTGAACATTCAGATTTGTAGGATAAGTTCTACCTGTAATAGGCCAACCCCCTGTATCTACCATTTTAATATTAACATAAGCAGTCTGGTCTACAAGAAATCCACCGCTAAATCCAGCAATATCTATCTGATTAACTCCTGACGTTCCCGATAAATATCTACTTGGGTAAGTCCAATTGGCTTGTGCTCCGAGTGAGGGTAGTAAAGATACAGTTGTATCCAATCTATTAAGATTATTTGCTCTACTATCTGTAGATAATAATGGATTAGTAGGAATCTGATTTATCTCGTTTGTTAAATTTGTTTCTGCTGTAGATAGAGCAGAAGTTAAATTATCTATCTTAACTTCGTTTTCATTGGCTTGTGATATTATCTCACCTTGTAGGACAGTTTTATTTACAGTAGCATTTGTATCTATAGTATCTAATTTTGATTTCAATGCCGCTAATCCATAAGTAACGTTTTTAAGCAAGCCTTCTACTTCGTCTACATAATTAATTATAGAATCCAATTTATTTTCATTGGCATTTATTTCATTGATGACTGTGTTAATACTGGAAGAAACATTATCTATCTTTACTTCATTCTCGTTTGATTGTGTAATTATTTCATTTTGAAGAACTGTTTTTGCCACGGCCAAATCAGCATCCACTTCGTCTATTTTTGTTTTTATGGCATTTAATCCATAAGTAGCATTGCCTAACAATCCTTCCAATGTATCTACATAATTTATAACTACATCAAGTTTGGCTGTATTGACCCCTATCTGAGTAAGTAATGAGGATTGTCCTGTTGTTTGGTTAGAAATAACTTGGTCTATCTTTACTTCGTTTTCATTGGCTTGAGTTACAATCTCATTTTGTAAAGTATTCCTTGTATTATCTACATTCGTATCTGTTGTATTTGTTTTATTTTTAATTGCCTCTAAACCGAAAGTAACATTTTTAAGTAAACTCTCTACTTCGTCAACATAGGTTGTAATAATATCTATCTTGTTTTCATTAACATTTATCTCAGGAATAATACCGCCTACATTTGTTGTAAGGGTATCTATCTTCACTTCGTTTTGATTGGCTTGTGTTATAACTTCATTTTGTAAAGTTGTAGCATTTAAACTTGCCTGAGTTTCTAAATCGTCCAGTCTATTTCTCAAAGTGGATAAGCCATATGTAGCGTGTTTAAGTAGAGCCTCTACTTCATCTGTATAACCTGAAATAGCATCAAGTTTGTTTTCGTTTATGTCAATCTCGGATTTGAGTTTTGAATATACCGAATCTACATATTCATAATTAAGCGTGAACTCAACTTTATCATCCAATGCTGTTCCTGGGATAGCTCTTGCAATAACTATATAATCTACATTAGATGTTTGCATCAAGGATGCATCAAAAACAATTCTATATATACCTCTGGATTGTTCTGAAATTGTGTAAAGTCCTGTAATAGTCTGATTCACTCCCTCTTTTATCAGAGTAATAACGAAATCCGACTGAATCAATCCTAGAGCAGGTTGATAATTTGAACCTATCATGTTTACATTAACTGCTACAGGTTGTCCTGCTATATAGTATCCCAAACCTACTTACTCCTTTTTAAAGTCATCTAGGGAATCGCCCTAGTGTTCTTCTTCCCAATCTCCGTATTCTTGGCATCCATGCTATTGTTGGTTGCGTAATCCATAGACAGTCAAGAGGCCCTGTTTGAGCATAACCTGATTCCCCTTCTGTATTATAAGCGGATACTCTAAACCAATTTTGTTGGAAATTCACAACGCTTGTTGCTATAAAGGTATTTACATTTTCTGCAACAGAATTGACGTAAACAAAATCAATTCCATTTGTGCTTCTATAAATTCTAAAACTATTTTCATTGTCCGAAACATCCGTCCACGATAAATCCATAGTTCCTTGTGCAAAACCACAAGATGCTGTGAAATTAATAGGAATTTCAGGGATTCCTGAACCAAATTCTACTCTTATCGCAGTGAAATTAGCCAACTCACATCCCTACTATTCTAAATCTTTTACCAAATTTCTGTCCGATAAAATGTTGTTTAGGAGGTTCATGGTATCCTTGATAACCTGATTTAATAAAAGTAAATATTATATCCATTTTTTCTTTCACAGTAACACCTGCAACATGATTGGGAATTAAAGGTGGTGCAGGTTGTTGTATCACATCTCCACGTATTACAGAAATTAAAGAAGAAATAGACGGAATTACTCCTTCAATATTTCTTGGTAGTAAAAAATTATTACCAAGAAATCCTGATTTAACACTGCTTAACAATGCTGTGGAAATATGCCCCTCAAAATTAGCCATTGTATACCTTACAATCTCCAAGCCAAAAAGCCCCTTAATTAATTAGGGGGAGTAATCACATTGTTTCCCTAAAAACACTTGCCACTCCTGTTGCAAAATACCTGTAACCTTCATCGTATATAGAATAATAACTTGACGCATCAGGTGTAGTTACCCACGCTGTATTCAATGTGATTTGATTACTTGTATTGGATGCGATAGTTCGTATTTGTCCAGCACCTGTTCCATTAGTTATTATTATTACCTTAGTTGGTGCCCATGCATTTACTGTCCATGCCTTAGTTGTGTCATTCAAAGTTGTGGAAGTATTACTACCTGTGGAAAGTCCTGAATCTTGAAATCCAACACCAATGGTATCTTCTGTCGTCTTATTAGTAGTTCCTGTATTAAGGAAGTATTCGTCTATATATCCAAAAATTCCACTGTTGCTTGGAGTTCCATCGTTGTATAACATCGGTTGCAAAACATACCTACTCTCTCCTCTATAATCTGGATTACCATAAGATTCGTCTATTAAAGTATTTAAAGGTGCATAAGATACACCTGGAACATCCGCTGTTCCTACAGCAGTAAGGGGACAAGTCATACAGAAGGTATTTTGAGTGGTTGTAAAATTACCAAACGTAGAAGGACATTGACCTATATAGGAACCTGAACCATAGTTTCTGGGTAAACTTGAAATGGTCAACGATGTGGAGTCTTTTGCCGTAACCGACACTGTATCTCTACCTTCTCCACTAGCACCTAATATCTGATAAGATTTATTAGTGTAAAAATTTGTAGTGCTATTTACAGCCAACACTACATTAGAACCTGCGGTTGCAGATGCGGTTGTTGTTGTTAATGTTGTCCAAAATCTTTTAGGCAGATGACCAAAACCCGAAATATAATAGGTAGTCGCAACTTTAGTATGTATACATACTATATTTTTATTTCCATATATCCATGTATAAAATCCTGTCTCAGATGTGGTTATTTCCCCCAATGTGTTAATATACACCGACCCAGAACCGCTGTGAGTGGTAGCATTCCACAAATAATAGGATTGAAACTTAATTGTATTGGCAGTAACCCGGTATATATATATATATTCATAAACTCTATCACTATTCTCACCATTAGACCTATATACCCTAAATCCTTCTTCAAATGTATGCGTGCCAGAACCTTGTGATGTAAAATCAATTGCGCCCCCACCTTGTGTGCTTGATAACTGGAAGGTACTAGTTGCGGCACTTACTATAAAGTAAAAACTATTGTTTGATAAACCGCCAATTACAGTTGTTCCTTGTCTATAAATAATTCTCATGCCGTTTGTGAAACCATGACTGGCGGCAGTTATAGTATTTGTAGTGATATTCACATCTGTATAAGGAACACTTACTGTTGGTATGCCACTTCCGTCAAATAATGACCACCCCATATTTGTAAGCTCAGTCCAAAGATTTGGCAAAAATGCCGCTCTTGTTAAACTATACTGATTTAAATAATGCGAACGATATGCCAAGGTTATCCCCTCCTTTTTTGTTTACCCTTCTTCCCCACTTGGTTTCACTTCCGAAGAAGTTGTAGTTGAACTTCCATTTCCAGAGGCTTTATTGAATTCCTTGATTTTATGCTTTAGCCTATTTATATCTTCCAACTCTC
>ERZ1292623.5392-Hain-H51-01um-R1-5392-length-10225-cov-4_pt1 | contig 10225 bp, 10 predicted proteins | sample MGYA00564398_ERZ1292623 | MGnify/ENA primary metagenome ERZ1292623 (study PRJEB36523, sample SAMEA6512633) | groundwater metagenome | collected 2019-01-07 | study: AquaDiva: Metagenomics assemblies of 32 groundwater samples
AACAGACCTCTTTGGTAGAATATTAAAGTCTGTTGCTATAGGATAGGGCTTCTACAACTGCTTTAATTCTTCTCACGCCTGCAGCGACTGATTCTTCCTTGATGATTCTGAATGTGCCGATTTCTTTGGTGTTTTTTACATGCGGACCAGTGCAGATTTCCTTGCTGAACCACCCTTTTTTTTCTGCAGGGTCTTTTACTGTGTAAGTAGAGACTTTGTCAGGATATTTGTGGCCGAATTCTGCCTGTGCTCCCGCGGATATTGCGTTTTTGAATGCGACTTCTTCGCGGACGACTTCGAGGCGCGCATTTATTTTTCTGTTGACCAGCGATTCTATTTGCGCTATTTCTTTATCTGTTAATTTTCTGGAAAAATTAAAGTCGAATCTCAATCTTTCTGGAGTGATATTAGAACCTTTTTGCTTCACTTCACTTCCTAAAACTCTTCTCAATGCTTCGTTTAAAAGATGAGTTGCGGTGTGGAGCCTTGTTGTTTTCTCCGAGTTGTCTGCGAGGCCTGAGCTGAATGAGCCTGCCGAGGTTGTTTTTGAAAGCTCCTGATGTTTTTTGTATGCTTCTTCAAAACCGATGACGTCTACTTTTATTTTTTTCGCTTGGGCAAGCTCAACGGTCATCTCGAGAGGAAAACCGTGGCTTTGGAATAGGAGAAATGCTTCTGTGCCTGAGATTTGCTTGTTTGAACTTACGCGTTCGAATTCCTTCAAGCCTGTAGAAAGTGTTTTCTCGAACTTGTTTTCTTCTGCGGAGAGAATGTTTTCTATGAACTTTCTTTTTTCTTTCAGTTCTGAATAATCCGCATACGTGTCGATGACTGTTTCGGCTAGTGTTTTTGTTAAAGGCTTGTCTACATTAATGTTTAATTTTCTGCTATAAACTATGGCGCGGCGTATGAGCCTGCGAAGCACATATCCGCGTTCGACATTGCTCGGCACTACGCCATCTGCAATCATCATTATGGCTGCGCGGAGATGGTCTGCCACGATGCGCATTTCTTTTTCATGGTTCTGATATTCCTTGTTTGACATTTGTTCGATTACTTCAATAAGTGGTGCGAATGAGGATGTTTCGTAGTTGTCTTTCAGGTTGTTGATGGCGGCAAGCGTGCGCTCAACGCCCATGCCTGTGTCAACATTGCGCTGTTTTGAGGGAATAAACTTGTATAAATTATTCTCTATCCACTTTTTGATTTGCTTATTATCTTCGTATAATTCTGAAGCAATTCCCAATTTTCCTGCTGATTCTATGTTCTCTTTTTTATGATCAAAATAAATTACTTCCCGAGGCTGAAGGTTATATTTCTTCAGAAGCTGCTTGAAATAATCTGGATTTGCTTTATCTGGAATTTTTAACAAACTGAATATCTTAAAATTATATCTTCCAAGTTTTGATTTTATTTCATTTGGATTTGCATTAGTCACAACAATTATTTCCCTCTCTGTGGATTCAAGTGCTTTAGCCAACCCCTCATTTAATTTTCCTTCTTTGTCAATTAATGTGTTGATAGCGTCCACTAATACTGCTTTAATTTGCACTTTTTCATATTCCATGAAAACATTGTTCCAGATTTCCACCCAACGGCTGTCTTTTGGGTCGAACTTTTTTGGAGGGGTGTCTGATGAGCTCCAATAAAACATCTCTGTGTCTGGACCGCACGGGCCTGTCCGACCTGCAGGACCCCACCAATTATTATTTTTTGGCAGGAAGGCGATACGTTCTTTTGGAATGCCGAGTGCTAACCATGCTTTTTCTGATTCTGTGTCTTTAGGCGCGTCATTATCGCCTGCGAAACAACTGACAGCGAGCTTTTCTATTGGCAGTTTGAGTATTTTTGTAAGGAACTCGAGGGAATACGAGATTGCTTCTTTTTTCCAGTAATCTCCAAGGGACCAGTTGCCCAGCATCTCGAAGAAAGTATGATGCGCGGCATCGCCCACTTCTTCTATGTCGCCTGTGCGGACGCATTTTTGCACATTTGCGAGGCGCTTTCCTGAAGGGTGTTTTTCGCCGAGGAGAAAGGGGACGAGCGGGTGCATGCCTGCTGTGGTAAATAATACTGTTGGGTCATTTGCAGGAATGAGCGAAGCCGAAGGAATTATTTTGTGCTGCTTTGAGCTGAAGAATGCAAGATATTTTTCTATCAACTGCTGCCTGGTTATCATACCAGAAAATCACGGCAGAGCTATTTAATAATTGCTATTGCAGTGTATTGTTAACTTATAGTGATGGAAATTAATTTTCGGAGTTATTCGTTTTCCATCTCTATCTATGAAAGGAACGGAAGTTTTCCGATTTTTAATTTCCTTTCATATAACTGGTGCTCTGGAAAAGATTAAAAGGTTTATTTTTCATTGATTTTCATGGATTATAAGGAATTATTGGAGGAAGTAAAAAACCCTGAAAAAGAAGTTTGCGAGCTTAAAACTAGTTTTAACGAATGGGAAGCTATTGCTAAGACAATAGCTGCCTTCTCAACTAAGAGAGGCGGCAAAATATTTATCGGTATAGATAAAAGAGGGGTTCCTTGTGGTACGGTTTGCTCAAATGAAATTAGTGGAAAAATACAAACCTTAGCGAACAACGAGATAAAACCCGCTGCAAACGTTTCATTAGAGAAGGTAAATCACGATTCTGAAAAAGGTCAAGTAATTGCATGTATTAATGTTAAAAAAGGAAATGGAGTTTATTCATATAAAGGCGTACACTATGAACGAAGAGGGGATACAAATCACCCACTAACTGCTGATGAAATATTTGAACTACAGAAAGCTATCAAGAAACTTTATTTTGATGAAATGCCATCATTTTCTGAAGAGAGACCTGCACTTATTTCTGACATAGATGAGAATAAGACAGTTGCCTACGTTTCTGAAGTTAAAGGTATCTCCCGGGTTGATTTAAAAAGATTTTTAGCAAACCATGGGTTCTTAGTGAATGGTGGTCAGCAGGTAAAAAATGCGGCTGTAATGATTTTCGGAAAGAGTCCTCAGAAGTTTATTCCACAATTAAGGCTCAGCTTGGCAATTTTTAGTGATAAGATTGTTACAAGGGACTTTATAAAAAAAGAATTTGTCGGAGACATTAATGAGATTTATCAGAGTGCATTTATAGAAATAGCTAGAAGCATGAGAACCTATTCTTTTATAGAAGGTGCAAAAAGACTCGATGTTAAAGAATATCCGATAGAAGTTATAAGGGAATGCCTAATAAATGCATTAGTACATAGAGATTATTTTGAAAAGAATACAGAGACATTTGTCAAGATATTTTCTGACCGAATAGAAATTGTAAATCCTGCAACATTTCCATTTGAGAATACTACCTTCGACGAGATTAAAAAAACAAAACTTTCGAAGAGAAGAAATCCACTAGTAGCAGAATATTTTGAGTCCCTTGGTCTTATGGAAAAAGAAGGGCGTGGGCTTTCTAGAATTGAAGATGGTCTGAGGGAACATGGGCTTCCGATTCCTAAGTTTGAAGTAAGTCAGAATATATTCATGGTTACTTTATATAATGCCGAAGATAAACAAAAGATAAAAAATTCCCCTCATAAAAAAGTTATTGATTACGGTATCTTAAATGCGCGACAGAGAGTCCTTGTAAATCGTTTATATAAAAATCCTAAGGACTCGGTTGGGCGTGCTGACTATATTCGTTTATTAACAGAGGCAAAAATACCTATTACAAATCCAACCGCTACACGAGACTTAGATGAGCTAACCAAAAGCAATGTACTTACAAGAATTGGAGAGAAGAGAGGTACTAAGTATCGCTTAACCTAAATGATGCTTAAATGATGCTTAAATGATGCTTAACTTTTATTCATATTCAATTTCACCAAACCGAACCAAATGCAATAACTGTCATTACGAGTGGCTACCTCGTTCTGCAAAAGAAAACCCCTTATCTGTCCGAAGTGCAAGTTAGCACGATGGGATAAAGAGCCTAAAAAGAAGCACTAAATTTTTTTGATGAGTTTAACGCCCGCTAACTTAACAATGCACTATTGCAGGCGTTCGAGCTTGCGTTTTATCTCGTTGATTTCCGACTCAAGGTCTGAACGTTTCTTGCCTATAACCCCTGTTTTTGCTTTTTGGAGTTCAGAGGGCTGGTGTCGCATGCGCGGCAGAGCACGGTCAATTATTTTAAGCTCTTCATGGAGTTCAGAAACCTTTCTTCTGAGCGCGCCCTTTAGCATGATTTCTCTTCTTCTGAGCTGCTTGAATGCCTGATAACGTTTTGCAATAGTTAGAATTTCTATCTGACTTTGCAGAAGCGTTTTCTGCGCGTATTTTTGCTCTTCGGGATTGATTTTTATATATTCCATCTAAATTAGTAGTCTGTTTTGTCGAAGAGTTCGGTCATGACTGTTTGGATGCGTGCCTTGATTGTTTCCATTTCAGTTTCCCAGGACGATAACTCCTGATCCTCCCGGGCTTTCACATCGCGTATTTGCTTGAGAAGCTCTTCTATTTCGCTTAGTTTTCCTTTTACGCTGTCAAGCGCGCTCAAGGCGATTTGATATTTATCAACGCGGACGAAGATGGGCTTGCTGTCGCGCGATTCTGAACGTGCTGGCGGGGATGTGGACAATCTGGCGTCGGGCTTCCACTCCTCTATCTCAACGAGTTTGTAATTATTTTCTGGACGATCTTTCATTTTGCCTGGGAATTCAGGCAATTCTTCGCTTATCTCTTCCTGCGCCACAGCTTCCTTAATTGCGCTCTGGCTGAAGCCACTACGCATTGGAGAATCAGGAAATGCAGGCAATTCGTGAATTTCAGATTCTTCATCTAAGTCGTCTTTCGGTGCTGAGACTATTGGATAACGCAGAGGTATTGAAGCGTTGTATGGAAGGTCAGGCAGACGGTTATCTTTCTTTTTTTTGTCCCAGAACATCTATCTTAAACCAGAAGTTGATTTTTATAGGTTTAGATGCACTTTATAATGGTAACAGTTCTTTAGAAAGGTTTTTATTGCTCCCTTAGCAAAAATCGTTATGCCCTCTCGTAAACGCGTCTCTTCTCCTGCTGACAAAGAACTCGTTATTTTGTTAAAAGATGTTGTTGCGTCTATTGCAAGCGTGGCTGCTGTTGGTCTGGTAGATTTGCTCTACGGAAAGAAAAATGTGAATGAGTTTCTTATTGCTAAAAAATTAAATCTCAATATCAATCAAACCCGCAATATTCTGTATAAATTAGTTGATGAGGGGCTTGTTAGTTTTATTCGCAAGAAAGACAGCAAGAACGGCGGATGGTATACTTATTACTGGACTCTTGATAGTTCTAAATCTATTGCGAATTTGCGCAATACTCTCTTAAAGGATATGCAGCATCTTGAGCAGAAGCTTGGAGAGCGCAAACATCAGCGGTTTTATTACTGCCCTAATTGCGACCTTGAGATGGACGAAGAAAACGCATTGCTTAATAATTTTACCTGCACTGAATGCGGCGAGGTTCTGACGCTGCGTGATAACACGCTCTTGGTACAGCAATTTGAAGGACAGATTGCGAAACGCAAGCATCAGCTTGTGGGTGTTGACATGCAGCTTGGTGCACTCAACGCGAAACATAGTGCATTACGACAACGTGCGCTTAAGGCAGATGTTAGGCGCAAGAAAGAACAGCGCGCGCTTAAGCGCAAGGCGACGGCGGCGGCAAAGAAGGTTTCCCTGAAGAGTTCTCGGCGCCCGAAGAAAGCGAGCCGCAGCCGAACGCGCGCATGAAACGGCCAACGCATGGACATTTTTCTCCTTTAAGATGGAGCCTTACGGGCTGGATTATTGCAGTTACTGTTGCAGCTTCGGTTTTATTTTGGAGCGTTGCTGAATTTCTGCCTGCGCTCGCTTCATATTTAGCGCTAACGCCTGAGCTTTTTGTTTCGGGATATTTCTGGACCGCAGTTACGAGTATGTTCCTGCACGCAGGTGTTCTACACTTATTTGTGAATATGTTTTCACTCTTTTTTCTTGGGAAATTGGTTGAGCAAATTGTTGGTAGAAGAAGATATCTTGTTTTTTATCTTGCCGCGGGAATTGTCGGAGCGCTGTTCTTTGTCGGAGGAGCTTATTTGAGCGGTTCTGTTATTAATGGCGACCGTCTTTTTGGGACTCCGCTTACTCCTGCTGTTGGGGCAAGCGGAGCCTTATTTGGGCTTCTTGGTTTGCTGGCAGTGCTTATACCGCGCCAGCGCGTCTATTTGATTATTGGACCGCTTGTACTTATTGTGCTGCAAGTTATTCTTGGAAGGTTTATCCCTGAATCTTTGCAGGGAATATTTGCTTTGTTGGTAAGCTTTTTGTTTATTTTCATGATTATTGGCATGTTTTCTTCTAACTCTGTGATGAAAAAAATTGCGCTGCCAATGGATTTGCCGTTATGGTTGGCTCCAGTCGTGGCTATTGTGCCTCTTTCTGTCATTAGTTTTTTTGTTGAACTGCCGATAGGTAACACGGCACACTTTGGGGGCTTGATTGCGGGATTGGTTTATGGGACTTTTTTGCGGAGAAGATATGCGCGTAAAGTCGCTCTTCTCAACAGGATGTTTAAACGATGAAGCGACGAAATACAGAGAATTTGGGACAAAGAGCAATCCAATTATCAAATTCTCTGTCTGGACAATTCGAATGAACCGCAAAATCATCAACCGAATTCTCCATAAGCGATATCGGCTCATGCATGATTCGTGGGCATACTTAAAGACCTCGTGGGGATTTGTTCTGGCAAGTTTTTTAATTTTTGCCGTGAGCGCAATTGCAGGTTTTATGCTTGTTGAGCAGCTTTCTTTTTTTGATAGTTTGCTTGCTGATATTTTTGCCAAAGTGGAAAATCTTTCGGGGCTGCCGCTTATTACATTTATATTGTATAATAACTTGCTGAGTGCGTTTTTTGGACTCTTTCTCGGAGTTTTTCTCGGTATTCCTTCTTTTTTTAACCTCCTGCTTAACGGCTCGCTTGTTGGGTATGTGCTGGCTCGTGCTGCAGAAACGCATGGGCTGGGGCTTGCTTGGCGCTTGGTGCCCCATGGCATTTTTGAGCTGCCTGCTGTCTTCATTGCCACTGGACTGGGGATGCGTCTGGGAATGAGTTTCTTTTCGCGCAACTGGAAGAAGACACTCAAAGAGCGCCTCATTGCCTCTCTCGCTGTTTTTTTAGCTATTGTAGTTCCGCTTTTGATTGTAGCTGCTTTTATTGAAGGGATTCTTATCACGCTTTCTGGTTAAATCGGATGTCGTCTATAGAGAAGTTTGCAATAATCGATAAAAGCAATAAAATGCTGCAAACTTCTCTAAGAAGGACTTTGAAAAGAAGGGTTATTCAAAGTCCTCTATAATGTTTAAAAAGTCTGTCGGGCATGAAGTGGCATGGACGAAGGTGCATTGGGAGAGGACGAACAGGCACGTGAACTTGAACTGCTTAAGAAGATTGAAGCAGCGCTTTTTATTTCAGGACGCTTTCTTAGCTTGAAAGAGCTGGTTGCGATTACAGATGTTAATCCTATTTTATTGAGAAAGCTGATTGACGATTTGACTGACAGGTATAAAGAATCGGCTCTTGAAATTGTCAATAAGGGAAATAGCTGGAAGATGGATGTTTCTGGCGAGCATGCTAACATGGTCAATCGGCTTGCCACAGGGTCAAGCGAGTTTGCTAAATCAGAGCAGGAAACGCTCGCTATTATCGCGTATAAACAGCCTATGAAACAGTCTGTTTTGGTTAAGATACGCGGCAACAAGGCGTATGAGCACATTAAACGATTTGTGGAATTAGGTCTTGTTGTGAAAAAGCGGGCGGGCCACACATGGGACTTGAGCTTAAGCGAGAGCTTTTATGAGTATTTCCATGTGGGGCAGAGCGAGGAGATGAAAATTAAGGAAGATGGAAAGTTATAGCCTGCTGGTATATGCCTTGGCCTATATGGGCTTATTTCTTCTTTCTTTTTATTTATTGAGTTTCTTCCAGACAAGGAAAATTAAAATAATTGAAGAAAAAAGCGATAAAACCGTAACTATTTTGATTCCTGCTTATAATGAAGAGAGAGATATTGCCAGAACGTTAAAATCCGTGTTAAATATTGATTATCCTAAAGATAAATTGGAAATAATTGTGATTGACGATGGCAGCAAGGATAAAACTTATGAAATAGCAAGGAAATTTGCAAGCGACAGAGTTAAAGTTTTTACAAAAAAAAATGGAGGCAAGGCTGCCGCGCTTAATTTTGCATTAAAAAAGGCAAAAGGAGAGATAATTGTGAGCATGGATGCGGATACGATTATTGAAAAGCATGCACTGAAAAGGCTAATAACAAGATTTTATGATGACAATGTGATGGCAGTCACTTCTGCAATGGGAATTTACAAGCCAAAGACAATATGGCAAAGAATACAACATATTGAATATTACCTGAGCGTTTTCATGAGAAAGACTTTTGCCGGAATAAATGCTATTTACATAACTTCGGGGGCTTTTTCTGCATACAGGAAAAAATTCTTTGACCGGCATGGAGGGTATGACGAGCATAATATAACTGAAGATTTGGAAATTGCTTTAAGGATACAAAGCCATGATTATGTAATTGAGAATGCTTCTACTGCTTCATTTTATACTGTTGGGCCTGCAACTTTCTCGCAGCTTATGTTTCAAAGAAGAAGATGGTATACGGGGCTTGTAAAGAATTTATGGAATTACAGAAGAAAACTGTTCGGCTTCAAGAAGGGCGCGTTGGGAACGATTATTCTGCCTTCGGTTATTATAGGGGTTGTTTTTTCGGTGGCGCTCTTTGTATATTCATCTTTCAGAATATTAAATCAGATTACATTGGAGCTTGACGCTCTAAACGCGGTTAATTTTCAGTTCATAGGATTTAGGGAGCTAAACTCGTATATTTTTACCCAGTTTTTGTATGCTTTTTTCAGCCATCCTGCCTACTTGTTCCTAGTTTTCTTTATTTTTGTAACTGGATTTTATCTTGCTTTCTCAAGAAGGGAAATGCAGTTCAGGGAAAGCCTGAAAGTGAATTTCATTATTTTTATTTTATTATACTCGTTCTTGTTTACTTTTTGGTGGCTGGTTTCTTTTGCTTATATTGTACTTAATAGAGGGGTAAGCTGGGGGAAAAAAGATGGAAAGTGAAGTGAAAAAGGAAAGAGAGATGTATCTTGGGAGGATTTTTCTGGCATTTATAATTTCAACAGCAGTATTTGTAATGTTTTTTGTTTTTGCTTATTCGGTTTCATATCTGAATTACCAAAAATTGTCGAAGCAGGCGAATGTCCTTGATAATTCGATAAAGGAATTAGGCGGTGCTTTTGAGAATTTTAGCTGCGATGGAAGGATGCTAATCAAGGCTTCGGAGACCTTCGATGATGCAGCTCAAAAGCTGAATTTGCTTGAGAAGAGGTTTGGGAAGAGCGATGAGAGGGTTCTGGAGCTGAAGAAAAGATACAGCGAACTGGAGTACAGGCATTTTAAGATAACGAAGAAATTCAATGAAGAATGCGGCTCAGGGTATGTAATTGTGTTTTTCTTTTATTCTAACAGAGATCAGGGGAAAGAAGATGAAAGTGAAAGAATGGGCTATATATTGACTGCATTTGAAAGGGAGGATGCTGATAAAATTATGATTTATGCTCTCGATTTTGACTTAAAAACGGCGCTGATTGATTCGCTTAAAGGCGAGTACAACATAACAAGACCGCCGATGATTGTTGTAAACGAGAAGGACGTATTTTATGTGAGGAATCTGAGAGAACTGGAGAAGTACTTATGAATAGCAAGGGCAGATTGATTTTTCTTTTGCCTGCATTAAACGAGGAAAAGGGAATTGCGAACACTATAAGGAAAATTCCTGCAAATGTGTTAAAGAAGGAAGGGTATTTATGTGAAATCGTTATAGTTGATGGAGGAAGCAGCGACAGAACTGTTGAAATTGCCAAGAAGTGCGGGGCAAGAGTTATTTTATCTCCAAAAAAAGGGTATGGTTTTCAGTATAAATATGGGCTCTCAAGGATAAAGGGAGATTATGTTATAACTGGAGATAGTGATGGCACTTACCCTTTCGAAACAGCGCCCAAGTTGGTGGAAATGCTAAGAGAAGAAAATTTAGATTTTATAACTACTAACAGATTCAGCAATCTGAAAGAAAATTCAATGTCCGTTTCTCATTATTTTGGAAATAAAATTTTAACTTATATGGGGAATATTTTATTT
>ERZ1292623.5393-Hain-H51-01um-R1-5393-length-10225-cov-4_pt1 | contig 10225 bp, 7 predicted proteins | sample MGYA00564398_ERZ1292623 | MGnify/ENA primary metagenome ERZ1292623 (study PRJEB36523, sample SAMEA6512633) | groundwater metagenome | collected 2019-01-07 | study: AquaDiva: Metagenomics assemblies of 32 groundwater samples
GGAGGATTTTTAACTCGCCAAAAAATACGAGGTAAATGGAAATATGTACAAAAACATCCTGTTTCGTCTCCGCCTGGTCGGAGGACAAAACTTTTCGTTGGATATGATTTTCATCTTGATATAAACAAAGTTGCATATAAGTTGTTTGAAGATGGCCATTTTAAAGAGGCAATTCAAAGTGCATTAGTTGAGGTAATTGATCAAGTTAAAATTCGAACCGGCCATCCCAAAGGTGTAAATGGTCGTGATTTGGACGGCGATGATTTGATGAACCATGTTTTTGGATGTGATAATCAAAATCCCAAAATAAAGTTCAATCCAATAAAAACCAGTCTTGATAAAGCTGAACAGCGCGGATTTATGAATTTATTCAAAGGGATTGTAGGAATCCGGGACATGAAAGCACATCGTAATTTTATTCAAAATGACCCACTTAAAACGATTGAATATCTAAGTTTGGCAAGCCTACTTCTAAGATTACTAGATGAAAATTCTTCCAAGAGGTCTAGTCGACTTTAATATTTCTAGGCTTATTTTTTGTTTTTTTCTCTTTGCGAAATAGCCCTTTTTATGATAGAATTTGAGCGTTGGAGAGCGCCTGCCTGCCGGCAGGCAGGGCTCTTTTCTTTTTGTAATGCCCGAAAAAACCCTTAAAAACAAAGGAAAAAACGAGGATAAAGAGACCTCTCCGACTAAGGAAAAGGCGACTTCGTATACCGCAAAAGATATTTACGTTTTGGAAGGCCTTGAGCCCGTCAGGAAGCGTCCCGGAATGTATATCGGCTCCACGGGGCCGGACGGGTTGCACCATTTAATTTGGGAAGTCGTGGACAACTCAATTGACGAAGCCATGGGTGGCTACGCCAAAAACATCACGGTTGAGCTTTTGCCCAAGAATCGCGTCAGCGTCACCGACGACGGCCGCGGCATTCCGGTGGAAATTCATCACCAGACAAAAAAATCCACACTGGAAACGGTTATGACCACACTCCACGCCGGAGGAAAATTCGGCGGAGAATCCTACAAAGTTTCCGGAGGACTTCACGGAGTCGGTGTTTCCGTGGTCAACGCTCTTTCCGACTGGCTTCGCGTTGAGGTTTCGCGCGAAGGCGAACTTTGGATGCAGGAATACAAGCGAGGCAAGCCGGAAGCCAAAGTCAAAAAAATAGGAACTTCAAAAGCGACCGGCACCAAAGTTATGTTTTCTCCCGACCCGGAAATATTTTCAAGCATTGAATTCAGCGAGAAAAGAATCATTGACCATTTCCGCCAGCAGGCGTATCTGACCAAAGGGCTTCGCATAAACTTTTTGGACAAGAGAAAATCGCCGTATTCTTTTTACGGATTCTGTTTTGAAGGCGGAGTGCTTTCGTTCGTGAAATATCTCGCCGCCGGCGAAACGCTTTTGCAGGATGAAATATTTTACGTTCACAAGCAGGCGGAGAAAATGGAAATTGAAACCGCTTTCGCGTACATCGACGATTTCAGCACGAAGGAATTAAGTTTTGCCAACAATATTTATACTCCGGACGGCGGAATGCATTTGACCGGTTTCCGTTCGGCTTTGACGAGAAGCTTGAACAATTACGCCCGCGCCGAAAACTATCTTAAAGAAAAAGAGGAGAACCTTACCGCCGACGATGTCCGTGAAGGGCTGGTAGTCGTTGTTTCCGTGAAATTAAGCGAACCGCAGTTTGAAGGTCAGACGAAAGCGCGCCTTGGAAATCCCGATGCCAGAACTGCCGTGGAAGCCGTAATCAACGAGGCGCTCAAGGAATTTTTGGAAAAGCGTCCTGGCGAAGCGAGAAAAATGATTGAAAAAGTCATGCTTGCCGCCAAAGCCCGCATGGCCGCCAAAGCCGCCAAGGATACAGTTTTAAGGAAAGGGGCACTGGAAGGAATGACTTTGCCGGGCAAACTCGCCGACTGCAGTTCAAGAAATCCGGAAGAATCGGAAATATTTATCGTTGAGGGAGACAGCGCCGGAGGCAGCGCCAAATCGGGACGTGACCGCAGAACACAGGCAATTTTACCGGTGAAGGGAAAAATTCTTAACGTTGAAAAAGCGCGCATCGATAAAATGCTCGCGAACGTTGAAATAAGGTCTCTGGTTGTGGCTATGGGCACGGCAATTTCCGACAATTTCAATATTGAAAAACTGCGCTATCACAAAATAATTCTGATGAGCGACGCCGACGTCGACGGAGCTCACATCAGGACGCTTTTCCTTACTCTTTTCTACCGTTATTTCCCACAGATTATAGAAAAGGGGCATCTTTATATTGCCCAGCCGCCGCTTTACAGGATACAGGCGGGAAAGGATGTGAGATACGCTTTCAGCGATGCCGAAAAGGATAAGACGATTGCGGAGATGCTGAAACTCAAAGCGCAGAAGGGGAAGGGAGGAAAGAAAGAAACTACCGAAGAGACCGAGGAAGTTGAAATCGTTGAAGTCGAGGAAGGAGAAATTTTGGATGAGAAAAACAAAATCCCCGGAGTTACCATTCAACGCTACAAAGGTCTTGGAGAAATGAATCCGGAACAGCTTTGGCAAACGACAATGAATCCCGAGAAAAGAATTTTGAAGCTTGTTGTCGTGGAGGATGCCGCAAAAGCAGACAAGCTTTTCAACATTCTTATGGGAGACCTGGTTGAGCCGAGAAAGCAGTTCATTCAGGCCTATGCCGGCGAGGTAAGGAATTTGGACATATAAACTTGATTTTTAAGCAGTTTTTTAGTATCTTTGGTAAACTATGTTCGGACGAATAAAGACATTTTTTCAGGAAACGAGACAGGAACTACGCCACATCAACTGGCCGACCAGGCAGGAAGCTGTCCGGCTTACGGCTTTCGTGGTGATTCTTTCCATAGCTTTGGCTGTTTTTCTTGGAGCCTTTGATTATTTTTTCACTTTCATACTTAAGAAATTTATTTTAAAAGTTTAGAGTAATCGCGAATAATGCGAATTGAGCAAATAATGCTAATAAAATAATACAAAATAGGCATGGAAAAATCACTGGAAACATCAAAAGACAACGCAAGACACTGGTTTGCGGTACACACGCAGTCCGGCTACGAGGAAGCCGTTTCAAGATACCTCAAGCAGAGAATAGAATCGCTTTCAATCGGCGACAAGATTTTTGAAGTCATCGTTCCCAAAGAAAAGAAAATAAAAGTTAAAGGAGGCAAGAGAGAAACCATTGAAGAAAAGATTTATCCCGGCTACGTTCTCGTCAACATGATTCTTACGGAAGATTCGTGGTACGTTGTCAGGAACACTCCGCGCGTTGACGGATTCGTCGGCCCGGACAAAACGACGCCAACGCCGCTTTCCGAAGATGAAATTCAGGCGCTGCTCGGCAGGATGGGCAAGGACGAAAGCAGTTTCAAAGTTGACTTCAAGGCGGGAGATTTGGTTAAAATAACTGACGGACCTTTCAAAGAATATGAAGGAAAAATTTCCGAAGTAGACGAAGAGAGGGGCCGCCTCAAAGTAATGGTGCCTATATTCGGAAGAGACACTGCGGTTGACCTAGACGCATTGCAGGTGAAAAAGGTATAAATCAGCGAATAGCGAATCTATTACGAATCTACGAATAAAAAATTCTAAATTTGTAAATTCGAAACTCATTCGTTATTCGTTGATGGTAATAAACCCATGGCAAAACCGATAAAAACAATAATAAAAATCCAGATTCCTGCTGGAGCAGCAAATCCTGCGCCGCCGATAGGAACTGCGCTCGGACCCCAGGGTGTGAACATCCAGGAGTTCTGCAGGCAGTTTAACGACGCCACAAAGGAAATGACCGGCGATATAGTTCCGGCCGAAATCACTATTTTTGAAGACAGGAGTTTTACCTTTAAGCTAAAAACCCCGCCAGCTGCGGCTCTTCTCAAAAAGGCAGCCGGTTTGGAAAAAGGTTCAAAAGACCCGCTCAAATCCAAAGTAGGCAAGGTGACCAAGGACGACATCAGGAAAATTGCTGAAAGGAAAATGGTTGACCTCAATACCGACAGCATTGAAGGCGCCATGAAGATAATCGAAGGCACGGCCAGAAGCATGGGGATTACAGTAGAGTAATATTTCTTAGATTTTCCGATAAAACTCCGCAAAATCTGTTTTGCGGAGTTTTTGTTTGCCGATTTTTGAGATATAATTCTGGAGTATAAAATGCTAAAAAATACTTATCCAGGAAAGTTTATTGTCTTTGAAGGCCCTGATGGTTCGGGGCAAACGACACAGGCAACGCTTTTGAAAGAATATGTTTCCGGGCTTGGCAAAAAAGCGCTTCTTACCAAAGAACCGACGCTGGACAGCAAGGCCGGTTTGGAAATACGGGACATCCTAAATGGCGAGAAAAAATCCACACCCGCAGAACTCCAGAAACTTTTTGCCGAAGACAGGAGAGAACATTTGAAAAAAGTAATCATTCCGGCATTGCAGGAGGGAAGCGTGGTTATTTCCGACAGATACTTTTTTTCTACTTTCGCTTTCGGTTCACTCGGCGCCGATTTGGAATGGCTTATTTCAATAAACAACGATTTTCTTTTGCCGGACATAACATTCGTCATGATGGTGAAGCCGGAAACATCAATTGAGAGAATAGCGAGCCGCGGGCTTAAAACAACTCTTTTTGAGAAATTGGAAAGTTTGCGGAAAGTCATGGAAAACTACAAAAATCTAGGAAACCGTTTCGAAAATATGGTTTTTATAGATGGCGAGCGGACAATCGAGGGAATTCATAAGGAGATTGCAGAAAAGGCAGCTGTCATTATAAGATAATGTTGTAAAATACAAACATTATCTTCATTTGGTTCGCTCGGCTAAAATAAAAATAGATTTTAATTTTACTCCTCGCTGCCAAATGTAAAATAGAATTATGAAATATACACCGACAATAGGCCTCGAAATTCATGCAGAGATGAAAACGCGGACCAAGATGTTCTGCGATTCAATTAACGACGCCGACGAAAAGCATCCGAACGTGAATGTCTGTCCGGTCTGCATGGGCCATCCCGGAACCTTGCCCGTTATCAATAAAAAGGCGGTGGAATTTGTCATTAAGGTCGGATTGGCTCTGGGCGGGAAAATAAGCGATGTTAGCAAATTTGACCGCAAGAACTATTTTTATCCCGACCTGCCGAAGGCCTACCAGATTTCGCAATACGACCAGCCGCTAGTTCAGGGCGGGGAATTACTCGGCGTTCGGCTGACAAGAATTCATTTAGAGGAAGACACTGGAACGCTGATTCACTCTACGGACGAAAAAGGCAAGGAAGAAACATTGGTTGATTTTAACCGCGCCGGAGTGCCACTGATGGAGCTTGTAACGGACCCTGATATCAAAAATGCGGAACAAGCTGTCGCTTTCGGAAAAGAATTGCGCCTGATTTTGCGCTATCTCGGAGTTTCCGATGCCGATATGGAAAAGGGGCATATGCGTCTTGAGGCCAATGTTTCAATAAGCCCTTCGACAGGCTCAGGGCAGGCAAAGCTCGGCACGAAAGTTGAGGTAAAAAACATAAATTCCTTCAGGTCACTCGGTTCGGCGATAGATTATGAAATAAAAAGACAGGAAGAGGTCTTGGGGAAAGGGGAGAAAATTATTCAGGAAACTCGCGGTTGGGACGACGTTAAACAGAAAACATTTTCACAGCGGGCAAAGGAAGATGCCCACGATTACCGCTATTTCCCGGAACCGGACCTTCCGCCGATGGAGCCGACCAAAGTTTTCGATATAGAAGACATGAAACGGCATTTACCGGAATTGCCGTCGGCAAAACGCGAGCGTTTCCGGAAAGAATTCGGACTTTCTCTACAGCAGGCATCGGCGCTCGTGGACGACAAGAATTTGGCCGACTACTTCGAAGCGGCTGTCGGCGAATTGGCCGTTGATGAAAACAGGAATGTTGCTGAAAAAAGAACGGAAGAATTGCTTTTCAACTATCTGACAAGCGATTTAGCCGGGCTTTTGAATGAATATGGAACAGGATTTTCCGACATTAAAATAAAACCAGGACAATTCGCTAGTTTGATTAATTTTATTTCCACGGCAAAGATAATGAGCCGCCAGGCGAAAGATATTCTCCGCAAAATGTTTGAGACAGGCGAGAGCCCTGAAGATATTATTTCCAGGGAAGGATTGGAAACCGTTTCCGACGAAGCCATTATAAAAACAGCGGTATCGAAGGTTCTTGGCGAGAATCAAAAAGCGATAGACGATTTCAAAAAAGGTAAAACAGAAAGTTTGAAGTTTCTTGTCGGCAAGACGATGGCCAAGTTGCGCGGCGCAGGCAATCCGGAAACTATAAAAAAGATTTTTGAGCAGGAATTGAACAAGTAATCTTTTTAATCCTCGTTTAAAAACTTTTTTGCAAGTTGTAGCGCTTCATCTCGATCTTTAACCCACTTTATTTCTTTGTCTTTTCTGAACCAGGTCATCTGGCGCTTCGCGAAACTGCGCGTATTCTTTTTTATTGAATCAATTGCTTCCGCCAAAGATATTTCTTTTTTCAGAAAAGCAATCATTTCTTTATAACCAATGGCGTCAAATGCGACTTGCCGTTCCCCGTATTTTTTAACGAGCTTTTTAACCTCTTCCAATAATCCGTTTTTAATCATTTCATCGGCGCGCTTGTCTATCCTTTTTTGCAGTTCCGTGTCCGAAATTTTCATTCCTATTTTCAAGGCGTCAAAAAGCTGTTTACCTTTTTTTCTTTGGGCCGAAAAAGGTTTCTTGGTGCTGATAGCGATTTCTAAGGCGCGAATTACACGTCTTGGATTTTTCCCGTCCACTATGTAAGCGGCTTCAGGGTCTAACTCAAGAAGTTCGCGATAAACCGATTCAAGCCCGTTTTTTTCTATTTTATTTTCCAGTTTTCTGCGGAGCGCCGGATTCGGCTTTACTGAAGGAATTTCAAGGTTGTCGGTTACGGCTTTGACATAAAGCCCGGTTCCGCCTGCAAGAACAGGCACTTTGCCTCTTTTGATTATTTTTTCTATTGCCGCAATGGCATCTTTTTTATATTCGGCAACTGTGTAATCTTCATCGGGATTTTTTATATCTATCAAATGGTGTTTTATTTTCCTGGTTTCTTCGTAGTCTGGCTTGGCGGTGCCGATATCCATTTCTTTGTATATCTGCCTAGAGTCGGCCGAAATGATCTCGCCGTTGAATTTTTGGGCTAGTTTTATGGCTAAATCGGTCTTGCCGGAGGCCGTAGGGCCTACAATAACGATTATTTTGGGTAGATGGTTTTGCACAGGGGTTATTGACTGGTTTGTTGGTTGAATTAAGCTATAAACTGCCCATTCACAAAAGGGGGTTATATCAAGAAGGAAAAACCCTAAAATAGATCAAGAGCAACCGGTCGCAGACCGGAATCAGGGAAGAGCCCTGTGGCTCTTCCAGAAACAGTCCCTTCGCCCAGTGCCAAGGGACTTTTCAATTTCAGATAACCTTATCCTTTATTTCCTTTTTTATTTTCTTAATAAATTCTTCTATTGAGACCTCGCCTTCTTGTCCACGGCTGTGATGCCTGATGCTAACCGTTCCTTCTTTTTCTTCCTTCTCGCCAACGACAAGAACATAAGGAATTTTTTGCATTTCGGATTCACGAATTCGCTTGCCGAGCGGTTCGTCCGCATCAGTCATTTCCACGCGGATATTTTCCTCTTTAAGTTTTTCAAAAATCTTTCCTGTGTAATCAACAAATTTTTCGCTTAATGGCAAAACGGCTACCTGAACAGGAGAAAGCCAAAGCGGAAAAGCTCCGGAGTAATGTTCAATGAGAAAAGCGATGGTGCGCTCAATTGAACCAATAGAAGAGCGATGAACGACAAAGGCGCGGTGCTCCTTTCCGTCTTCACCTATATAAGTGAGGTTGAATTTCTCCGGCATACAAAGGTCGTATTGGACCGTGAAGACCGTGTCTTCCTTGCCGTTTGCGTTTTTCATCTGGATATCTATTTTCGGTCCGTAAAAAGCGGCTTCATCTTTCGCTTCCACGAAATCAACTCCGCGTTCTTTCATAAGTTTTCTCAAAAGCATCTCCGCCTTTTCCCAGCCGGCGTCGTTTTTGTAATATTTTTCAGAATTGGCGCGGCTGCCCAAAGAAAGCCGGTAATGATAATACTCTCCCATTTTAAGGCCGAGCACGCCGTTGGCGTATTCGATTAAATCAAGCGCCTTGCCCATTTCCGAAACCGCTTCTTCTTCGTTCTTGCAGATAATGTGCGCGTCTGCGAGGCAGAACGAGCGGACTCTCTGCAATCCCATGAGTTCTCCGGACTGTTCGTAACGGTACAATTTCGCGAGTTCGGCATAGCGAATTGGAAGCTCTCGGTAACTCCACGGGCGGCGGAGATAAAGTTCGAAGTGATGCGGGCAGGTCATGGGGCGGAGCATAAATTCGTCGCCGTCAATTTCTATCGGCGCGTACATTGAATCCTTGTAGTGCGGGTAGTGTCCGGATTTTTTGTAAAGATCCAACTTAGCTATGTCCGGAGTGTAAACATGCTGATAGCCGCGCTTTATTTCTTCGTCAACGATAAAACGTTCCAATTCCCGTCTTATAACAGACCCCTTAGGCGTCAAAAGGGGAAGGCCTTTGCCGACGGCGTCGGAAAAGGCAAAAAGGTCCAGCTGGGGGCCGAGCTCTTTATGGTCTCGTTTTTTGGAGTCTTCGTTTTCTGATATTTTATTCATTCTGGAAATTATAAAGGGAATATTCACTTTTTTAAAGTGGCTAGTATATTCCCTTTGTTCCGACAGCGTTCGGACAAAATGAAAAACCAGTTTTTCACTTTGCGTCCTCGCTCGTCGGAATAAGCCGTAAATCCGATTTTTTAAAGCCTCCATTCGGCCCATTCGATTTACTCAGGGCAGGCAGGCTTAGATTTATCAACTTAACAAACAGGCGGGCGCGTTGTATCATAAAAAAATGCTAGATATAAAACTTCTCCGCGAGGATGCGGATAAAGTAAAGAAGGCGATTAAGCTCAAAGGCGCCGACCCCAAAATAGTCGACGATTTTTTGGAACTGGACGGGGGATGGAGACGCGTGACCGGAGAACTGGATAATTTAAGGAACGAACAGGGCGAATTAAGCCGGGAGCGCGACATAGACGCGGCCAAGGGTGTAAAGGAAAAAATAAAGCTCAAAGAAACAGAACTTGCCAATTTGGAAGGCGAGCGGCTTGCGATATGGATGCAAATCCCGAATCTATCAAGCGATGATACTCCGGTCGGTCCGGACGAATCGTCAAACAAATTTCTGCGTTCCTGGGGCGAGCCGAGAAAATTTTCCGCCCAAGGCGGATCCGCCTCTGGCGGAGATTTCACGCCCAAAGACCATTTAGAACTCGGTGAAACGCTCGGAATAATAGATACCAAAAAAGCATCAGAAGTTTCCGGAACACGCTTCGGTTATTTGAAAGGAGATATGGTACTTCTTGAATTCGCGTTAATGCAATTCGGATTCAAGGTACTTGGGGACAAAAAAATTCTTAAAAAAATAGCCGATAAAGTTAAGCCGGGATACAGCCCTAAGCCGTTCGTGCCCGTTATTCCTCCGGTTTTAATAAAGCCAGAAGTTTTCCAGAGAATGGCGCGCCTTGAGCCGACAGAAGAGCGGTATTATATTCCGAGCGACAATCTGTATCTTATTGGCAGCGCTGAACACACGCTTGGGCCTCTTCATATGGACGAAACCTTGAAGGAAAGCGAATTGCCTATCCGCTACGTCGGATTTTCCACTGCTTTCAGGAGGGAGGCCGGTTCGTACGGCAAGGACGTCAAGGGAATTTTGCGCGTGCATCAGTTCGACAAGCTGGAAATGGAATCATTCACATTGCCGGAAGATTCTTTCAAAGAACAGGAATTTATTGTCGGTGTTCAGGAATATTTGATGCAGTCGCTTGAACTGCCTTACCAGATAATAATATGTTCCACGGGCGACCAGGGCGGACCTGATTTCAGGCACTTGGACCTTGAGACCTGGATGCCGGCGCAGAATAAATATCGCGAAACGCATTCTGCCGACCTGATGAATGATTACCAATCAAGGCGTCTCGGGACAAAAGTTAAAAGAGAGAACGGCGAAACGCAATTCGTCCATATGAACGACGCAACGGCTTTCGCCATAGGCCGCACGCTCATCGCTATTCTTGAGAACTACCAGATCAAAGACGGCAAAATTGAAGTTCCCAAAGTACTCCAGGAAT